>Ga0075522_10000684_pt1 | contig 24818 bp, 18 predicted proteins | sample NGEPerA_FD_74796 | JGI IMG/M metagenome (GOLD analysis project Ga0075522, IMG submission 74796) | Arctic peat soil microbial communities from the Barrow Environmental Observatory site, Barrow, Alaska, USA - NGEE PermafrostL2-A | ecosystem: Environmental > Terrestrial > Soil > Wetlands > Peat ...
ATTCCGGAATCCCCCTTCACGTTCCGATGCTCTCGGTGGGCAAGATTCCTTTTTGGGGTGGGGCCGGCGGCAGCCTGAACCTGCAATACGGCACCCCGACCCTGACCGCCTACGTCAGCTATTACTACCGAGTCAACAGCGCGGCGTATCAGGGCTACGCGAACCCGACGGCGGGGCCGGCCTTCGGAACGGCTTACCTGCTGCTGACACCGCAGCCCATCAAGACCCTCCGGCTGCAGTTCCGCATCGGCGCAATCACGGAGGTGTATGCGGGACCTGGCCAGTGGGGGTGGGGAATCTTCGGGCCCATGTTGGCGCTGCGCGGTTACGGCGAGACGACCAACGGGGAATGGGACCTCACGCGCAACGTGCGCGTCAACTTCGCGCAAGGGCTGCTGGTCGTTCCCGGCGTGCCCGAGAACTTCGCCCGGGGCAATTACAACTCCTATATCGAGACGGGCGTATCGAACTACGTCGACCACGCCCACCTGGGGATCGTGATCGACAATCAGTACACCTTCAAGCTGCACTACGCGTCGGACCACGGAACGGACGACCGCACCTACCTGCTCACGTTCCTGCGGACCCCGCCGCACGACGGGCGGATGGACACCTATATCGCCGAGGCGCGCTGGCAGAGCTACCCATGGGGACAGGTCGGGGTGAGCGGCGGACTCTACAACTTCGTGAATGCCGCATCGGTCAGCGATGGCGTCTGGTGGGGCGTCGACTTCACGCAAGGCGCCAAGGACATGATCAACAAGTTCCTCGGGCCGCAAAGTGGGGGGAACGGCAAGGTCGCCGTAGTCGGGGCCGAGTACAACTTCAGCCTTTCGAGCATTCTGTGGGCGCCGCGCACCTTCACCGGGCAGTCGGCGGACTTGCGGGTCGCCATCGCGGCGATGATCACGCGGACGGTGGCGACCGACGACCCCACCTACCGGAACATGAACGGGTACTACTGCGGGATCGAGACCGAGTACCGCATGACGTCGCTGTTCAGCCTGACCTTCCAGGCCTACGGCGAGGACCGCTACACCAACATCGGAACCTGGAGCGTCTACAGCCTCAATCCGGGCATCGCGTTTCACACCGACTGGCTCAGCACCGATCGCATTCAACTGATCTACGGCCGGCGATTCTACAGCCAAGCCGCGGACCCCAACTCGGCCCAGCCGCTCGATCGTAACATGATCGCGCTCGGCGGCTACGTGACCTTCTAATGATGATGAACCGAAAGCATTCGACGATGCGATCCGTCCTTTCGGCAATCGGGCGTCCGGCAATCATCCTCTTGATTGGGCTCGCCGGGCCGGCGCTGGCGATGGCGGATGGCGACGCGGACGTTGGGGTCCTGAGGCTCGGCCTCGACCCCGGCGAGCCCCAATCTCCCAGCCCGCCTCCGTCGGTCCCGTTCGGCGTCCACCCGGCCGAGTCCAAGGAGTACGTGCTCGATTTCCACGGCTATCTGCTGCTGCCCGCCTACCTCGGCCTGCATGAACGCGAGGACCCCGCGCCCGGACAGAGCAGCCTGGTCCTCCATTCGCCACCGCTGGTTCCCCAGAACCTTCGGGACTTCCAGTACACGGGCGTCGTGCCGAGCCCCTGGCTGCAACTCAACTTCATCTATGGCAACTCGACGGTCTCCGCCACGGTCATCGTGGCGGGCACGAGCGCGATAGACGCGGCGGGATACTACGACCCCGTCGCCCAGATGGGCGTGAACGACGCCTATCTGACGGTGAACCTCACCAAGTGGCTCAACATCCCATTGCAGGTGAACGTCGGCGCCCTGACGGGCCGGTACGGCGCGATGGGCGGTTACGACGCCGGACGCTACGGTACGCCGCTCATCGCACAGACGAACACCATCGGTGAGACGATCACGGGGAGCCTCGAGCTCCGCGGCGATCTCTTCCTGATGTTCGAGCAGGGGCTCGGTGGGCAGACCGGGCGTCCCCCGATCGGCTTGGTGCCGGCCGGCTGGAACGACTTCGCGAACGCCAACGTGGGCGCGACCTTCGTCAACCACGCGCATCTCGGGCTCGCCTATGCGCAGCTCCTCCGATTGGGCTTCCACTACCTGACCGCCTGGACGCAGGACGACCTCGCGGATGGAGGGGGCGGTCTGGTACCGGATGGACGGATCACGGTGCTGGGCGCCGACGTCAACCTCACCGCGGGGCGTGCGGGTCACCTCTACTTCGGCGTGGCCCGGACCTGGGCCACCAACGCCGAGACTGTGTCGGGTGCGATCGAGATTCTCAACGCCCGCGGAGGGCCGGAGCTTCAGGCCAACTACCTCGGCGTCGACCCCACGACCGGTCACGTCAATGGTCATCTCACCATCTTTGGTGGCCAGTACGATCTGAGCCTCGCACGGCTCGTCTTCGGCAAGTGGTACACGGGAGCGACGCCCGACGTCCAACTCAGCGTATTCGGGGTGGGAGCCGCCGTGAGCAGCGCAGATCCCACCCGCAACGGCATCCTCAAGCTAAAGGGCGGCGTCGAGGCCACCTACACATTTCTGTCCTGGATGGGCGTATCGGAGCGGTTCGATCACGTTCGAGAGGACAACAGCGACTCCAAGCAGGCCTTCACGAGCGTTGCGTCGCGACTCCTGTTCCACACAGGTTGGCGGAGTCGCAACGAGATCGCGCTCCAGTATGTCTACTTCGTGTACGGCAGCAGCGTGGAGGCCCTGACGGGATATCCTCCGACCATGCCGGTGAACCCGGATCGTCAGGTCTTCTCCTTGACCGGGACCATCTGGTGGTAGGCGTCGCATGAGGCTCGGGCGGACATCGCGGGTCTTGTTCCTCACGCTCGGGGGCGCGGTCGGATGCAACGCCTATCCGACGCTGAAGAACGTTCCCATCGACTGCACCGCCGACTCCGCGTACGACATCCAGTACGTCTACACGTTCGACACCACGGCTTCGACCATGTTCTACGGCTCCGGCGACCATCCTTCCGACGCCGACGTGTCCCAGATGCCGGCCGTGCAGTCGCTCACCGACGGCGCCCGATGCGGCAGCACGACGGCCCTCCTCCTTCACACCGATCACAACAACGATTGGGGATCGTTGTTCGGGATTTACGGCTTCGGACCCAGGGACGAATCCGCTTACGACGGGCTGTCGTTCTGGGCGCGCGCGCCCGGCGACACCACCAAGGCCTTTACGATCTTGCTCGACGACACGAACACGGAGAACCTGGCGATGCCCGCGAACTGCAGCACCGATGCCGGCACGACCTCGAGCCCGACGGACGCCGGCGCGGCCGTTTGCAAGAACTACTGCATGCCCGACGGGGGAACCGGCGGGGCGACGCCCTACATCGATTCGCTCACCGGCATGGTCGTCGGGGGCACCACCAGCGCCGCGCCGCCGGCCGACGCGTGCGGAAACGAATACTACGTCGTGGCGCAGGTGACGGGCGGATGGCAGTTCTACACCTTTCCGTTCGCAAATTTCCGACAGCTCGCCGAGCCGAATCGGGTGCCCAATGCCCATCTCACCGAGACCGGAAACCTCGCGCCCCTCACGTACCTCCTGACCTCCGCTCTGATGGGACTCACGTTCCGCATGCCGCCCGAAGCGGACATGAACCTCTGGCTCAGCCATCTGGGTTTCTACCGCCCGAAAGCGGGCGGCGACGGGGCAGTCGACGCCCCGAAGGACTCGAGAGAGCAGTGACCCCAGCTTATCCGAAACGAATCGCGTCGCGCCCCGACCCGCGTCGGGCGCGGCTGTGACTTAACCGCAAGGAAGGGAGCGATCTTCATGGATACGAATCTTCGAGTTGGAAATCTTCTTGGAATCCTCTTCGTCGGCTGCGGGCTCGTCGCCTGCACGACTCAAGCGGCCAGCCCGACCGGCACCGGTGGCACGACCGGCGCCGGCGGCACCGGAACGACCGGCGCCGGCGGCACCACCGGCGGAACCGCCGGCACGACCGGTGCCGGCGGGCTCGCCAACGGCATGCTGTGCCCGCTTCCGCTCCAGCCTCTGATTACGGCCTTCACGTACGTAGCGGACGGCGGATCGGCGACCGCCGTGCATTTTGGCGACGATTCCACCACGTTCTCGGGATCCGAGTACACGTACCCCACCGGCGCAAGCGATGCGGTGAGCTCGGATGTGACTGGCAGTAGCTGGCACCTCACCGGGAACCTCGACACCTACTCGGGCTTCGGACTCTCCTTCGACAACTGCAACAGAGTCGATGCGTCGGCCTACAAAGGGATTTCGTTCACGATCTCCGGCTCGGTTCCTATGGGCAACATCATCACGATGGACGTGCCGATCTTGGAGGACACGATCGCCTCTTCCTGGCTCGATTCCAAGGACGCCGGCACCGGCACCAATGGCCCGGGCACCTGCATACCGACTTCGGGCAGCAATCAATATAGCCAGACGACCTGCGGGGATCCCATCAAGACGATTCCGATCACGACGACCCCGACCACGGTGAACGTGCTGTGGACCGACTTCATCGGCAAGCCGACGATCGCAGTCATCCCGAACGAGATCCTCGGGATCGCTTGGTACTTCCCGCCGCCCACGGGCGCTGGCACCGCGAGCCCGGTGACGTATTCCGTCGACATCACGATCGACAATCTCTCGTTCATCGCGCAATGACGCGCACTCCGGGCGCGTCCATCGCCTACGCATGGCTCGCCGTCCTCGCGCTGGGGACGGCGGGCTGTCTCTGTCCTTGTCCGAACGGGGTGGTGGTGGCCGCGCCGCCCACGCCCTCGGCCGCGCGGAATTCGAGCTCGACGTCCAATTCGAATGCGGCGCCGGGCGGGCCGGTCGCGACCGGCGGCCGGCTCGTGATCTGGGACGGAGATGGGGCCGGCAACGGCGCCCAGGGGTGGGACGCCTGCGATCCGAAGGCCGGCTGCAGCAAGGTTGGAACGGATTCGGGGAGCGGCATCAACGGAAGCACCAGCATCAAGATGCACGGCGACGGGCCAGGGTATCTCGGGATGGGCTGGAACCTGTTCGGGTGGTACCCGGCCAACGCCGGGATTGATCTCGCGCCGTATACGCACCTGACGTTCCAGATCCGCGTCGAGGCGAAATCGCCCGCCGATGCGCCCGACCCCGCCTCGGTCGGCGTGCTGCTGGGCTGCAGCCGAAACAAGAACGACAGCGCCACCGTTCCGGTCGAGCGGTACGCCAAGGGATTCACGGACGGCAAGTGGCACAAGGTCGAGATCCCGATCGCGATGTTCACCAAGGGTGTCGGCGCCAAGTTCGACCTCGGGTCGTTCTGGGAGTTCAGGATCGCCACTTGGAGCTCCGCCCCCCGCCACTTCAACATCTACATCGACGACATCGCCGCCGAAAAGAAGTGACGGCGGTGGGCTACGGGAGGCACGCGCGACGAATCCTGTCGCGCGCTGGGACAGGTGCGGTCGCCCTCACCCTGTCACTCGGCGGCGGCGTAGCCTGCGTCGATACCGGACGCGCCGCCCCGTCGGACGCCTCCGCCCCAGACCCCGTACAGCCGATCACCTGCGCGGCCGCGCCGCCCGTTGGGTACCCGGGCAGTGCGGTCATCCCGTCCGGAGACACGGCGACGGCGGGTCCGTACGCATGGAAGAACGCCGCCATCAAAGGCGGGGGCTTCGTCAGCGGCATCATCATGAGTCCCGCGCTGGCGGGGTTGGCCTTCGTACGAACGGATGTCGGCGGCGCCTACCGGTTCGACCCCACCAATCAGCGCTGGACGCCGCTCACCGATTGGGTCGGGCACGACAATCCCGGGCTCGTCGGGATCGAGAGCATCGCGGTCGACCCGGTCGATCCCAACAAGGTCTACGTCGCGGCCGGCCAGTACCTCACGGCCGGCTACGGCACGATCCTGAGCTCGACCGACATGGGCCAGACGTGGATCCAGAACAGCCTCTCGGCCCCGATGGGCGGCAATGCGGACGGGCGCTCGATGGGTGAGCGGCTGGCGGTCGATCCCAACCTGCCCAGCACCTTGTACTTCGGCTCGCGCAACGCCGGCTTGTGGAAGAGCACCGACTCCGCGCAGACCTGGGCTCAGGTCGCCAGCTTCAGCGATCCCATGACGGGCCTCCCCATCTGCGGCACGACCAACGGATGCGTCGCGTCCGGCAACAACAGTGCGGGGACGGGGTACGGGTTGACGTTCGTGGTGTTCGATCCGCTGAGCGGCCCACCGGGAAAGGCCACCCCCGCGATCTACGTCGGCGTCGGCATGCTCACCGGGCCTAGCCTCTATCGTTCCACCGACGCCGGCGCGACCTGGTCCGCGGTCACGGGGACGCCCGCCGGCATGATGCCGCACCATGCGGTCCTGGATGGGTGCGGCGACCTCTATCTCACGTACAACAACGGCTCTGGTCCCAACAGCGTGACCGCCGGCGCCGTCTGGCGATACACCCCGCCGATCGGGGTCTGGGCCAACGTGAGCCCTGCCAGCGGTTCCTTCGGTTTCGGCGGAATTTCAGCCGACGCCGCCCATCCGGGAACCTTGCTCGTCACGACGATCGACGACTGGTCACCCGGCGCGGTCTACCGGACCACCGACGGCGGGGCGCACTGGACGCCACTCCCCGGCGCATCGCGCGGAGATGTGGCGGGCGCGCAATGGCTCTACTGGCACACCAGCAGCCTGCCGGCGATGGGCTGGATGGGCGACATCGAGATCGACCCCTTCGATTCAAACCATGCCCTCTTCATCACCGGCCAAGGCCTCTGGTCGAGCGACGACGTCACGACGGCCGACACCGGCGGCGCGACCAACTGGACCTTCGCCGACGACGGTCTCGAGGAGACGGTCGTGCTCGACCTCGCGAGCCCTCCGGGAGCCCCCTTACTGAGCGGCGTGGGCGACATCGGCGGATTCCAGCACACCAACCTCGACATCTCGCCCATGACCGGCATGTCCGCCAATCCGATCTTCGGCAACACGACCAGCCTGGACTTCGCCGAGGTCGTGCCGCAGGGAATGCCGCTCGTCGTCGCGCGCGTGGGCACGGCTTCGTCGTCCCCCAAGCAAACCGGCGCCTACTCCACCGACGGAGGCGCGACCTGGACGCCCTTCCCCACCCTTCCGACGGCAACCGGGAGCACCACCCCGAGCTCGGGATCGATCGCGGTCGCGGCCGATGGCAGCGTCTTCGTCTGGGATCCGAAGAGCGGCACGCCCTCTTACTCGACGGACGAGGGCACGACCTGGACCGCTTCGAAGGGGCTCACGGCGGGCGCACTGGTGGCTTCCGACCGGGTCAATCCTTCTAAATTCTACGCGACCAGCCGGACAGCCATCTACGCGAGCACCGACCGAGGCGCGACGTTCACGCAGATTCCCGTGCCGTCCGCGATGGCAACAACGTCCTATGGACGGCCGCGGCCCGTGTTCGGAATCGAGGGGGACGTTTGGTTGACCACCGGCGCGAACCTGCTTCATTCGCTGGATTCGGGTGCCACGTGGCAGGCGGTGGCCGCGGTCAGCGGCGCCACCGCCGTGGGATTCGGAATGCCGGCGACGGCGGGAGCCTACCCGGCCGTCTACCTGGCGGGCTCCGTGAACGGCGTCTGGGGCACCTACCGCTCCGACGACGCCGGCACGACCTGGCAACGAATCGACGATCCGCAGCACCAGTTCGGCATCATTGGCGGGCTGGCCGGCGACCGAAACCAGTACGGCCGGGTCTATCTCGGCACCTCCGGACGCGGAATCGTCTACGGCGATCCGCAACCGCAATAGCGGCACAACCAAAGGGCAAACGACGATGACGAGAAAAATTTCCTGGATGATGTCATTGGCGGGAATCGCGACGGCTTTGGTCCAACCCGGCTGCAAGGTGTGCTCGTGCACCGTGGCGCCCGAGACGCCAGGCACCGCCGCCAGCGCGGCCGCGGCGGAGCCCGCCCCATCGGCGCCGACCGCCCAGAGCGGCGGCGGCGTGACCGGCAACGTGGCCTACGACTGGAAGAACGTGGTCGTCCTGGGTGGCGGGTTCGTGAGCGGCATCGTCTTCAGTCCCGTCGAGAAGGGCCTGGTCTATGCGCGCACCGACGTGGGGGGCGCCTACCGCTTGGACTCGGCCGGCAAAGCCTGGATCCCGCTCACCGACCAGCTCGGGCGCGATTCGAACTTCTTCGGCATCGAGAGCCTGGCGGTCGATCCGGTCGACGCCAACAAGGTCTACTTGGCCGCGGGCACCTACACCGGCTCGTGGGTCGGCAACGGCGCCATCCTCCGTTCGAACGATCGCGGCAAGACCTGGGAGACCATCGATATGCCGGTCAAGATGGGCGGCAACGAGAACGGGCGCTCGATGGGCGAACGGCTGGCGGTCGACCCCAATCAGCCCAGCATCCTCTACTTCGGGTCGCGCAAAGCCGGGCTCTGGAAGAGCACCGACGGGGCGTCGACCTGGGCCAAGGTCGCCAGCTTCTCGGCCAACGACAACGACAAAGGGATCGGCATCCCGCTGATCCTGTTCGACAAGAGCAGCGGAACCAAGGGTAAGCCCACGCCAACGATCTACGCCGCGGTCGCCAACAACGCCGACAGCCTCTACCGCAGCACCGACGCGGGCGCGACCTGGAAGCCGCTGCCCAAGCAGCCGACCGGCCTGATGGCCAGCCACGCCAGCTTCGACTCGGACGGCGTGCTTTACATCAGCTACGGAAATGGCCCCGGCCCGAACGACGTGACGGACGGCGCGATCTGGAAGTTTCAACCCAAGGGGGACCGGTTCACGAAGATCTCGCCGGCCACGCCAAAGGGGGACGACAAGTTCGGCTACGGCGGGCTGGCGGTCGACGCCGAACACCCCGGCACGCTCATGGTCAGCACCATCGATCGCTGGACCAACGGCGACGAGATCTACCGGACCACCGACGGCGGCAAGACCTGGAAGGCCCTCCTACCCAAGGCCGTTCGCGACGACGCGGGCGCCAAGTACCTCTACTGGCACAAGTCGGAGCCGATCGGACGGGGCTGGATGGGCGACATCGACATCGACCCGTTCAACCCGGGTCGCGCGATGTACGTGACCGGCGCCGGCATCTGGGCCACCGACGACGCGACCGCCGCGGATTCCGACAAGCCCACCCACTGGAAGTTCCTGGACCGCGGGCTCGAGGAGACCGTCATCAAGGCCCTGGTCAGCCCGCCGGCCGGACCGCCGCTGCTGAGCGCGATGGGCGATCTCTGCGGGTTCCGGCACGACGACCTGAGCGAGCCGTCCAAGGACGGGATGTTCGACAATCCGCTGTGCGGCTCGGCCAGCGACATCGACGTAGCTTGGAGCAAGCCCGACGTCGTCGCGCGCGTCGGCTGGGACAATACTCAGAAATGGGGCGCCCTTTCTGCCGATGGCGGCAAGACCTGGGCGCCGTTCAAATCGATGCCCAAGAAGGGCAAGGGCGCGGGATCGATCGCGGTATCGGCGGACGGCACGGCGCTCGTGTGGGCGCCTCTGGAAGGGCCGGTCGTCTATTCGCACGACCACGGCGCGACCTGGACGCGCGCCGAAGGGCTGCCCGACGCCGAGCCGTCGCCGGATTGGGCGCCGGTTCCGTTCCGGCCCGCCGCCGACCGCGTGAATCCGAAGAAGTTCTACGTGCTCGACGCCAAGGGGGGGCAGGCCTTCACCAGCGTGGACGGCGGCGCCCACTTCACCGCCTCGCCGACCGGGCTGCCCGCGCTGGCCGACTATCAATTCGGCTCCTCGTCGGCACAGGCCACCCCCGGGATCGAGGGCGACGTGTGGCTCACCAACTTCAAGGAGCTCAACCACTCGATCGATTCGGGGAAGACCTACGAGTCCATCCCCAGCGTGAGCGAGGCCTACGCCCTCGGCTTCGGGAAGGCGGCCGACGGCAAGAAGTATCCGGCGCTGTACCTGATCGGCAAGATCGGCGACGTGGTCGGCTTCTTCCGTTCCGACGACGTCGGCGCCACCTGGGTGCGGATCAACGACGACCAGCACCAGTACGGCTTCTGCAGCGTCATCATCGGCGACCCCCGCGTCTACGGCCGCGTCTACGTCGGCACCGGCGGCCGCGGGATCATCTACGGCGAGCCGAAATAGAAGTGGACTATCGCGTGCGCGTTCTCGCCCGAGTCGGCCTAGCTCTGTCGCTCGTCTGTCTGGCGTCGTCCCTCGCCCGCGCCGGCGACGGGCTGGCCCAGACCCCACCGATGGGGTGGAACAGCTGGAACAAGTTCGGCTGCAACGTCAGCGAAAAGTTGGTTCGCGGCGCTGCCGACGCGCTGGTGTCGAGCGGTATGAAGGCGGCCGGCTACACCTATGTCGTCATCGACGACTGCTGGCAAACCGGAAGAGACGCCCACGGAACGATCGTCGCCGACCCCGCGCGCTTTCCGTCGGGAATAAAGGCGCTGGCGGCCGCCATTCACGCCAAGGGGTTGAAGCTCGGGATCTACTCGGATGCCGGGACCATGACCTGCGCCAAGCGACCGGGATCGAAGGCTCACGAAGCCCAAGACGCCAAGACCTACGCCGAATGGGGCGTCGACTATCTGAAGTACGACTGGTGTAGCACCGAGGGCCAGGACACCCGCGAGGCTTACGTCAAAATGAGCCGCGCCCTCCGCGCGAGTGGCCGACCGATCGTATTTTCGATTTGCGAGTGGGGCTCGAGCAAACCCTGGACCTGGGCGCCGGGTATCGGGCAGCTCTGGCGCGCGACCGGCGACATTCAAGATTGCTGGGACTGCGGCAAGTCGTGGGGCGGCATGGGGGTGGTACACATCATCGATTTGATGGGCGACCTTTATCCGTTCGCTGGCCCGGGGCATTTCAACGATCCGGACATGCTCGAGGTCGGCAACGGCGGGCTCACGCCCGAGGAGAGCCGTTCGCATTTCAGCTTCTGGGCCTTGTTTGCCGCGCCGTTGATGGCGGGCAACGATCTGGTTGGGATGACGCCGGAGGTCCGGGACATCCTCACCAACCGCGAGGTGATCGCGGTCGATCAGGACCCGCTCGGCATGCAAGGCCGCAAGGTGCGCGACGACGGCGCGCACGAAGTCTGGATGAAACCGCTCTCGGACGGTTCGCGCGCCGTAATCCTATTCAACCGCGGCACTGAGGAAGCCCCGATCGCGGCCTCCTGGGAAGAGATCGGCTTTTTTCCAGGCAGCAAAGCGCGCGTGCGCGATCTCTGGAGACACGCCGAGGACGGGATCGCCATCGGTCGCTATGAGGCGAAGGTCGCCCCCCACGGGGTGGTCATGGTCAAAATCACGCCGCAGTAGCGCAAAGCGCGCGACGCCGCGCGGGGCGTGGCTGGCCGCCGCCCAATCGGCCGTGACGTCGAGCGCATTGACCTCGGCTCGGCAATCAAGCAAGAGGGACGAGCCACCAAGGACCGCGAATGGGCCCTCATAGAATGCCCGCGCCGGCACTCGGCTCGAAGACGTAGATCTCCGCCGAGCGGCCGGTACGTTCGCGATATCCCGAGGCGACGGCCTGTGAGAAGTCGTCGACGGCGGCGGTCTCGACCAGATTGACGGTGCTGCCGCCGAAGCCGGCGCCGGTGAGCCGAGCGCCGTGGCAGGTGGGGAGGGCCAACGCCAGCTCGACCAGGACGTCGAGCTCCGGGCAGCTCACCTGGTAGTCGTCGCGCAGGCTGGCGTGGGACGCCGCCATCAGGACCTTGAGGCGCGCGAGATCGCCTGAACCCATGGCCGTCACCACCTCGAGCACCCGCGCGTTCTCGGAGACGACGTGGCGGCAGCGCTGCCGCACCACCGGCGGGAGCAGCGCGAAGAACCGCGCCCCGTCCTCGGGCCTGACGTCGCGCAGGGCGCGCACGCCGGGACGGAGCGTGGCCAGAATGCGAACGCCCTCTTCGCACTCCGCGCGGCGGCGGTTGTACTCCGACGAAGCCAGGGAATGGCGAACCCCGCTGTTGACCACCACCAGCTTGAGCCCCGACGGAACCTGCACCGGCTCGTGCGCGAGCGACCGGCAGTCCAGCAGCAACGCCCGGCCCTGCTCCCCGAAGATCGAAGCCATCTGGTCCATGATTCCGCACGCCACCCCGACGAAGCCGTTCTCGGCCTCGCGCGCCAACTTGGCCAGGTCCAGCGGCGGCAATTCGAAGCCACCCAGCGTCGCCAACGCGAGCGCCGCCGCTACTTCATAGGACGCCGAGGAGCTCAATCCGGCGCCGCGCGGGATATCGCCGGTGATAGCCACCTCGCAGGTGGGGACCTCGACCCCTCGTTTCGTGAGCGCCCAGACGACGCCTTTGAAGTAATCCGCCCAGGGATGCGCGGGGGCGCGCTCCAGCGAAGCGCGGGGAAAAATGCAACGCTCCCCCAGATCGACGGCGTGCAGGGCAAACGTATCGCCCGCAACCCGTCGGGCGGCGACGGCCACGCCCCGGTCGACGGCCGCGGGCAGCACGAAGCCTTCGTTGTAGTCGGTGTGCTCGCCGATCAGGTTCACGCGCCCCGGCGCGTACGCCGCGGCTTCCGCCCCGCGACCGGCGGCCTTGCGAAAAGCGGCCAAGACGACTTCGCGTCGCATTGATCTACTTCCGCCCGTCGGTCCATAGGGGCGACGGGTACTCGCCGCGCGCGACCAGGTCGCGGAGGGTCCTCATGACGCCCGGCTTGTCTTCGGGATGCGTCACGCCGAACCAGGTGTCGGAGGTCGTCAGCACGCGCACCTGGGCGATCTTCTCCTCGAGCAGCTCGGCGACCACGACGGGGATCAGGCATTCGGATTTCTCCCGCGCCGCGCCCGGCGTCTCCAGGAACCGCGCCAGGTGCCGTTCCAGGTGCTCGAACACCGACGGGGTGAACCCCCAGAAGTTCATCGAAACGACCTCGTTGCCGCGGAGGGCGCAGGCCCTTCCCGCTTCGTCCAGATACCGCCCGCCGTCTTCGGCCCTCTCGACCTTCATGCGCTCGACCAGCGCGGCGAGAAACCCTCGATCGTCGACCCCGCAGATCGCCCGCGCCACCGCGGCATGCTCGGAGAGCGTCTGCAAAACCGGGTAGCCCACCATGCAGTACTCCGCCGGAGATTTGGACAGGGGAGCCTCGGTCGCCCGCATCAGCTGTTCGGCGACGACATGGAAGGACCTCCTGCCGTAGTAATCGTCGGCGTTGATGGAGGCGAAAGGTTCGGCCACCGCGCGGCGGGCGCACCAGATGGCGTGGGCCGTGCCCCAGGGCTTGGTGCGCCGGGGCGGTGCCGCGAACCCGGACGGGAGATCGTCCAGCTCCTGGAACACATATTCGACCGGGACGCGCCCCTCGTACTTCCCACCCACCGCCGCGCGGAACGCGGCCTCGAGCTCGCGGCGAATGACGAAGACCACCTTCCCGAACCCGGCGCGGAGCGCGTCGTAGACGGCGTAGTCCATGATGGTCTCGCCGTTCGGACCGAAGCGATCGATCTGCTTCAAGCCCCCGTAGCGGCTACCCATTCCAGCGGCGAGAACGACGAGCGTGGGATTCATGGTTCTCGGCGACGCGGCCCTCTGATTGGACGCGCGACGACCGCGGAGATGATGCCTACGAAATGCTCCCGAAGGTCAAGGATCGCAGCCGCGAGAAATGGCCCCGATCGACCAGCCCCGCGCAGCCGGCCGACCCTGCGCGAGCCGTTTGAGGGGGCGGTGAACACTCCTCCCATCACCCCCCCAAGGAGGCCTCGATGGCTCTGCGTCCTTTGTCCGCGTTCCCCCGGCTGGTTCCATATTGCCTGGCGCTCACGGTGGCCTTGGCCGCCTGCGCCCAAACGGACGACGGTGGTACCGGCCAGCCTGGAAGCGGTGGCACCAACGGGACGGCCGGCACCAAGGGCTCGGGGGGCACCTCAGCGGCCGGTGGAACCACCGGTGCGGCGGGAACCACCGGCGCGGCGGGAACCACGGGGACCACGGGTGTCGCCGGCACCACGGGGACGACGGGCACCGCCGGCAAGGCGGGAAACGGAACCGCCGGCACGACGGGCTCGGCCGGGACCTCCGGCGCGGCGGGAACCACCGGCAAGGCCGGAACCAGCGGGACCGCCGGCACGACGGGCTCGGCCGGGACCACCGGCAAAGCCGGCACCAGCGGCGCCGCCGGGACCAACGGCGTCGCGGGCACCACCGGTAAAGCCGGCACCAGCGGCGCGGCGGGGACGACCGGGGCGGCCGGAACCACGGGCACCACCGGAAGCTCGGACAAGCTGATCGGCTGGGCGGCGGCCGGCTGCACGGTGAGCGGCATCTCCACGACCACCGGGGGCGGCAACGCCACGCCGGTCACCGTGAACTCGGCGTCCGCGTTCACCTCGGACATCGGCGGCACCGGCGCGAAGGTGATTCAGGTCTCCGGCTCGATCAGCGGCGACTTCAACATCGGCTCGAACAAGACCATCATCGGCCTGTCAGGTGCCAAGATCACCGGCAACCTCACCATGAACGGATCGGTGAACGTCATCCTCCAGAACCTGACCATCGTCGGGCTCAACTGCTCCGACGTGCCTTCGAACGGCGACTGCCAAGACGGCGAGGACGCCATCACGGTCGAGCACAGCGCGCACCACATCTGGATCGACCACCTCGATATCTCCGACGGCTCGGACGGCAACCTCGACATCACCGACCTCAGCGATTGCGTGACGGTCTCCTGGACCAAGCTGCACTACTCCGCCAACCGCGCCTCCGGCTACACCGGCGAGGTCCACCACTTCTCGGACCTCGTCGGCGCCTCGGACAGCGACACCGACGACGCGGGGCACCTGCGCGTCACCTGGCACCACGACTGGTGGGCCACCAACGTGGTCGAGCGCATGCCGCGCGTCCGCTTCGGCGACGTGCACGTGTTCAACAGCCTCTACACGGCCACCGGCGACGACCACTGCGTCGAGGTCGGCGACAGCGCCAACATCCTGATGGAGAACAACGTCTTCGTGGGCGTCAAAGACCCCATCGACAGCACCGATTACTCGAACTCGGCCAGCATCGTCGTGTCGAAGGGCGACGTATACACCAGCACTTCCGGCCAGACCGCCAACAAAGGCAGCGCCGTCTTCACCCCGGGCTACACCTATACCCTCGACGCCGCCGGCTCGGTGCAGAGCGAAGTCGAAAGCGGAGCCGGTCCGCAATAGCGGCTAATTCAGCCAGTCGGTGCGGATCTCGGGGCCGAGGGCGGCGACGATCTCGGTGCGAAAGCGGCGTTTGAGCTGATCGGCGATCTGGCCCATGCGCTGCTTGGACACGCCGAACCGGGTCCCGAGCTCGCCGAGCGGGACGGGATCTTCGGTGGCCAAGTGCTCCTGCCAGACCGCGCGCTCGCGGGCGTCTTTGAGGCCCGTGCGAAACGCGCCGATGAAGCGCTGGAGGGCGTCGCTCAGCTCGGCCTGAGCGGTCTCGGACTCGGGCGAGACGCCGCCCGACGGCAACCGTTCGAGCAGCGGATAGGCGTCGTCCCCAGCGCCGTCGTGCGGTCCCGTCGGATCGATCGACACCTCGCGCGAGTCGAGGTGCTGGCGGACCTCGTCGAGATCCTTTTCGCTGACGTCGAGCTTGGCGGCCAAGAGCTTGGGCGTCACCTCGAAACCGGCCGCCAACAGTTTTTGCCGCTCTTTTTCCAGGCGGAAGAACAGCTTGCGGCCCGCGCGCGTATTGCCGACGTGAATGAGGCGCGAGTTGGTGAGCAGAAACTTGAGAACGTAGGCGCGGATCCAATAGGCCGCGTAGGTCCCGAACTTCGGTCCCAGCGACGGCTCCCACCGTTTGACCGCCTCCATGAGCCCGACGCTGCCCTCTTGAAACAGGTCGAGAATGTTGGCCCAGGCCCGCCGGTACTGATAGGCGATCGCGATGACGAGGCGGAGGTTGTGGACCACCAGCGTGCGCGCCGCATTCATGTCGCCGCGCAAGCGCACCGCGCTGCCCAGCGCGCGCTCCTCCTCGTCGGACAGACGCCGGTAGCGGCGCGCTTCGGCCAAGAACCGTTGCAGCGGATCGCGCAACGGCGCCAACGCGCCCGTCGCGGCCGTCGCGGCCGGGGGCACCACGTCGGCGTCCAGATCCAGCTCGGCGTCGACCTTGGGATCGTCCGAGCCAAGCCGACCGGCCTCCACCAACGCGCTCTCGTCTTCGCCAGCGTCGGATAGCTCGGTGGGGTCGGCCGGCTCGGCCGGACCCTCTTGATCTTCGTTGCGCTCGCTTGGCATCGCTGGTCGGATAATATGACGTCACGGGTGACGCGCGTTTGGGTCTAGCATCGAAAGCTCTGCCGCGCCTCCTAGGGGCGGCCCTGCTGTTCGGCCCCGCCGGTTGCGAGCGGCCCGCGCCCCCGCCGCCACCTACGGTGCCTGCGACGTCGGCCGTCCCGCCCGCGCCGCCCGCGCGCGGCAAGCAAATCACCTTGCTCTATTCGTCGAACCTGCTCGGGGAGACGTCGCCCTGTAGCTGCACCCTGCCCCTCGGTGGGGTTGCCCGGCGCGCGACCGCCATTGCCGGCGCCCGCGCCGGGTCGGACGCCGTTTTGGTGGTCGACGCCGGCGATCTCTTCGATGCGTCGCGCCGGGCCGATGAAAATGAGCGCCGGGCGGTCGTCGTCGCAGGCGCCGTCGCGCGCGCAGGCCTCACCGCGCTGACCCCAGGAGACCATGACCTCGCGCTGGGACTACCAGCGCTGCGGCGGGTCGTCGCCGGGGCGAAGCTGCCGATGGTCTCCGCGAACCTCTATCGGTCGGGGGGCGATCGCCTGTTCGACGCCGATCGCCTGGTACTGGCGGCTGGCGTCCCGATCGGGATCTTCGGCGTCACCGCACCACCGACGCCCGCCGACGCCGCCCGCTGGCGCGCCGCCGGCATCGAGGTGCGCGATCCGGTGCAGGCCGCGCGAGAGGCGGTGCGTTCGCTGCGTGCCCGCGGCGCAGCCGTGGTGGTGGCGCTGGTCCACGTCGGCGCACCGGCCGAGAGCCGGCGGCTGGTCGCGGCCGTCGGCGGTATCGACTGGGCCGTGCTCGGGCACAGCGGCCTCAATCTGGAGTCGCCTGAAAAAGTCGGCGGCGCGCGCCTCCTGGAAGCGATGTCCGAAGGGAAGAACCTGGGCCGCCTGGATTTGCACGTGGTGGGCGGCAGTCTGACCTTCGCCGATCGCGCCGAGCGGGCGGAGATCGCGGGCATCCTGGCCGATCACCGGCGCCAGCTCGACGAATACGACCACCCCCTCGGGAACACCGATCCGGCCGAGCTGCTCGAGTACCGGGCCACGCGCAGGCATCAGCTGAACCAAGCCATCGAGCGGGAGAGCGCCCTTTTGGCGAGGCTGCCGGAGGCGGTCACCGGGAGCTGGTTCGAAAACCGAATCGTCGCGCTCTCGCCCGAAATTCCCGAGGATCCCGCGGTTGGGGCGCTGATCGAAGGCGATGGCGCCGGCGGGGGATCGCGCCCGGGGATCCACCCGGCCGGCAAGCGCCGACCCGGGGTCTCCCACAACGGGCTTTCCGCCGGGGCCGGCGGTCATCTATAGTCCCGCTCGATGACCGGGCAGGGGCTCTTCTTCGGCGGGCGGTGCCTCCTGGCGCTGACCTTGACCGCCGCGACGGCGCTATCCGGGATGCCGGCACGCGCGCGCGCGGCCGAGACCGGCGGAGACTCGGCCCCGGCCGCCCCGGCCAACGCCAGCTACGAATCGCTGGCCCACGGCGCCGTGAAGACCCAGGACGTGGCGACGCTGCTGGCGCCTTTCGTCGACTCGTGCGGCGGCGAGATGGGCGATCTCGATCGCGCCCGCTGCCGCGCCACGACGGCCTACCTACGCCGCGAGCTGCCTCACCAGACCTTCGCCACCGAGTCCGAGGATCCCGCCGCCATCGAAGTCTCCAGCTACGACGCCGCGATCAAGGGGTACCACGTCGCGCTGGCGGGCTGCCTGGCCTGCACCGACCCGCTGCCAATCGGAGATCGGGGCGAGCCACGCTACGTCACCCTCGAGACCCCCGACAAGACGGCGCCCACGCTGGCCGCCGGTGTGCCGCTGTCGAAGAGTAACTTCGCTTTCGACGACCTGCCGGCCGCCAAGCGCTGGGTCGAGACCGAGCGGCCATTCCTGCGCGCCGAATTTCTCTACCAACCGCAGGCGGAAGGCGCGGCCTTCACGATCGGGATGGCGCCCGGCATCGCGCTCAAGCTGGTAGGCGCGCGCATCTACAACCGCTGCACGGGCGAGATTCTCGTCTCGAAGCCCCCCTCCACCGGCTACGCCGATCGCCCGGCGCCCGGCCACCAGGATCCTGCCTGCACGCGCGCCGGCAAGGCCGCCGAACCCGATCCCAATCTGGCCACCGAGGACGCCCGCCCCGAGGTGCTCTCGAAGGCGGCCATCGGCGACGCAATGACCAAGCTCAGCCCGCGGCTTTTCGACTGCTACCAGAAGTTCCACGTCCCGGGCGCGTTGGTCTTGAGCTACGTCGTGGGCGGCAACGGCACCGTGCAGTCGGTGCAGGTCGGCACCACCTTCGCGGGAACGCCGACCGGCACCTGCTCGCTGGAGGTGGCCAAAGAGGCCCGCTTCCCGAGCTTCAAGCGCGATCGCCAGGAGTTCAAGTACCTGTTCTACCTGCGGCGCCGGTGATCGCGTGGGCGCCGATGGCGCTTTGCCCGGCGGCGCTCGCCCGTGGGGAATCTAGAGGACCCTCTCAGGGTCCTTTCCCTAGCCACCCGCGGCGGGCGCCCGCCTCCCGCGCACCAGCCCGGCGACCAGCGCCGCCAGACAGAGGAAGCCGAACAGATCGCCGACGTGTCGGTAAAGACCGCCGCCCGGCAGCATGGCCAGATCGACCAGCAACGTCTTGGGCGGCGCGGGCGGAACGTCGTCTGGGTCCACCGACTCGGTCTCGGCCAGCACACGGCCCGCGGCGTCGATGTGCGCGCTGATGCCGGTGTTGACCGCGCGGACCATCTCCAGGCGATTCTCGACGGTCCGGAAGACCGCCAGCGCCAGGTGCTGGTAGGGCTCGGCGGTGCGACCGAACCAGGCGTCGTTGGTGATGTTGATGAACGCGTTCGGCGCCAGCGCCGACACCCGGCGCGCGAAGCCGGGCAGGATGTCCTCATAGCAAATGAGCGGCCCCAGGCGGAAATCTCCGGCGGACGCGTGCAGCGGGAACGAGGCCGGCTTCGATCCGCGGCTGAAGTTCGAGGCCTCGGGGAAGATCTTCGTGAACCAGGGGATGCGATCGTAAAACGGGATGTACTCACCGAACATCATCAAGAAGACCTTGTCGTAGCTGCCGGTCACGGCGCCGGCGGCGTCCATCATGATGGCGGTGTTGTACGGATACCGATCGGGGCCGGTTCGCGCGCCGCGGGCGGCCATCGTCAAAGCGCCGAACAGCAGGGGCGTGTCGAACCCGCGCCGGACCCGTCGCGGATCCGCGGCGGGAAAGTCGACCGCGAAGCTTCGCGGCAGGGCGTACGGATAGGACGATTCCGGCCAGACCACCAGCTCGGCCCCGGCGTGGGCCAGATCGGCCGAGGCGCGCTGGTGCTGGTCCAGCAACTGCGCGAAGGCCTCCGGATCCCACTTCTCGATCACGCCCACGTTGGCCTGCACCAGGCCGGTCTTCACCTTGGGCGCCGCGGCCCGGCGCGCGTCGACCTGGCGCAGGCGCAGCGCGCCGTAGCCGAGATCGCAGGCGATCAGCACGACAGCCACGGCGAGCCCGCGAAAGGCCGGCCGGTTCCAAGGGCGCGGGGTGCGCAGCAGATCGGCCAGCGCACCGCCGGTCAGCATCATCAGCGCGGTCACCCCGAGCGGCCCGGTCAAATCGGCGATCTGAATCACCGGCGGCACGAACGCCTGCGAGATGGCCAGGTAGTAGGGAAAGATCTGCGGCATCAACAGCTCGACCGCCACCATGACCAGCGGGGCCAGCACCGCCAGGGGCCAGCCGGTCCGCTGCCAGGCCCGGCGGACGCCCCACGAGAAGAACGCGAAGGCCAGACCCTGGTAGGCGATCAAGAGCCCCATGATCGGCAGCGACTCGATCGGCGACATGTGCCCGAAGCGCTCCAGCAGGCCGTCCATCCAGTAGAAGGCGAACCCGTGAGCGACCGCGCCGGTCAGCCAACCGTAGAAAAAAGCCCGCTTCGGCGTCGAGGCGCCGAGCGCGACCAGCAGCTCGGGCACCACCGCGATCCACATGAGCGGCCACAGGCCGAAGGTCGGCACCGACGAGAAGAGCAGGACCGCCGACAGCAGCGAGAGCCCAATCTGGAGGCCAACGACGCGCATTTCGCTGCCCCTCATACCGCAGGCCAATGTGCGCCGCGAGCTTCGCAAGTCCCGCGCTGGTCACCCACGATCGGCGACTCCAGGCCTGCGGGGCGCCGATTCTGTGGACCTAGCCGTTCGCCCCCGGACCCCAGCGCGGCGACCCGAGCGCAGCAGGAAGGTCCGGGCCCAGACCGGTGCCTCGGGCAGCGCGTGGACACGCTCGCGGAAGGCGGCGAAGCGCGGCGGATTCATCGCCGGGCCGATGAACGAGATCGATCGCAGGATGCGCTCCAGGGTGGGGTGATCGATGGGGGTCTCGTCGGTGAACCGTTGTTCGTCGGTCAGCGCGATCCCGGTCAGCGCGGAGAGGTGGACGATGGGCCGCGTGAGCTCGCGCGGCCGGCGGGGTGCCGCCTCTTCCATCACGCGGACGACCCCCTGCATGAACGGCGTCGGCGCGAATCCACAGGTCACCAGCGCCAGCGCGCCGTCCGGCGCCAGCACGCGCGCGATCTGCCGCGCGGTCAGCTCGGCGTCCATGAAGTGCAGCGCGTCGGCGATCACCGCCAGATCGAGCGAGCCCGGCTCGAGCGGCAGCGCCTCGACGGCGGCGTGCACGGTACGCACCGGCGTCCCCTGCGCCTCCGCGGTCGCGCGCAGGCGGTCCAACATCTCGTGGGCCGCTTCGATCGCGACCACCTCGAAGCCGCGGGCCGCCAGCGGCAGCGCCAGATGACCGACGCCGGCGCCCAGATCGCCGATCCGGCTGCCGGCGGGCCCTGCCAGCTCGGCGAGCGCGTCGATCAGCGCGCGCGGGTAGGCCGGGCGGGCGTCGTAAAACTCCGCCATGCGGTTGAAGACCCACCGAGAGGGGTCATCGAGACCGACCTTGCGACGGCCGAGGCTCATCGGGCGCATTCATACCGCGAACCGGGACGCGCGGCGCCCACCGATTCTTGAGGTCGTTGATCGGTTTTTCGAGCAGCCTCCACGACAGGGTGGCCAGAAGCAGGGTGACCGCCAGCTCGCCGGCGACCAGCAGCGGTCGCCCACCTAGAGCAAACAGACACCGCCCGAGCCCACCCATCTGCGACGACACGAAGAAGTGGTACACGTAAACGCCGTAACTGATTCGCCCCAGCGCGACCAGCGGACGGGCGGCGAGCGGGACCTCCAACCAAGCGGGCGCGTCCTCGGCAACCGCCCCGATGAGCGCGAAAGCGGCCAACGAAACGCCGGTGTCGGAGAGCACGACCACGAAGAAGTGGCCGCCCATCGCCGATGCCGCGACAATCCCGACCCCGACCGCGCCGACGACCGCCAACGCGCGGTTGGACGGCCGCCGTCCGCCGAACAGCAGCCACGCCAGCAGGCCGCCCAGCCCCAGGCTGTCGAGCGACGACAGCGTGAACAGGGAAACCTGGAGGTCGTTCCAGCGCAGCAGCGAACAGCCGACCACGCGCCAACCGACGGCCAGTGGCACCATCGCCAGCAAGACCGGCCCAATTCGGCGAACCGGCAGCGTGAACAGCAGCAGCGGCCACACCAGATAGAACTGCTCCTCGATGGCCAGGGTCCACAGGTGCGACGCGAAGAGGAAGTGTCCCGCCCGGACCATCCGGAGGTTCTGTAGATACGTCACGTACCAGGGCCAAAGCCCGCGGAACGGCGCGCTGGTCAACGCCAGCACCAACAACACCATGTAGTAGAGCGGGAAAATCCGGAGCGCGCGCCGCAGATAAAAGCTACGCAGACCGGCGGCCAGCGTCGAGCTCTCCTCGAAGCGGGTCACCAGCAGGATTCGAGTGATGAGCAGACCGCTCAAGACGAAGAACAGCTTCACGCCCACCAGGCCCGTCGAAACCGGGAGGTGTCGGTCGATCCAGGGATGGTCGATCCAGTGTTGGTAGAGCACCAAGCCCACGGCCAAGGCGCGGATTCCGTCCAGCGCGGGCGCGTACGAAAGGTTGGTTCCGAACGGCGACGTTTTGCGGCCGTCGGGCATCGCGCGGCATCCTCGCCCCCGGTGACGGGCGGGTCAACGCCGCGCCGGGCGGAGCGCCCTGAATTGCGGCGCTCAACGCCCCGCGCCGATCACTTGAGGTCGTAACGTAGGAGGCGAACCTCCAGCGGGCCGTTCCAGAGGCGATGAAAGACGGTCGGCTTGCGTCGGATGGCCCGCTCGAGCGCCGGGTTGCCGCACAGGATGATCACCCGCCAGCCCGACAGGCGTTCGAAGGTGCGCGCCATGCTGCCGAAAAGCGCCTCCAGCGCGGCCGGGTTCAGGCGCTCACCATAAGGCGGGTTGGTGGCCAGCGTCGCCACCGGCCAGCGCCGTTCGAGAGCGGCCACGTCGGCCCGCTCGAAGGCGAGCGCGTCGTCGACGCCGGCGGCAGCCGCGTTCTGGCGCGCAGCCGCCAGCGCCGCGGCGTCGGTATCGGCGCAAACAATGGGCGGCAACGGCATCTTCTCGGCGGCGTGAAAGTGCTGATCGGCCTCGGCCCGCAGGCGCTTCCAGGCGGCGCGCGTCTCGGGGGATAGGCTGGGCCAGCGCTCGAACCCGAACCGCCGCCGCAGGCCGGGCGCGATTCCGCGCGCCAGCAGCGCGTGCTCGATCGGCAGCGTACCCGAGCCGCACATCGGATCGATGAAGGGCTCTTCCGGCTGCGCGCCGCCGAGCAGCAGCACCGCCGCCGCCAGCGTCTCCTTGAGCGGCGCGTCCACCATCGCGACGCGGTAGCCGCGCCGGTGCAGCGACTCGCCCGCCAGATCGAGGAAGATGCCCGCCTGGCCCTTCGCCAGGTGCAAGACGATCGAGACATCGGGGGACTTGGGATCGACGTCGGGACGCGCGTTGAAGGCGCTCCGGAGCGCGTCCACCACGGCGTCCTTGACCTTGAGCGCCACGTACCCGGAATGGGTCAGCGCGGGGGTGTCGCGGATGTTGGCGTCGACCGCGAACGAGCTGGTGGCCGTCAGCCAGTCGCGCCAGGGAATGGCGCGGGTGCCGGCGTAGAGGCTCTGCTGATCGTGGGCCTCGAAGGTGCCGAGCTGGACCAAGACCCGCACCGCCACCCGCGCGTGTAGGCAGACGCGCATGCCCATCTCGAGCGGACCCTCGAACCAGACGCCGCCCCGATCGCCTTTTGCGCCGGCGATGCGCATGTCCGCCAGCTCTCGGCGCAGCGCGCCTTCCATTCCGCGGGCGCAGGTGACGAAGAATTTGAACACGGCGCGCGCACTCTACTCCAGAGCCAGCCCACCGGTGCTAGGCCAGGTGCAGATCGCGCGAAACAATATGCCTCAGCCGCCCGATGAAGTCGCTCGGGGAGGCCGGCAGATGGGGAGAGTCCTGCAGCAGCGGCCTGAGCCGACAGCGGCCGCAGCAAACGAGCGCCGCTCGTACCCGGGTTCCCAGTGTCGGCCCAACCCCCGACGCGAGCAATCGGTCCATCCCGAGCTGGGATGCTAATCAGTGCGCGGCGCCGGGCGCCCGGCCGGCGGCGTCGACGCGGGCGGCGGCCCATCGGCGGCGGATCATGAGCGCGGCGTAGGCACCGTCGAGCTCGCCTTTCCAGGCGGCCAGCTCCCGGTCGGCCTCGGCCAGATCGCGCTCGGCGGCGGGGCGATCGACGTCGCCGGCGGCCGCGGCTTGATCGACCAGCACCAGCACCCGGTCGCGCGCGTGCGCATCGGCGGCGCCCGGCAGCGGCGCCACCTGCAGAAAGCCCTGCCCGACCGCCACCACGCCCGAGTGGTTGGCGCTCCGATAGGTGAGCACCCCCGGCCTCAGCGCCGACATGAGCGGCACGTGGCCCGGCAGGATCCCCATCTCGCCGATCTCGCCCGGTGCCGTGATCTCGTCGACCTCGGTGTCGACCAGCGCGCCGCGGGGCGTGGTGAGCGAGAACTTCACGGTTTGAAAGCTCCCATGATCGCGTCGAACGCAGGCCCGCTCCGCCGGCTGGAGTTCATCGCGGGCGGGTTTGGGAACCCTTCGAGGGTTCCCATTTTAGTTGCCCGATTCCTTCTTGAGCTGCTCGGCCTTGGCCCGCACGTCGTCGAGGCCCCCCTGCATGTAGAAAGCCTGCTCCGGGATGTCGTCGCACTTGCCGTCGACGATCTCCTTGAAGCTGCGCACGGTATCCTTGATCTCGACGTACTTGCCGGGCGTGCCGGTGAAGGTCTCCGCCACGAAGAACGGCTGCGACAGGAACTTCTGGATTTTTCTCGCGCGGGACACCGTGAGCTTGTCGTCCTCGGACAGCTCGTCCATCCCGAGAATGGCGATGATGTCCACCAGCTCCTTGTACTTCTGCAGGATCTTCTGGACCGACCGCGCCACCTGGTAGTGCTCGGCGCCCACGATCTCGGCCGACAGCATGGTCGAGGTCGAGTCGAGCGGATCGACCGCTGGGTAGATGCCCAGCTCGGAGATGGCGCGCGAAAGCACGGTGGTGGCGTCCAGGTGGGCAAAGGCCGTGGCCGGCGCCGGATCGGTCAAGTCGTCGGCCGGCACGTAGATCGCCTGCACCGAGGTGATCGAGCCC
>Ga0075522_10000685_pt1 | contig 24797 bp, 17 predicted proteins | sample NGEPerA_FD_74796 | JGI IMG/M metagenome (GOLD analysis project Ga0075522, IMG submission 74796) | Arctic peat soil microbial communities from the Barrow Environmental Observatory site, Barrow, Alaska, USA - NGEE PermafrostL2-A | ecosystem: Environmental > Terrestrial > Soil > Wetlands > Peat ...
GTCGCCCGAGCGTTTCACGAGGTCGGCGGATAGAATTGAGCCGTCGCGGGCCACGACGATTTTGACTTCGGGGACGGTGGGGCTGCCTACGCTACTGTCGGGTGTAATCCACGCCCGGTAGTAGTAATTGAGAATGACTGTGTCGTAACCGGCGAAGGCCGCGCCTCCGCTCGAACCCGGCAGGTTGACCACGGTGGCTTTAGCGACACTGCTTTCCACGCCGGCAGCAAGCTTGGTGAAAGTTTCGGTTATTTTTTCCCGGCGGCTGGCGTCGGCCCGTTCCGCGGCTTGAGCGGCTGCGGCGGCGCTTTGCTCGGCTATCTTATGGCGATCCTGCGGTGTGACTTGGGTAAATTCAGGGTGAACTTCATGAACTCGACGCGGCGGACGGACCTTGGCTACTTTTTTTGGCAATAAGGCTGGGCGCTCGGGCGTGTCATCAACTTCCTTGGGCATGGGTCGCTCCACTCGTTCGACGCGCTCTGGTTCTGGCGGAGGAATTACCGCAGGCCTCGGCTGCGGACGAGAAGGAGGCTGAACCAGTGGGACGACCGGTCTAACCGGCGGTTGTGCCACAGGAGGTTCGGGCCGGGGCGGAGCGTGCGTCGCGGGCGCGGTGGCTCTTCCCTCATTGACCTTGTCCGTATCCAAAATCCGCGAAGGGATTAGCGTCAGGATGAGCATGTCCTGCTTGGGCGGATGGTCGCGGAATCCAGACGTGCCTATCAAAACAATCCCGAGCAGGCCATGCAATCCAGCCGAGAACAAGAAACATTTTTTTTGGAGTCGCGTCATCGTCGTTCCACCGGTGCGGTCTTGATCGAAAATTGCGTGATGCCGTAGCGCTGACAGGCGTCAATCACCGCCATGCCATAATCCCACTGCGTCCGCTTGTCCGCCCGAATTTCCACGATCAGCTTGGGATTCTGGTGAAAGGCGGAATCCAATTGGGATTCCAAGGTGCGAAAAGAAACATGCTTGCCCTGCAACCGATATTCGCCGTCCTGCGTAATCTCGACCAGGCGAATATTGCGCCGGTCAATCGTGCGGGTCTGGGGTTTGCCCTTGTCTTGGGGAAGCTGCAAATCGATATTTTGCTCCAGCAACGGGCGGGTGATGACGAAGATGATCAACAACACGAATGCCAGATCCAGCAGCGGCGTGATGTTGATCTCGTTCAGCGTCACCAGCGAATGTCGTTGCGAGAAGCGCCTCATTCTTCCTTGAGATATTCCGTTTCCATTTTTGAGACCAGATTTTGCGCGAAATTGTCCAGTTCGACCGTCCGGACGCGCAAGCTGTGGACCAGGAAATTATAGCCAAACATGGACGGAATCGCCACCAGCAAACCAGCCACCGTGGTGATCAGCGCCGCGGACACGCCGGGGGCCATCGTCGGCAAATCGGCGCGGCCCATTTGCCCGACTTGGGCAAACGTGTCCATGACTCCCCACACGGTGCCAAGCAAACCAAGGAACGGCGCGCCACTGACGGCGCTGGCCAGCACCAGCAGGCCGGACTCCAGAGCCAGCGACTCGCGGGCCACCGCGCCTTCCAAAGTGCGTTTGATATGTTCCATGCTTTTGAGGGTGATGGATTTTTTGCGCGCATTGCCGTCGTCCTTGAGTCGCGCATCCAATTCAATACAGCCCTCCTGATAGACGACGAACATGGGGCAACCCTCCACCTGCAATTGGCGATCAAAAATACCCAGGACAGTTTTCTGCTGGTTGAACTCGGATTCAAAATACAAGTTCAACTTTTTGGCGCGGCGCATTTGCAGCGCCTTGGACACCATCATGTACCAGGCAAAGATGGAGAAAACAGCCAGGCAGGCGATAATGACGCGGGCTTCGATGGTGGCCTGATGCCACACGTAACGCACATTCGCTTCCGCTAAAAAACCGACGGGAATACTCATCAAAAAATAAATGCCGCAGCCCAAAGCTGCCGCGCCTCTCGGGAGAACGTGGAGGAATGAAATGGTCAAATTTTTTCACGTTCCGCCCAATGTTTCGACCACTGCGATGAGTCTAAGGCAAACCGACGGTTTGGCAACGATAAATCGCAAAAAATCGCCAAAACCGCCGAAAAACAAATTTTCAACTCGAAGAACTCTTCTTTGTTACCTTCGTTTGCTTCTGTAAATATTTTCGCCGCACATGTTTTCGCGGAAGGCCGGAAAAGAAATTAAACAGAAGCCAACGAAGTAAACGAAGGGGGAAGGCACAGGGCGAAGAATCACAACTCGGTCATGGCAACGGGCCAAGAACTCGCTTTTTGACGGCTTCCCATGTGGTGAACTCGCCAGGATGCTGCCGGAAATGTTCCATGCGCCGGTCGAGTTCAGAAATGATTTCTGGTGAAACGGGCAGGTCAGAGGGATGGGCTTCAAGGTCGTTCCACAATTCCGAGACAAAAATCAGCTTCTGACGGGGAAAGCCGCTGCACGTCTGGAAACTTCTCAAGAATCATAATGACGCTATAGCGGTCTTCGACGACCTTGCAATACTGAATGGGTGTTCATTTCCGCGAAAACAGCCGAGAAGCAATTTGGATTTGCCCTTGTCAGGCCGGTTTTGAAATGGCATTTTACGGTTGTGAACATGGTTACGAACTATGCAGTTTCTCTATGCAGGTTACTTTAAAATTGCCTGACGAGATCGCGGAGGGATTGGGAAAGGATGCCGAAATTCCGCAACGCGTTCTGGAAGCCCTTGTTCTGCAAAAATACCTCACGCAGCAAATTTCCCTGGGGCGCCTCACTGAATTGCTCGGCTTCAATCGCTGGGAAGCGGAAGCTTTCCTTGACCGAAACAATTCCAGGCTACCTTACACGCTGGAGATGTTGGAAGAGGATCGCCGTCATCTTGCCGAAGTCTTTGCATAACGGTGAGCTTCGTCGTTTCCGATTCCAGCCCCATTCAATATCTTATCTTTTGTCGAGCGGTTGACGTGCTTCCCAGACTTTACGATCGCGTAATACTTCCCGCGTCGGTCGCTAAAGAACTGTCGCATCCTCGGACCCCGGCCGAAATAAAGACTTGGCTGAGTGCGCCGCCCGCTTGGATTTCTGTTCAGAGTGCCAAAGAGATCGCACCAATTGCGGGTTTGGGTCTTGGGGAACGGGAAGCCATTTCTCTCGCTGAAGAATTAAACGCGACCCAACTTCTCATCGATGAGCAGGCCGCCCGCCGTGTCGCGCTCGAACGCGGTCTGCGGTTCAGCGGCACCGTCGGGATTCTGGAGCAAGCCGCGGCGCGCCGACTGCTCGACTTGCCCAATGCTTTGAAATTGCTTCTGGGCACAAACTTTCGCATTGATGTCGAAGTGGTTCGCAACGCATTGGCGCGGGATGCCGTTCGGCGCAAATCAACCCCTTGAACTCCCCGGCTCCCACCGCTCAACAACAACGCGCCATGGACGCTCGTGGCAATGTCCTGGTCGTGGCCGGGGCGGGGGCGGGGAAGACTCAGACTTTGGTTGGACGGTGTTTGGCCTGGCTTTTCGATGAGGCAAATGGCGGGTCGATTGAACAAATCCTGATGGTCACGTTCACTCAGGCGGCGGCAGCGGAAATGCGCCAGCGGTTGCGTCACGGGTTGGAGAAGGCCAAGGAACGCCGGGATAAAAAAGGCGCGTCTTCCCTTCATTTGGCGGAGCAGTTGGCGCTGTTGGATACGGCGCATATCGGCACGCTGCATAGTTTTTGTTTTCATCTGGCCAGCCGCCATTTTTATGATCTGGGGCTGGATCCAAAGGCGGCGATTTTGGCGGAGGAACGCACGCAGTTGCTGGCGCGACAAAGTTTGGATTTGGTGTTGGAACGGGTTTATGCGGCGGAGACGCCGGCGGCTCTGGCCATTCAGCAGCTTATCCAGGCGCAAGGGGGCGATTGGGACCAGCCGGTGCGCGATTTGATCGTGCGTTTGCATCATTACTCCCAAACGTTGCGCGACCCGGCGGCCTGGCTTGCCGAACAGACTTCCCATTTCCAGCAATCCGATCCGGCGCTGTGGCTGGAATGGCTGTTGGAGGAATTGGTTCGCTGGCGCAAGGCATGGTTGCCGGTCTTGCAAGCGCAAGCGCCGGAAAATGCCAACGCCGCCCAATGCGCCAAGGCTTTGGCTGGGCTGCCGGAATCTCCTTCCCGGCCTGACTTTGCGGCGGCGCTGGGTGCCATATTGCAAGTGGATGAAACATGGCCGCCGCGGCTTAAGGGGAAATGGCGGGGGCCTATTGAAGATATGTTTGACGAGGCGGAGTTTCTTCATTCGGTCTGCGCGACTGGCGCAGCCGATCCGCTGCTCGAGGATTGGAATTGGGTGCGCCACTCGATGCTGGCCTTGCTCGATTTGGCCGCGCAATTCGGCCACGCCTTCGCCGAAGCCAAACGGCAGGAGGGCGGGATGGATTACCATGACTTGGAACAATTCGCCCTTCGACTGTTGTGGAAAGACGGAAAACCCTCCGCCATCGCCGAGCAATGGCGCGCAAAATTACGCCTGATTTTCGTCGATGAATACCAGGACATCAACGCCGCGCAGGACGCCATCATCCAGGCGCTCGGGCGCGAGGAGCCGGAAGCGAATCGTTTTTTGGTCGGCGATGTCAAGCAGAGTATTTACCGTTTCCGCCTGGCGGACCCGCGCATTTTCAGCCGTTGTCATGACGAATGGAACGCCGCCGCCGCCGCGCATGTCATACCGCTGACGGAAAATTTCCGCAGTCACGAGGCCATTCTCCATTTTATCAATGACCTTTTCACCGGCCTTATGCACAAGGACGTCGGGGGCGTGGACTACGATGCCGACGCGCGCCTCCTTTTCGGCAACGCCGCCGAACGCGCGCATTTGGCCACAAGCGCTGCAACCATCCCGCCGGTCGAACTGCATTTGCGCTGCCTGGGCCGAAGCAGCGAGGAAAGTGATAATGCCGAGAGCCTTGAGTCCGCGTCCGATGCGGAAAAAGAAGCGCGGATGGTCGGACGGCGATTGCGGGAGTTGAAAAATCAGCGCGCGCTTATTTTCGATGGCGCGGGCCAGCCGCGCCCGGCCCTCTGGAGCGACATGGTGATTTTGTTGCGCTCGCCCAAGCATAAGGTTGAAGCATACGTGAAGGAGTTTGCAAAATTGGGCATTCCTCTCGCCGCTACGCGCGGCGGATTTTACGAAAGCCTCGAGGTGCGCGATTTGCGGGCCCTGCTCCAAGTGCTGGATAATCCATTGCAGGACTTGCCGCTGCTGGCCGTTTTGCGGTCGCCATTGGTAGGATTGACAGCGGACGAACTGGCGGCCATTCGGATCGGCCATCCGGGCGGGCGGTTTTGGACAGCGCTTCTTCACTCGGAAAATACGGACACCATTCGCGGCGCACAGCATGAAAAAGTGCATGCCTTCCTCGAGCGCTTCAAAGATTGGCGGGCGCGCTCACGCCAATCGGCGGTGTCGCATTGTTTGGAGCGCGTCATTGACCAGACGCATTACGCCGACTGGCTGGTCACGCAGGAACGCGGCGAACAAAAGCGCGCGAACGTCGAGCGATTGTTGCAGTTGACCCGGCAATTCGACGCGTACTACGGCGAGAGCCTTTATCGCTTTTTAAGATTTGTCGAGGCGCAGCAGGAAAGCGACGTGGCCATCGAGCCGGCCGCCGTGCCGGCGGCGGACGCGGTGCGGCTGATGAGCATTCACCAGAGCAAAGGCGCGGAATTTCCCATCGTAGTGGCGGCGGATTTGGGCAAGGGATTCAACGTCACCGATCTCTCCAAAAGAATTATTCTTGACGAGGTATATGGCCTCTGCCCGCAAATCAAACCGCCCGGCGCTGCGCAATTCTACCCCAGCCTGCCTTATTGGCTGGCGCAGCGCCGCCAGAAACGCGAACTCTTGGGCGAAGAAATGCGCCTTCTTTACGTGGCGCTGACCCGCGCCGGACAGAGCCTTATCCTCGCCGGCACCACCAGCCAGAGCAGTCTGGAAAAACGCTGGCCGCTGCCTGACGTGCTGTCAAGTCGAACCTATCTCGATTGGGTGGGAAGCTGGCTGATCCGCGTCTCGGGCCGGGCGCTGGCGGCTTCGGGCGAAAACCCGCTGCTGCGCTGGACACTCTACGACGAGGACGATCCCCGGCTGGCCGCAAGCCAATCCATTCCAGCCGCGTCCGACTTGTCAGACGCAGAGTCTGAGCAGGGGCTCTCCCTCGACCTGCGAGTCCGCCTCTCCTGGCGCTATCCCTTCGAGGCCGAGACAGAACAGCCGGCCAAAACCTCCGTGAGCACAATCCGCCGCCAAATGGCGGACGCCGATGGCGATGAATCGACGCCCCTGTTTGCGCGTTCTGAGCGACGAGCCGGCGGGAAGTTAAGCGCGGCTGAAATTGGCTCGGCGCATCATACTTTTTTGCAATGGATTTCGCTCGAGAAAATGCCCACCCTGGCCGGTTTGCGCAAAGAAGCCGATCAGCTTGCTCGCAAAAATTTGCTGACCCGGGAAGAAGCCGGGGCTCTCGACTTGGAGGCGCTCGCCGCCTTTTGGCAATCGGAGACGGGCAGGCAACTGGTCAGTCAATCAGCATACCTGGCGCGCGAACTTCCCTTCACATCGCGTTTTTCGGCGGTGGACCTGGCCCGCCTGGGCTGGTCGAATTTTGCCGAGATCGGCGCGCCGGAATTTGTCATCGTGCAGGGAGTGATGGATCTGGTCGCGATTCTTCCCGAAGAAATTTGGCTGCTGGATTTCAAAACGGACCATTTTGCGGCCGGTGAACTGTCGGAAAAAATCGCGTCCTACCGGCCGCAACTTGCGCTCTACGCCCAGGCGTTGCAGCGCATTTACCGGCGGCCCGTGACCAAATGCTGGCTGCATTTTTTGGCCCTCAGTCAAACCGAATTGCTGGATATTCGCGCCACATAAGCTCCATCGAGTCCTTCGACAAAGGGCAGGAGCTGCCGCTCGGCCTCCAATTTGAATTGCGGATGCGCCCGCAGAAAATCGCGCACCACCATTTCATTCTCCTCCGTTTCGAGGCTGCAAGTGCTGTAAACGAGCGTGCCCCCTGGTTTCAATTGCGGCGCGGCCTGTTCCAGCAACGCCGCCTGGGTCTGTTGTAACCGCGCGATTTCTTCCTCCTGAATTCGCCAGCGCAAATCGACTCGACGGCGCAAGACACCACTATTCGAGCAAGGCGCGTCCACTAAAATCCTATCGAAGGGCGCGGCGTCCTCGGGCGCGGTAAACGCAACGCAGGTCACGCCGAGGCGAGCGCAATTCTCGCGGAGCCGGGCCAGGCGTTGCGGCTGGATGTCCAGCGCGACGACGCTTCCTGCGTTGCGCATTCGTTGCGCGATATAAGTGGTCTTGCCTCCAGGCGCAGCGCAAAGATCGAGGATTTTCTCACCCGGTTGCGGGTTCAATTCCCGCACGGCCAGAAGCGTGCTAGGGTCCTGGACATAAAAAAATCCACGTTGAAACGCCTCAGACTGGACCAGCGATAAGTGGGATGTCAATTCGAATACTGCTTTCTCGCCGGTCCAATCCCATTGCCGCTCCACAAACTGAACGCCCTCTTTTCGCCAGGCGTTGGCCAGCCCCGCAAAATCGGTTTGCAAAGAATTCAAACGCGCGAAAGTGGGCGGCGGCCGGTTATTCCAGTCCAGCAAGCGAGCCGTCTGCTCCGCGCCCCAACGCCTCTGCCATCGCCCGGCCAGCCACTCGGGATGGGAAGAGCCGAGCGCGGGATTGGTTTGTTTGAGATGCTCCAATTGTTGACGGGTTGCTTCCTGTTCCCGCGTGTAGCCTCGCAAAACGGCGTTGAGAAAACCAGCCTTCGCCCCGAAGCCCAATTGTTTGCCCAGTTCAACCGTCTCATGCACCGCCGCATGGGGAGGAATGCGGTTCAGCCAAAATAATTGGTAGAGGCCCAAATGGAGCAGGAGGCGAAGGGATGCGTTTTGGGGGCGGCCGGCTGTTTTGCGCGCGACCAGCCAATCGAGCGTCATTTGCCAGCGCACCAATCCAAAGGTCAACTCCTGGCACAAGGCCCGGTCGGGCGGGGAGAGAGAATGCCCGGCCAGTTCATTTTCGAGCAGCCTTTCGATGTATTCGTGGCTGCTCTGGCGCTGCCGCAAAACGCGCATGGCAATTTGTCTTGGATTTTCAGTGCTCACGACCTAATAATGATGAGACGCCTATGGGACGCGAGAATATAGCAATGAAAGAAGAATTTGAGAAACTGGCCTCCACCGGGAAGCTCACCCGGCAAAATGTGGACGCCTTGGTATTATTGACCGAAAGCGGATACTGCTGGCATCGCAGTTGGGGTTTTGGAAAAATCACCACGGTGGACACGGTTTTTTCGCGCTTCGTCATCGATTTCCAGTCCAAGGCCGGCCACACCATGGACCTGGCCTTTGCGGCCGATTCCCTCAAGCCCATTCCCAGCGAGCATATATATGCCCGCAAAGTTTCCGATCTGGACGCCCTGCGGCAGATGGCGGCGTTGCATCATTTGGATTTGATCAAAGTCGTCCTGCAAAGTTTCGGCGGGCGGGCCACGGTCGAGCAAATCCAGCAGGCCCTCGTGCCTGACGTGATCAAGGACGACTGGAAAAAATGGTGGGAAGCGGCCAAGCGCGAATTGAAGAAGGACGGCCATTTCCAAGTGCCGCTCAAAAAATCCGAGCCTATCATTTACCAGGCCAAGGAAGTTTCGATGCAGGACCGTTTTCTGGTCGAGTTCCGCGCCGCCAAAGGGTTGAAGGCCCGCCTGACCGTCGCGCAAGAAGTTCTAAAAAATCTTTCGGACCTGACTGACCCGGCGGCTGCTTCCAAGGAAGTAATCGCCGCGCTCAACGCGGAAATCGCCACTCATCAACGCACCCAGGCTGCGGTCGCCCTCGAGGCGATTTTTGTCCGCGATGAATTGCGCGATACTGCCTCCGCCCCTGCGCCCGAAGGCGACATTACCGCCCGCTCACTCTGGTTGCAGGAAACATCGCGAGTCGGTTCCGTCCTGGAACAAATGCCGGCGGCGAAACACCGGCGCGCCCTGCAATCCTTCAAGGAAGCGACCCCGGACCGCTGGATCGACGCATTGCTGGGCGCGCTCAACCACGTCTCAGCCAAGCTGGCCGGCGAAATCGCCCACGCCCTTATTTCCGGCGGCAAGCTGGCGGAGTTGAAGGAACTGCTGGCCCGCCTCATCAGCCAGCATCAAGCCAGCACCGAGTTGTTGCTCTGGCTGGCCAAGGAACGTTCCGATTCCTTTGCCGACATTCTCGGGCCGGAAGTTTTTCGCGCCATGCTGACCGCGATGGAACGCGACCAATTCAATGAAAGGCGTTCCAATAAATTGCGCGACTTCATTCTGGCCGACCAAACGCTGCTGGTCGAACTAATCGGCTCGGCCGATCTCGAAGTGATCAAGGATTTGACCCGCGCGTTGCAACTTTCTCCCTGTTTCGACGACATGGACAAACGTTCGCTCCTGGCCCGCATCGTCAAGAGCTATCCCGCGGTGCAAACGATGATTTCAGGCGAGCAGACCAAACAGGACACCGTCTATTTGGTCTCGTGGGAAAGTTTGGAACGCCGCAAAAACGAATACGCCGAGCTGGTGCAGAAAGCCATTCCGGCCAATTCCAAGGAAATTGCGGTGGCCCGCAGCTACGGCGATCTGCGCGAGAACCACGAATACAAGGCGGCCAAGGAAATGCAGAAAATCCTCATGCGCCGCAAAAGCGAATTGGAGAATCAACTGGTGCGCGCGCGCGGCACGGACTTCGCCAATCCCCGCACCGACGTGGTGAGCATCGCCACTATCGTGGCCGTGACCGATCTGGATCAACAGCAAGGCGAGCGTTTCACCATTTTGGGCGCTTGGGATTCCGATCCCGACAAAGGAATCATCAGTTACCTCACGCCCGTCGGCCAAACTCTCTTGAACCACAAATCCGGCGACGAAGTCGAAGTGCAGGTCGATGGCGGCAAGAAGCGCTATCGCATCGACTCGATTACGGCTTACACGCCCGTCGCGGAAGCGGTCGTCTCGCCTGCGGGATAATGAGAGCGGTCCGATTTTTGGCTTTATTGACATTGGCCGCCCTCGCTCCTTTGTTCCTGCGCGCGGCGGATCCCGAGCCGCGCAAGATTGAGCCCGGCACTCTGGGCGGCCCACCTTCCGATGCCATCGTGCTTTTTGACGGGCACGACCTTACCCAGTGGTTCGACACGACCAATGGACCCGCCCGCTGGAAAGTGGAGGACGGCGTCGCGACCATCAATGGCACGGGTTACATCCATACGCGGCAGCTTTTTGGCGACTGTCAACTGCATGTGGAATGGGCCACGCCAGAGGAAATCAAAGGCGACGGACAGGGCCGCGACAACAGCGGAATCATCCTGCAAGGCCGTTATGAAATCCAGGTACTCGATTCCTACACCAACACCACCTATTTCAACGGCCAGGCGGGCGCGGTTTACGGTCAATATGCGCCGCTGGTCAACGTCTGCCGTCCGCCCGGCCAATGGCAGACTTACGACATCATTTACCACGCCCCGCGCTTTGCCGACGATGGCGCTGTGCGCGTCCCCGCCCGTGTGACCGTCCTGCAAAACGGCGTCCTGGTACAGGACAACGTGGAAATTCTCGGCGTGACCGGCTATCCGCCCAAATACACCCGGCACAACTTAAAAGAACCGCTCGTTTTGCAAGACCACGGGAACCCCGTTCGCTACCGCAATATCTGGATTCGCGAATTGAACTAAGCTCCCGCTTCCGGGTCGAGCGGCCCGATTATTTGCCTCCCGCCGTTCTCCTGCCTGCCAATCCACCATGAATAGACATTCATACAAATTTCCGAGGAGGTTTGCAGCACTTTGGCGAGCGGTTTTCCTCGTATTGCTGCTGGCCCCTTGGACAATGGCGGCTTTTACCCCGCAATTCCCCCTTAAACAAGGGTGGCTGGGGGCGGACACTGCCGCCTCAATTCCTCTGGATGGGCGCCATGCCATTCTGTGGCTTTTTAGCGATACGCTGGTTCGGCAGGACACCGGCACTAATCGTACTGGCGCGGGCCTGGTGCATAATTCCCTGGCGGTGACAACTTGGAATGGTTACTCGACCAACATCGAGTATTACATTCGGGGCCGCGACCAGCTCGCCATGACCTCCATTTTTCCCAGCCCGGGTTCCGACACTAACGGCCCCTGGTGGTACTGGATGCAGGATGGGTTCCATTACAATGGGAAAATTTATCTTTTTCTCCCGCGATTTCGGGGCACGGGCTCTGCGCCCGGCGCTTTGAGCGGGTTCCAGCAGTTTGCCGTCGATATGGCGGTGTTCGACAATGTCGATAGCGAACCTGATCCTTTGCTTTGGCCGCTGACTTTCAAAATGGATGTGCTCGATAGCACGAACATTTCGGCCGGCATCTCGACGTATGTCGATTCCGCCGGTGGATATGCCTATTTGTGGGGCGACAACGACACCGTGGTCAGCGGCTGGAACTATCGCAGTTTTCTCCTGTTCAGAATCCCCTTGGCTGGATTGGATAACCCAGCGGCCAACTTGCAATACTTCACGACTAACAACATCTGGACGGCAAGCCAAGGCTCGAACCTTTCCGATGCTTTGGCCATCATGACCAATGGGGCTCCAGATTTTTCCATCCGTTATCATCCGGACTTGGGCAAATATGTGGACATCCAGGTTGACGATGGTTTTCCGGCCTCCTACATCTGGGAGCGGACTTCCAGTTCGCCCACCAATGGCTGGTTGAATGGAATGGCGGCTGCCAGGGTAGTCACGCTGGCCGAACAACCCGGTTATTTGCCATGGCCGGCGTTCTACTATGCCGCCAAAGAACATGTGGAGTTTTATTCACCCGTGACCGGGCAAACCCTTCTTACTTATGTCGATAATTCGACCGACAACTCCGAAGTACTCACCAACAACAGCGTTTACGATCCTATTCCGATTTGGGTGCAGCTTGGCCCATCGAATGTTAATCACGCGCCGAATGTATGCGCCATTACGGCTCCGACCAATGGCCAAAGCTTTCAGGGGCCGGCGACCCTGTCGGTTAGCGTCAACGCCAGCGACCCGGATACGAACGATTCGATCGTGCTGGTCAATGTCTTTCTGGATGGGGTTCTCGCCGCCTCCACCGGGACGGCGCCGTTTACCTGCACTCTCAGGGACGTGCCGGCGGGCAGCCATACGATTTATGCCGAGGCCTACGACACGGCTGAAGCCAAGACTAACTCGGCCGCCATCAGCATTTCTGTGGCGCCATTTTTGGTTAGTCAGTATGCCACGCGGGTTTTGGCTTATTCGCCGCTTTATTATTGGCGCTTCAGTGAGACGAACCATAGCGTTATCGCTAATGAATACTATAACCGGCTCGATGGGACTTATGGGACGAATGTGACTAATGGGGTGGCCGGGGTGAGTAATCCGCCGTTTTATGGGTTTGAAGCAACTAATAGTGCGGTTGCCATCGATAAGACTGCATCTGTTGCCGGGGCGGGGTATGTTACGGCGCCGCCGATGAACCTGAATACGAATGCTGTCACTATTGTGGCGTGGCTTTATCCTTTGGCGGCTGTTACCACTGCGTCGGGGATTGTTTTTTCGCGCGACAGCACTTATCCGGTCGGGCTGAATTTCCTCGGCACGCGCTTTCCGCCGGGTGAGATTGGCTATACATGGAACAAGGACAACGCTAATACCTACAACTGGCCCAGCAAGTTATTCGTGCCGCCGGGCCAGTGGACGTTTGTGGCTTTGGCCGTTGCTCCCACCCAGGCGATTCTTTATGTGAGCACCAATGGGGTGCTGCTTTCCGCGACCAATGCCATTGCGCACGATGTCGAGCCTTGGGATGGACCCACCGCCATTGGCGCGGATACTATTCCTGGCCCGGGCGGCCCGTTTAATGGCAAGTTGGATGAGGTGGCGGTATTTAATCGCACATTGTCGCCCGAAGAAGTAGGAACGCTTTACTCGACAGCCCTGCTGGGCGGACCGGTCACGTTAAACTGCCAATCCGTCGGCACGAACCTGCTGCTGGGTTGGCCGCATGGCACTCTAATGGAGGCGACAGACCTGAATGGCGTCTGGACTCCCGTGGCGGGAGCTGCCCCCCCTGCCTTTACGGTGACGCCAATGGGACGGATGTTCTATCGGGTGCGGGTTTACCCTTGATTTTTTAATTTTTTAATTTTGTGCTTGTCATCCGTCTCTTTTATTGCGAATGTCCCTCATGTCCATCTATATCCACATCCTATTGGACTAAAAACGCTTATGAAAAGAAAGCACATCGTTACTCTCGTTTCCAGTTCCACGCTCGCTTCAGGCATGGCGCACGGCGCGATTCTCTATTCCGGTCCCGTTAACAGCGCATATCCCGTTCCGGCCAGCTTTCCCGCCACCGGAGACTCTTTTGATATGAATGGGGATGGCGTTTACGATTTTAATCTCGGTTGGGATGGCTACCAGACTCCGAACTCGCAAAAGCCGTATATCGTGGGTTATCCAAACAGCATCCCGGGATCGACGGTTCTGGCCCGCTTTGGGTCCTTCAATAACAATGGCAACGCCCAAACATCGTATGGATTGCCCATCACTCCATTTGGATCTCTGATTGATTCCAATTACCTCGCCGCCACTCCCCCCGGCAGCTACGCGTATTTCAACCAGGATGGCAATGGGAACTATACGGGCGATTGGCAGAATAGCACCCTGACAGAAGCTTACGTTGGAGTCGAACTGTGGGATGGTACTGGCAACACGAATTATGGATGGGTGCGCATCATTTATGACGGGACGATCTCGCCGAAAACATTGACGCTGGTTGATTACGCTTACGAAACGAACTATTTCAAGGGCATTGTCGCCGGATCGACCAACGAAATCGGCGCCCCCAACATTTATTCCGAACCGCTGTCCCAAACCAATGGGGTGGGAGCAAACATCCAGTTTAGCGTGACAGCCTTGGCCAGTCCCGCCCCAATCTATCATTGGCAAGTGGGGCCAACCACTGGCGCCGGGCCTTACGCCAACCTTGCCGATGGCGGCACTATCTCAGGTTCCAGCACCGCTATTTTGACGATCAACGGCGCCACTGCAACCAACCAAGCGGATTACCGGGTGGTGATCAGCAACTCGCTTGGCGCCGCCACCAGCAGCCCTCCCGCCAAGCTGACCCTGATCTCCCCGGTGGTGTCGCCCCCTGCGCCAGTTTTGTTCGCCGGTTTGACGGCTAACTTCAATGTCACCATTACCGGCGGGTTGACTCCCACGTTTCAATGGCAGCAGAACGGGACGAATCTCGCCAACGGGGGCCGGATATCCGGCGCGACCACCCGGAATTTGCAGATCAGCAATTTGCAGGGCACCGACGCGGGAAGTTATGACGTGGTCGTAAACTTCGGTTCTTCGCCCGCGCCCAGCGCCGTCTCAGTCCTCAAGGTCTTGCCCGTCTCCCAGGAGAACCTTTATGACGCTGCGGTGCTGGCTGATACGCCGGTAGTTTACTATCGGCTTAACGACATCGGGAACCCATCGTCCAATAATGTGGTCGCCTACGATAATGCCGGCGGGTTTAACGGAATATATGGTATCGATGTCACCAACGGCTCCGCCGGCGTTCAAGGTCCCGGGCCGACCAATGGCTATCCCGGCTTCGCCGCGAACAATCCAGCGGCGTTTTTCAGCCCGGCTGACACCAATTCCTGGATTACCTTGCCGCCGTGGAACTTGAATACCAACAGCGTGACATTCACGGCTTGGGTCAATCCGGCCGCCACCGAACCGGGCCTCGCCGGCATTGTCATGACCGGCACGACCAATAATACCTACGCGGGCTTGGATTATTACTATCAGGCGGACAATAATGGAAACGTCAATCTGGCTTACCAATGGAATGAAGGAGCCGGAAACGACGAAGACGTTTTTTACCAATCGGCGCTCCCGACGCCTACAGGGGAGTGGTCATTTGTGGCAGTGGCCGTCACCCCAACCAACGCGACCCTCTATGTCTTCAACGCCCAAGGCACAAACTCGGCGGTCGATTCAAGCGCGAACGCTGGCATATTTGACCCGAACGGTTCCACCAACCTGGTCATGCCTTTTAACAACCCGGAATACATTGGCAGCGATCCTAATGGCGGGTCATTCGGCTCGCAAAATTTCAATGGAACCATTAGCGACGTGGCTGTATTCAACCAGACCATGAGTTCGGACCAATTGACGACTCTTTACAATGCAGCCTTGGGCGTATTGCCGCCGTTGAATCTGCAAATCGGGTTGGTGGGAACGAATGTTCAAATCACTTGGCCAATCGGAAACCTGCTGCAAGCCACCAAAGTGAATGGGCCGTGGACGACCAATACTCTCGCCACCTCGCCCTACACCGTCGCCCCGGCAGGTTCGATGTTCTACCGGGTTGTAGTACCTTGAGAGGGGCTGGCGTGCGTTGCGACAGGTTTCGAAGACGGATCTCGGCTGTATGAAGCCTTGGTCCCTCCTCTTTTTGGTCTTGTCTTTCGTTTTCGCGCCGCTTACCCGCGCCGAATTCGCCATTCATGATGGCGATACCGTCGTGTTCCTGGGCGACAGCATCACTGCGGCGCGCACCTACGGCGAAATCATCGAGGACTACACGCTTTTACGATTTCCACGATGGAACCTGAAATTCATCAATGCCGGAAAGGGCGGCGAAACGGCCCATCAAAGCCTCGCGCGTTTGGACACCGATGTCTTCGCGCATGGCGCAACGGTGCTGACCGTCGCTTACGGCGTCAATGACATCGGCTGGGGTTTTAAAGCCGATGCCGAACACAAGAAGGAATACCTGGAGGCCATCGGTCAAATCGCCGCGCGATGCGCCCAACACGGCGTGCGGTTATTCATCTGTTCGGCCGCGATAACAGCGGAGAACCCGGACACCGCCGAGCACGGATTCCTGCAAAAGATGTGCGATGAAGGCTTGACGCTGGCCAAGGCTAAAAACGCGGGCACCATTGATGTCCAGCGTTCCATGCGTGAAATCCAGCGCCGCGCCTGGGCGGCTAACGCGACGAAAACGGCCAAGGAGAAAGCGATGTTAATGCATGTCGCCGACAGCGTTCACTTGAATGACCTTGGCCAGATGGCGATGGCGTTTGCCATTCTCAAAGGTCTCGGGGCGCCCGCTGACGTTTCCACCGCCAAGATCGACGCCCGGCAGGCGCAGGCCGGCGCTGGCGAAAACTGCCGGATTTCCGATGTTCGCCGCATAAAGGATGGGGTGACATTCACACGAACCGATGATCGGCTGCCCTTTAATTTCGGCCCGTTGTGGACGCTCCACGAACTTTATATTCCCTTTGCCACCGAGCTAAACCGCTACATGCTGACCGTGACGGCCCTGCCCGAAGGCCAATACGAAGTGACTGCCGGCGGACGGGGCTTGGGCCGGTGGGGCGCTGACAGCCTCGCTCGCGGCATCAACCTCGCTTCCGCGACAACCAATGCCTGGCAACCCGGCGGCCCATGGGACGCCCAAGCCGCCGCGCTCAAGGTATTCACCGAATCGCGCGACAACCTGGCCTTTGCCCGCCGCGACATGGAACAGACATTGGCCTCCAGTCCGCGCACGGAGTCGCTGTGGCACAAAACCATTGATGTCGAGGACAATATCGTCGCGTTGCAACACGCCACCGTCCAGCCGGTGCCAGTGGAATTCGTCATACGCAAAAGCGAAAGTGCGCCGTCCAGAAAAAAGGGACTATGACGCGCGACTTGCGGCCTAAGGAAAATTCTAACAATTTTTGATTGCCATTTGGTGAGTCTGTAAGTACAATTTCAGGTATAGACAATCATACTTTAGCGTTAGCGACTTTTAGAAAGCGCTGCTCGCTGCTCGAAGCGCGGCGGCGCGGGCCTTTGCTCGCTTTTACCCTCATTGAATTATTGGTGGTCATCGCCATTATTGCCATTTTGGCCTCGATGCTTCTGCCTGCGTTGGCACGGTCGAAGTCGGCGGCCGTCCAAAGCAAATGCCTGGGCAATCTCAAGCAGCTCAATCTGGCCATGACGATGTATTGCGCGGATAATCATGATCGGACTCCAAATTCCAACACGGTGGCGGCCGGGGATACCAGCGGGGTGGAAGCCAGCATGGGCATCTGGTGGTATTACAAGGAGTTAGACAAGAGCTACGCCGGCATCAAAGGCCCCGCCACGAGCAACGACATTGTCTTCCAATGTCCCATGGATCGCGGCTGGAAAGGGGTCAGCGCGTATTGGGTCAATCCGCTCTGGACCTACGCGAATCTTGATTACGGCAGCTATGTCTATAATGGATGCGACAGCGATGACGGCACCGGCTACAACATTAATAATGTCATTTTATCCACAGTCGGGCATCCGGCCCGCACTTGGATGATGGCCGAATGGCCGATTCAATGGGCCTACTCGTGGCACCATAGCCTGACCGGAATGCAGAATATCTCCTACAACAACGCGCTGGTGAACATGAGCTTCGTCGATGGCCATGCTGGCGCCACCAAGGTTTATTTTAACGTGGTCGATGGCGTTTTGCCTGTTTCTTATCCAACCCGGGATATTCCCTCGACTTACAATTACCAGAATGCGCCGGATTAAAGCGCCATGACGTCTTTGTATTACTTGCGCCCAGCCTGGGTCCTGGCCGTCAGTTTAGTGGCGCTCGTTGCGTGCAGGCCCAATGAAACAAAAACCTTGTTGGAACCCAGCCAGACTCTTGGCGTCGTTATGGCCGAGGAAGCAATTCACGCGGCGGGCGCCAATAAGAAAATCGCCGTGATTTCACATGATGACGCCTGGGGGCCGCCCTCGACCGTTGAACAGGCCTTCGACACCGCCATCCAGAAACAGGGTTTTTCGGCCTCCGTCGTGAAGTCCGCCAATTTGGGCGACCCGATGCGCCGGCACCAAATTGGGTTGCAGCCCGACGATTTTTTTGAAGCCGTGCAGAAAGCGGCCGACGCAGGCGCGATCGTCTCGTTTGTCGGCGCGCCGCTCCTGACACCCGGCGACATTGCCCGGATGCCGTCCTCCCATCCACCCATTCTGATTATTGCCACAACCGCGATGGGCGCACAACTCGGCGTGCCCGGCAACCCGGAGCGCCTGGCCAGCTTGCTGGATGCCAAAGTCATCCAAGCGGCCATCGTTAATGGCGCGTCGGCGGCTGCGTCCGATAAAACCGACGCTACCCACCGATTGTTTGCCCAAAACTATTCCATCTTGCGCCAGCCCCGATGACCGGCAGCGGGTTAGCATCCGATCGAAATATGCCGGAAGCCCGCAAAGAAACCCCTGACTTGGTGATTCGCGAACCGGTTTCCGCCGAGATCGAACGAGTGCTTCATCTCTTCGGCCATGTGCGGCTGTCTCCCGAAGCTCGCTTGCTGGCGGCAGTGCGAAGCCGCCCAATAGAACGGTTCATTGCCGCAGTCGCCTGGTGGCCGGTGGGAACGGTGGGCCTCTTCCACGCCGTCTGTTTGCCCGGGGTGGACCGATCCAGCGTGACCGGCCTATTGACGGATAAGATTGCAGAATGCGCGCGCCAAGCGGGGATAAAAACCATCCAATGCGCGGACCTGCTCACCGAAAACGACGAATGGTTTGGCATTTTGCGTCAAAACGGCTTCGAGCGCCTGCGTTCAGAGCGTTCGTTTGAAATTGCCTACCCGGATGCCTGGACGCGCATCATGCAACTCCATCAGAAGCACGGGGCGCGAATTCCCGCCACTTGGCAAGCAAGGCCGATCCGAGACCTTCCCCCCGAATCAGCGCTGGAGGTGATTGAGTCGCATCGGCTGCTGACTCCTGCCGAGGTGCGCGCGTTTTGGCAGAAGAACTCTCCCGGCGGCTTTACTCTCGACCTATCTTGCGTTTTGTTTGATGGCGAGCGGCCTTTTGGGGCTTTTCTGGCGCGGCGAAAAGGAGACGTGTATTATGTGGACGTGCAGGTCGTTCGGGAAAAGAATCCGATCCTGCGGTCCTTGGGCGACTTATTTATGATGTATCGAATGCTCATCTTGCATGACGCGGCCCAACGCGCCGGGACGGACGTTCCGATTCGCTCGCTCAGGTTTCGGAGCGGCCAAATCGAGCACCGCCAAACTGCCAACCTTGCCCTGCGCATGGGAGGACGCGAACTCTCCGCCACCCATGCCATGGGGAAAGCGCTATGAAAAACTGGAAGAGGAATGTGAATTCCTTCGGCGTTTTTGGCGTCGAAGTCTTTAGTACATGGATCACCATAAGCCCAATCCAGAGCATCTCGCATTGACGCGCCGCGATTTTCTGCACCGCTGCGGCATGGGCATGGGCGCGATTGGCCTGGCCAACCTGCTTTCCACCCTGGGGGGGGCCGAGACGGCGCGCGCCGATAATTATATTTCCCCGCTTCTTCCCAAAGCGCCGCCCTTTCCAGGCAAAGCCAAACGAGTCATTCATATTTTTGCCAATGGCGGCCCCTCGCATGTCGATACCTTTGACCCCAAGCCGTCGCTGGAAAAATATGCCGGCAAATTGCTGCCGGCGGAGAACCTTGCCACCGAACGCAAGACCGGGGCCGCTTTCCCTTCCCCTTTCAAATTCAAAAAATACGGCCAGAGCGGCATCGAGGTGAGCGATTTGTTTTCTCATGTGGCCGAAAGCATCGATGACATTTGCGTGATTCGTTCCATGACGGCCGATGTTCCGAATCACGAACCTTCGCTCATGCTGATGAATTGCGGCGACGCGCGCTCCATCCGGCCCAGTGTCGGTTCATGGGTGACGTACGGGCTTGGTTCGGAGAATCAAAATTTGCCCGGATTTATCGCCATGTGCCCGGGCGGTTATCCGATCCAGGAATCGCAAAATTGGCAGGCCGGTTTCCTGCCGGGAGCGTATCAAGGCACCTATATTGACACGGCGCACACCCGGATCGAGGAGTTGATTCAGAACATTAAGAACGATTACGTCTCCTTGCCGCAGCAACGCCAGCAATTGGATCTTCTGCAAAAACTCAACGAGCGGCATCTGGAAAAACGGCGCGAGGACGGCCAGTTGGAGGCGCGCATCCAATCGTTCGAGCTGGCCTACCGGATGCAGATGGACGCGAGCGACGCGTTTGACATCAGCCGTGAGCCTGAACATATCCGCAAAATGTATGGCGACGGAACGCAGGCGCGGCAACTCCTCATCACCCGCCGCCTGATCGAGCGCGGCGTGCGTTTCGTGCAGGTCTGGCATGGCGCGGGCCAGCCGTGGGACAGCCATGACGACATACAGCTTAACCACGGAAATCTCGGTCGCGAGTCCGACCAGGCGATTGGCGCCTTGTTGAAGGACCTGAAGCAGCGCGGCATGCTCAAGGATACTTTGGTCATCTGGGGCGGCGAATTTGGACGGACGCCAACGGTCGAGCTGCCCAAGCCCGGTTCCAATGCCGGCAAAATAAACGGGCGCGACCACAATCATTACGGCTTCAGCATGTGGCTGGCCGGAGGCGGCGTGCGCGGCGGGTATGTTCACGGCGCGACGGATGAGTTCGGCTTCGCCGCCGTCGAGAACAAAGTGCATGTCCACGATTTGCACGCCACGATTTTGCAACTTCTCGGCTTCGACCACGAAAAGCTCACCTTCCGCAATTCCGGCCGCGATTTCCGGCTGACCGATGTTTATGGCCATGTCGTACGGGAATTGATCGCGTGAAAGCGCGGTTGAGCTACGCCTTTTTTCTCGCGCTCTTCCTTGGGTCGTTGACTCGCGCCGCAGTCGCTGCCGGCGATCCTGCGGGCGTGGAATTTTTCGAGAGCAAGATTCGCCCCATCCTGGTGGACAATTGCTATCCGTGCCACAGCCGGCAAAGCCCCAAAATCAAAGGCGGACTGCTCCTGGACACGCGCGAAGGTCTGTTGAAAGGCGGCGATACCGGCCCGGCCATCAAACCCGGCGACGTTGAACAAAGCCTTTTGATCAAAGCCGTCCGTTACACCGAGGACGATCTGCGGATGCCGCCGAAAAATAAAAAGCTGGCCGCCGCGCAAATCGCCAGCCTCGAAGCCTGGGTAAAAATGGGCGCGCCCGACCCTCGCACGGCGCCCGCAGGACTCTCCAAGGCTGAAACCATTCGGGACAAAGCCCGTTCCCATTGGGCCTTCCAACCCGTTCGCCAACCCAATGTTCCGGCCGTCAAAAATAAACGCTTCGTCCGCGATCCGGTGGATAATTTTATCCTCGCCCGATTGGAGGCGGCCAAACTCCCGCCTTCGCCCATGGCAGACAAACGCACGCTCATCCGTCGCGCCACCTTCGATCTCATCGGTTTGCCGCCCACGCCGGAGGAAGTCACGGCGTTCATGGCCGACAAGTCGCCCGAGGCGTTCGCCCGCGTGGTCGATCGTTTGCTGGCCTCGCCGCGATACGGCGAACGCTGGGGCAGGCACTGGCTCGATGTGGCCCGTTACGCGGACACCAAGGGTTACGTTTTCGAGGAGGATCGCCACTTTCTTTATGCCTACACCTACCGCGATTACGTCATCCGCGCCTTCAACGAAGACCTGCCTTATGACCAATTCATTAAAGAGCAGATTGCGGCGGATTTATTGCCAAGCGCGGTGGACAAACGTTCACTGGCCGCCTTGGGTTATCTGACGCTTGGACGCCGATTTGTCAACAATATTAACGACATCATTGATGATCGGATTGATGTGGTTTGCCGGGGGATGATGGGCTTGACCGTCGCCTGCGCCCGTTGCCACGACCACAAGTTCGACCCGATTCCCTCGCGGGATTATTATTCTTTATACGGTGTTTTTGCCAGCTCGATGGAACCCAAGGAGGAGCCATTGCTCGGCCTTGAAACGCCGGGGAAGGCGCACGATGAATATCTTGCCGAGCACAAAAAGCGCGTCGAGGAACGCGATAAATTCCGCGCGGAGCACGAACGCGCGCTGGCCACCCAACTGCGCAGCCAGGCTGGCGATTACCTGCTGGCCGCTTACGAGGCGCGGGAGTCCACCAATAAGCCGGACTTGGACGCGGTGGCCCACGCCCACAAATTGCATCCTAGCGTGTTGCGCCGCTGGACGGCGGGACTGGAGGGCTGGCGCACGAGTCAGCCGGCCATTTTCGCGCCGTGGTTCGCCTTTGCCGCATTGCCCGAGAAGGATTTTCCGGCGCGCGCCAAGGACCTCGCGGCGAAATTCAACGTCCCCATCAATCCGTTGGTGGCCCGCGCCTTTTCGGGGAACCCGCCGGCCACGATGAAGGAAGTCGCAGAACGATACGGCAAGGTATTCACCGAAATCGACAAGCGCTGGCAGGACGCCATGGCGGCTACAAACTCGCCCACGATCACGGCATTGCCCGACGCTGCGCAGGAAGCGGTGCGGCAAATCCTCTACGCCGCTGACGCGCCCGCCAATCTTCCGCCCAAGGAGTTTGACCGATTGTATGAAACTCCGATTTCACAGAAGCTGCGCGCGTTGCAACGCCACGTTGATGAACTCGACGCCACCTCTCCCGGTGCGCCTCTTCGCGCCATGGCGCTGGTGGATCGGCCCGATCCCCATGACACGCATATTTTCATTCGAGGCAACAGCGCGAACGAAGGGCCGGAAGCCCCGCGCGAATTCCTGCAAGTCCTCAGCGGCCCGGACCGCAAACCCTTTCACAAGGGCAGTGGACGCCTCGAACTGGCCGAAGCCATTGCCAGCCCCGACAATCCTCTCACCGCCCGAGTCCTGGTCAACCGCGTCTGGATGCATCATTTCGGCAGCCCGCTGGTGGCGACCCCGAGTGATTTTGGATTGCGCTCGGAACCGCCCTCTCACCCCGAATTGCTGGACTACCTTGCGGCGCGTTTTATGGCCGAAGGCTGGTCGATTAAGAAGCTCCACCGGCTGATCATGCTCTCCGGCGCCTACCAGCAAAGCAGCGATAACAACGCCGCTTGCGCCGCAGTCGATCCGAACAATCAGTTGCTTTGGCGAATGAACCGCCAACGGCTCGAATTTGAGGCCATGCGCGACACACTCCTGGCAGTTTCCGGCAAATTGGACCTGACGGCGGGTGGACACGCGGTGGATATTACCGTCCCATCTTCCTCTCGGCGCACGGTCTATGGCTACGTGGACCGGCAGAACCTGCCCGACTTGTTCCGCGCCTTCGACTTTGCCAGCCCGGACACCAGCAGCCCGCGGCGATTTTACACCAGCGTGCCGCAGCAGGCGTTGTTTCTGATGAATAGCCCCTGGATCATTGAGCAGGCCAAAAACCTGGTCAACCGGCCTGACTTCCATTCCGTGTCCACCGACCGGCAACGGTTCCACTTGCTCTATCAACTGGCCTTCCAACGCGACCCAAGCCATGAGGAAATCGAATGGGCCCGCCAATTTATTCACACTCCTTCGACTGCTTCCCAGATCGTCAAAACCACAAATTGGTTTTTCGGGTATGGCGCCTTTGACCAAACGTCCGCCCGAGTCAAAGCCTTTCACACGCTGCCTTATTTCACGGGCAGTGGATTTCAGGGCGGCGCCGCGCTGCCTGATCCTCAGTTAGGCTGGGTTTTGCTCAATGCCCTCGGCGGCCATCCGGGAAACGATCAGGACCACGCCGCCATTCGCCGCTGGATTGCCCCGCGCGATGGCGCTGTTATGATCAGCGGAACTTTAGTCCACCCGGATTCCAAGGGTGACGGGGTGCGCGGGCGCATTGTCTCCAGCCAGCTTGGGTTGCTCGGCCAGTGGCTGGTGCATAACAAAAAAGAAGAGACTACTCTGAAACGCGTCGAGGTGCGTCGAGGGGACAAGATTGATTTCGTGACAGACTGCTACGAAGACATGGGTTACGATTCCTTCACCTGGTCTCCCACGATTCGCTTTCTCGCGGACGGCAAAACCGCGCCGCGAGATCGAATGGAATGGAGCGCATCCGCCGATTTTACCGAAGCGTCCCACGCCACCTCCCCAAGCCTCGATGCCTGGCAGAAATACGCGCAGGTTCTCCTCATGTCCAACGAATTGGTCTTCGTGGATTGAATGGCTTTCCCAAGAGCTTCAGACAGCCGCCAACTTTTCATCCCGGGATACAAATCGAATTTCCACGCGTTTATTGACCGCTGCGGCAATGCGTTCGAGCATAGTCAGAGAATGTCCTTCGTAGTCGGAATCCTCGAGCCTGCTGATGACCGAGGCGGTAGTCCCAACCAATTTCGCAAGACGCGCTTGCGTCAAGCCCGCTTGCTCTCTTAGGGCAAAAATCTCCCGGGCAAGCCTATCGTGGGCTCGTTCTTCCTCGAGTTGGGCCATGCGGCGCGGTTTGCCAGCATAATAGCGCCGGTGCAATATAAGCACCGCGTCCGAAGTTGCATTTTTCTTTTTCGACATATCTATGCTTCAAGCCATTCGAGAACCGGCACAGAGCCATCGTCTTCCTTGTAAAGGACTACTTTAGTCTGAGGCATTTGTAGCCTTTCCCATTTAGAAGAATAGTCGCAATTTTGCGAAGTTTGTCAAACCCAAAATCAATGTGATTGTGCGGCAGGGTGCATTTCACTTTTTTGGCTTTGGCGTGTCTCGGGCAAGGACTTTGGCGTTGGACGATTGAAAAATGGTCATTGAAAATTTGCCATCTGTCATTTTGGGGGTTATGGTCAAGTCCTGAAATAAATTTGGTACTTTGAACATTGTTGTTGATTGTTGTTGTTGATTGTCCTCCTCCCCCAGTGCGCAGTGGAGGTGAGCGTAGCGAACCGGAACGAAGCACTG
>Ga0075522_10000687_pt1 | contig 24742 bp, 23 predicted proteins | sample NGEPerA_FD_74796 | JGI IMG/M metagenome (GOLD analysis project Ga0075522, IMG submission 74796) | Arctic peat soil microbial communities from the Barrow Environmental Observatory site, Barrow, Alaska, USA - NGEE PermafrostL2-A | ecosystem: Environmental > Terrestrial > Soil > Wetlands > Peat ...
GTGGGCAGGTGTCCCGGGTCCAGCTTCGGTCGGTGGCGATGCGAACGAAATCGACCTGGGCCAGATCCGCGCCGACCCGCCCGAGCAGCGCGCGGGCGCGGCGGTCGGCGGCGGCGTCCTGCACCAGGATTCGCACCCGTTCGCCGCGGGTCAGGTGGCGCACCACCTCGCCGTAGACCCAGGGGATGGGCGCCAGCTTGCCCGGCCAGTCGCGCCGTTCGTGGGGCCAGGCGATCCAGGTGGCCGCGTGCGGCTCCCACTCGGCCGGCATGCGAAACCCCAGATCGAGCGGCGTCGGCGTCGGCCCGCGATCAGTCATCCACCAGCCGGCGCGTGATGGCGCCGTAGGCGTCGATGCGGCGGTCGCGCAAGAACGGCCAATGGCGGCGGACGGTCTCCTGGTGCGCCCGATCGCAGGTGACGATCAAGGTCTCCTCTTCGGTGCGCGAGGCTTCCGCCAGCACGACGCCGAACGGATCGGCCACGAAGCTTCCGCCCCAAAACTCGATGCCGGCGCCACCCGCGAGGGGCGATTTCTCGAGCCCGATCCGGTTGACCGCCGCGACGTAGACGCCGTTGGCGATGGCGTGCGCGCGCTGCGCGGTCTGCCAGGCGGACGCCTGGGCCGCGCCGAACTCGGCCTTCTCGCTCGGGTGCCAGCCGATGGCGGTCGGATAGAACAGCACGTCGGCCCCGGCCAGCGCGGTCAACCGCGCGCCTTCCGGGTACCACTGGTCCCAGCAGACCAGCGTGCCGATCCGACCGACGGCGGTGTCAAAGGCCCGGAAACCGAGATCGCCCGGCGTGAAGTAGAACTTCTCGTAGTAGAGCGGATCGTCGGGGATGTGCATCTTGCGGTACTTGCCGCAGAGCCGTCCGTCGGCGTCGATGACGACCGCCGTGTTGTGGTAGACGCCGGCCGCGCGCCGCTCGAACAGCGAGCCGATGACGACCACCCCGGCCTCGCGCGCGACCTGCGTCAGCGCTTCGGTGCTGGGGCCCGGGATCGGCTCGGCCAGGTCGAAGAAGGCATGATCTTCGGTCTGACAGAAGTATTGGCTTCGGAACAGCTCGGGCAGGCAGACCAGCTGCGCGCCGGCGCGAGCGGCGTCGCGGATTCGTCGCAGCGCCCGCGTGAGGTTGTCGGCGGGATCCTCCGAGCAGCGCATCTGCACGAGCGCGATCTTGAATTTCGTCGGCGGCGCCATGGTCACACCTTTGGTGGCGTTACTATTGTCGGCGCACCGGGCGTCGTCAATCGCCCGTCAATCGGCGAGCATCAGATCGATCGCGTTGCCGAGCAGACGATCCCAGATCGGGCGCGCGGCCGAATAGTAGCGACCGGTGTCGGCCACGATCGTAGCGCCGCCGTTTGCGCCGTTGGCGGCGTACACGAAGTCGGCGTCCTCGCGCACCCAGATCGGGATCGTCTCCGCCTCGACCTCGCAGTGAAATTGAAACCCGAGCTGCCGACGGCCGAGGCGAAAGGCCTGATGTCGGCAGAGCGGCGTCGACGCCAGATGGATTGCGCCCGACGGCAGGTCGAAGGTGTCGCCGTGCCAATGCAACATCGGAACGCTCGGCGGGACGCCGGTCAGCGTGGGCTCGTTCGGCAATGACCGGAAATCGACCCCCCCCCAGCCGACTTCGCGCGCCGGCTCGGCGGCGCCGCTCGGTCCCGATCGGGTGTTCGGATAGACGCGCGCGCCGCCGGCCGCGGCCAGGAGCTGCGAGCCGAGACAGATGCCGAGCACCGGCGCATCGCGCGCCACGAGGCGGGTCAAAAGGGCGATCTCGGCGGCCAAAAACGGAAAGCGGGCGTCGTGCACGTCCCCCACGCCCATCGATCCGCCCATGACGATGAGCGGCTGGTCCGGCGGTAGATCGCCGGGGACCGGATCGCCGTCGTAGAGCGCGCGCACGTCGAGCCCGATCCCGCGGGCCGCGAGATGGGTCGCCACCCGCTCCGGCCCTTCGGTCGGGGCGTGCTGAAGAACCAGCGCGCGCTTCGCTCTTTCGCCCACCCGGCTATTAGGCCCAAGGCGGGGGGGGCGATTCAATCAGAATCAGCTCTCCCGACACCGGATCCCGAAACTGCACGGATGCGGCGTGCAGGTGCAGGCCGGCGTCTGGGTGGGTGCCGGCTTCGGTGCCGTAGAGCGCGTCGCCCACGATCGGATGACCGCTGGCAGACAGGTGGGCTCGAACTTGGTGGGCGCGTCCGCGCCGAAGCCGCACGCGCAGGAGCGTCGTCTCCGGACGGCGGCCGATCACCTCCCAGCTCGTCTGCGCCGGCAGCGGCTGGCGTCCGCCGTCGACGCGTACACGCGCCCCGCGCCGACCGACCCGCCCGATCGGCGCCGAGGTCTGGCCGCTCTCGGCCGAGCTGCCCACCACCTCCGCCAGATACGATTTTTCACATTCGGGACCGGAGAGGGCGGCGCGCAGGGCCGTCCAGGCGGCGGCACTCCGCGCGGCCAGCAGCACCCCGCTGGTGCCGGTATCCAGGCGGTGAACGAGGCCGCCCTCGCGCGGATCGGGCGAGGCCCCGGCGCACTCGGGGAACTTGGCCACGATGGCGTTGGCCGCGGTGCCGAGCTGCCCGGCCGCCTGCGGGTGCGCCGGCACGCCGGCCGGTTTGTCGATGGCCACGAAGCCCCCTTCGACCCGCAGCACGGTGATCGCGAGATCCGGATCGGCCCGCACGCGCCAGCCGTCCGGCCCCTGTGCCGCCACCCCGGCGTCCTCGACCTCGACGGTTTGGCCCGCCGTCGGGTGTTGGCCTTTGCGGGCCGGACGCCCATCCACCCGCACCGCACCGGCTGCGATCAGCCGCCGCGCGGCCGCCACGCTCAGTCCCGCCCGGTCCGCCACCAACTGATCGAGCCGCCGGTCCGGGGCGCCGGGGTCGACGCGATATCGCGCCATGTCGCCGCGGCCGCCGCTACTTCTTCTTGCCGCCGGCGCTCGCCCTCGAGCTGGCGGCGGTCTTACGGGCGGGCTTGCCGGAGGCCTTCGGCACGGATTTACCGATCGGCTTGGCCACCGCCACTTGCAGCTTCTTCTTGGGATCGTGCGACGTCGAGCCATGCGCATGCGCCGCGGTTGCGCCCTTGTGCTCGCTCTCGGCCACCGATGGGTGCGCGGTGGCACCGAGAGCGCTGCCACGCTCGGGCCGCTTCTTACTGGGCGTCATGCCCATCGTCGCCTCACGGGGCGCGCCACCGGTCGGCGAGTAGACCACCACCCGATCGCCCTCGTGCAGCTCGGTGTTGTACGAGAAGCGGTTGATGCGGGCCAGATCCCCCGGCGTGAGGCCGTACCGCCGTCCGAGCTTGGCCAGCGTGTCGCCCGGCTTGGCAATATAGAAGAGGCGCTTCTTCCCGCGCCGCGCCGTCTCGAGCTCGAGGAACTCTTCGGAGCCGAGCGTGACGACGCGGACCTGGGTCGGGTCGAGCAGCACAACGCCGGCCGGATCGAAATCCTTGCGCACGAAGATCTGCAGGATCATCCGCGGATGGAGCTTGGCGTCGGGGTCGATGTTGTTCCATTCCACCAGATCCTCGGGCCGGACGCCGAACACATCCGCGATCTCGTCGAGCCCGTCGCCGTCTCGGGTCCGATAGAAGACCCGCTCGCGCCCATCGTAACCGAACGAGCGGTCGGGCACCGCGACGATGATAGAGGTGTCGGGCTCGCCGTCTTTGTCGCCCGCGGCCTCGTCGTCGGCGTACGAATCCTTCTCCGTCTTTGCCTTGAGCGGGCGATCCTTAGCGGCGACGGCGCGTCGCGGAACGACGATCGCCATGCCCCCCCTCAGCTCCAGGCTGTCCTTGACGCCGTTGAGCTTGCGGATCTCCTTGGCGCTTACGCCGTGGGCCTTCCCCACGTCTTCCAGCGTCTCGCCGAACCGGAGGACGACCGTCTCCAGCTTGTCGCCGGCGGCGCGCGTCTTGTCGAAATCCTCGGCGAAGGCGACCGCGGTGCCGGGCGGCAGTCGCACCTTGCTCACGCCACGATCGGGCGGCGTCCGGCCTCGTTGCAGCTGCGGATTGAGCGCCTCGATCACCTCCGGCTTGGTCCCGGCCGCGCGCGCGACCGTGGCCATCGCCGTACCCGCGGGGACCTCGACCTGATCATAAGCAAACGGCGCGTCGGGGGACACGTCCGCGTAGCCGAAGGTCGCCAAGTTGTGGCCCACGATCGCGGCCGCCAGGATCTTCGGCACGTAGAGGCTCGACTCCCATGGCAGCCCCGACTCGTGGCGCGTCAGCTCCCAGTAGTCGTTGGTGTTGTACGACGTGATCGAACGCAGCACCGAGCCATAGCCGGCGTTGTAGGCCGCGAAGACCAGATACCAAGATCCGAAGCGAACATAGAGATCCTTGAGGTAGCGCGCCGCGGCCTCAGCGGCCTGCTCGGGATCGCGGCGGGCATCGATCCAGTAGCTGACTTCCAGGCCATAAGCGCGCGCCGCGCCCGGCATGAACTGCCAGATGCCGCCGGCGCCGACCCGTGACCGCGCGCCGGTGTCGAAGCCGCTCTCGACCATCGCGACGTAGAGAAGATCCTTGGGCAGGCCCTCGCGGGTCATGATCCTCTCGACCAGCTCACGATAGCGGCCGGCGCGGCGAATCCAGTTCGCCATCACCAGGTGCCCTTTGGGATCGTTCTTGAAGTAGTCGAGGTAGCGGAGCACCTGCGCGTCCCAGCGGACCGGCAAGTCGGGAAGCTTCAAGCTGCGGAGCCACTCCGAGTCGGGCGCTGCCGTCGGGCCCGCGGCCTGCGGGGGCGACTCGGGCGAGCGCAGCTCGGCGGGGACGTCGCCGCTGCCGCCCCATTGGCCCGGCAGCGAAGCGGGGGGTAGGGGACCGTCGGTGGCGTGGGCCGCCGCCGCGCTTTCCGGCGTGCCCGGCTTCGGGAAAGCCTGTTCTTCGAAGCGTCGGATCTCGCGCAGCTCCGGGCTCTCGGTGGTGGAGAGGTCATCGACGGCCACGCCCCGCACGGCGCGTCGCTCCGATAGACTTTGTTCCTGCGGGTCTCGCGCGGCGGCCGCCGTTGGCGCGGGCGCGGCCAAGGCGAGGCCGGTGGTGCTTCCCAGCCCGCACGCGACCGAGAGCACGATCGCGACGCGCGCGCACGGGAAAGCCGACGACGCCATGGCCCGATCGTATCGGATCGCCGCCAAGACGACAAAATTCCGTGTCTTCCTCGTTGATTGTTCCAGTCGGGGTGCTATAGATGGGGCAGCTCAAGGAGCAAACTCATGCCCTTCGGAATGGGCTTCGGCGAACTCGTACTCGTACTCATCATTGTGGTCGTCGTGTTCGGCGCGACGAAGTTGCCACAGCTTGGCGATGGCCTGGGTAAGGCCATCAAGAACTTCAAGCGTGCGGTCAACTCAGAAGACGAGATCGACGTCTCTCCCACCGCCAAGAAGAGCGAGCTCGACGAAGAGGCCGGCAAAGCCGGCAAATCTGGTAAAGCCGGCTAGCGGCAACGCCGGTTGGTTCGACGAACCGACCTGTTCGACCCGTTTGCGCTACCCGTCGGTGACGACGGCAGCCGAGCGATAGGTCTAGGTTCGAGGTCGCGATGGTTCGCGCCTCCGATCGATCCCGATGGTGTTCTGCAGGGCCGGCGAATGCCGCCGAGTGCCCTGATTTCGAACGTTCTGACCCCATGAGGTCGGTCTCGGAGGCTAAGCCATTGTTTTAACGAGACATTTAAATGGCGCAAGGAATCGTTCGTTGTATTACATGATTGACCGAGAGATTTGTCTATGACACCCTAAGACAATGACGACAGCACGCACGATCAAGCGCTACGCGAATCGTAAGCTCTACGATACCCGCGACAGTCGATACGTGACGCTAGACCACATCGCGGCGATGGTGCGTGCCGGCGACGACGTGCGGGTCGTCGAGAACACGACGCGCGCCGACCTGACCACGGCGACCTTGGCGCAGATCATCTTCGAGGAAGAGAAGAAGACGCCGCGGCTATCGGTGGCCGGACTGCGCAAGATCATCCAAGGCGGCATGCCGGTGGCGGGCGCCCCATCCGCGCCCCCGGCCTCTGGCGCGCCGCCTGCCGGCACCGGCACCCCCAGCTCGGGCAACTTCGGCGGCGGCACCGCCGCCTAGGAACGATCCCGTCGCGGGAGGTTTGGAACGTTTGGAACCCTCTCAGGGTTCCATCAACGCATGGGAGGGGGCCGGCTCCGCCGCCATCTAAATCAAAAGTCGAAGCCGGCGGCCAGGGAGAAGCTCTCCTGGGTCGCGCTGGAATCGGTGGCGCCGCCGGGCTGCGAGGTGTCGTGGCTCGTGCCGTGCTGCACGATGTCCAGCTCGGCGGTCAAGAAGACCACCGACAGCTTGAGCTTGAACCCCCCGAACCACCGATAGCGGGTGATGATGTCCTGCGACGGGAAGGTGAAGTTGTTGGCCAGATCGTTGAAGGTGCCGTTGTTGGCCGCCAGACAGCTCCCCCGCGGTGCGTCGGTGGCGGCGGCCTGCTTCTGCGCATAGGCGTCGCAGCCGGGCGTCGCGTCGATCACGCCGCTGCGGGCATCGATGAACAGCACGTTCCACCCGACGAACGGCTCGATGCGCGCGGTGCCGCCGATTCCGAAGGCCTTGGAGGCCACGACGTCGACGCCGTAGACGGTCATATCGACCTGGCTGGTGCCGAGGAGCTGCGAAGCCGAGCCCCGCACCGCGAACGATGGCAGCACCCAGTCGTGGAAACCTTCCTGCAGCGCGATCTTCGCGTAGCCCTGCATCGCGTACATGTGCGAGCCGAGGACGCTGACGGCGCCGACGCCGAACTCGAACGCCGGCAGGGGGAACCAGAGCCCCTTGCGAACAAAGCCACCGACGGTGGTGAGGTATGAGTCGGGTCGAGCCGCGTTGGGGGCGTTCGGGTCGACCGCCTCGACGCCGTTCCAGAATGGCTGGGTGTTGCTGATCTTGGTGACCCCCAGCTCGGCCGAGAACTGAAAGCCCGCATAGCCCAGCGTGTCGGCCGGGGTCATGAGGCGGGGCGCCACCACGACACCCAGCTCCGACATCAAGCTGCGGTAGCGCGAGGCGGCGTCGGGATCGTTCGAGCAGGGGCCGCCCGTCGAACAGAGATTGAGCAGGTTGAGATCGTTCTTGTCGGCGCGGGCAACGCCCGGCCACGCCAGGACGCCGATCAAAAGACCAAGAAGGCGCCAGGGCCGCACCCGGAACGAGGGCATCGCCGTGTACGGTACGGTTTGGCCTCGAAGGGTGTCAAGGAAGCTGTCCCGCCACTTGTCTGCTACCGTCCTTCCACCGGTCCCATCCGCATGCGCGCCCGCCCTCTTGCCCGTCTGGTCGTCCTCCTGGGCGTCGCCGCCCTGGCGGTCGCCGCCGTCTTCAAGCCCGAGCATCGCCCGACGCTGATCGAAGCCGGGATCGCCGCCCTGCTGGTCCTGGGCCTGGGCGATCTCTTCACCCGTGGGCTCGAGCGGCTGGTCGGCCTGCGCTACCTGCACCGCGGGCGGCGCTCGCCGGGCGCGCGGGTGGCGCTGGTGGTGGGGCTGCTGACGGTCGCGCTGGGTTTCGGTCTCTTCGCGTTGACCCGCGGGCGGGCGCGCGCCCTCGAGACCGTCGCGGTGTTGGCCGTCTTGCTGGGTGGCCTGGTCGCGGTGGTGGCGTTCCTGCTGCGCGTCTTTTCGGTGTTCACCACCGTCTCGACGATGGGGGTGGTGCTGGGCGTCGCGTCGTTGGTGGTGGTCCTGGGCGTCACGAGCGGCTTCGAGCGCGAGTTTCAGGACAAGGTGTTGGCGCTCAACGCGCACCTGATCGTCATGCCGTACGGCGATGTCGACATCGATGGGCCCGAGATCCACGAGGTCGAATCGCGGTTGCGCGGGACGCCGGGCGTGGTGCGGATGGCGAAGTTTCTGTTTTCCGCCGGCGAGGTGATGATCGGGCGCATCGGGGCCAACATCAAAGGGATCGATATCCAGCAGGGGGCCGACGATCTGCGGCGCGCGCTCATCGCCGGCAGCGTCGAGGCGCTGGAGCAGCCCGCCAGCTGCGTGTTGCCCGCCGGGACCCCGCGCAAGACCACCACCGACGTGGGTCGTATCGCGCTCGGCGCCGAGCTGGCGCACCACCTGCATGTGGGGGTCGGGGACTGCGTGTCGATCATGATCCCGTTCAGCGCCGGCGCGGGCGAAGCACCGATCGCCTACCTCTTCAAAGTGGTCGGCCTGTTCCGCATGGGCTTCAACGAATACGACACCCGTCTGGCCTACGTCAGCATCGCCGACGCCCACCGCCTGGCCGACGCGCGCCGGTTGGTGTCGGGGGTCGAGCTGCGCTTCCGAGATCCCATGATGGCGCTTCACGCCGGGCCCGAGATCAAGCGCCGCCTCGACGGGCCTTACCGGATCATCGATTGGAAGGAGCTGAACCACAATCTGTTCATGGCGCTCACCATGCAGAAGGTGATCATCTCGCTGTTGTTGGTGTTGATCATCGTGGTCGCGGCGTTCAACATCATCGCCTCGCTCACCATGATCGTGCTGTCGAAGGTGCGGGAGATTGCGATCCTGAAATCGATGGGTGCGCCGGCGGGCATGGTGGCGCGGGTCTTTCTGATCGGAGGCACCACCGTGGGCGCGATCGGGACCGGGCTCGGGATCGCCTTCGGGCTGCTCATCTGTCTGCTGGCGCGGCTTTACGGCTATCCGCTCGACCCCAAGGTTTATCTCATCGGATCGCTGCCGGTGCGGATCGCCGCCGGCGAGGTGCTGTCGGTCGCCGCGGCGACGCTCGGCATCTGCTTTTTGGCCACGCTCTACCCGTCGCTGCGGGCCAGCCGGCTGCGCGCCGTCGACGGTCTGCGCTACACCTAGCGGAGCGGCGCCGCTTCGGCCGAGTTCAGATCTTCTGGGCGATGTCGGAAAGCGCGCCCGACTGGCCGGCCTTCATTTTGGCGGCCTTCTCTTGGTCGGCCTTGTCGGCCTTGTCGGCGTCGTACTTAGACGGGCACTTGGCCATGATGCCGTCGGGCACCACGGCGAGCTGATTGTCCGCGGTGAGCGTCCCCTTGGCGACGACCTCGGCTCCGCTCTTGAACGTGTCCGGCACGAGCCCGTCGTAGGTCGCCGTGATGACCGCGGGCGCGCGCGGCGCGCGGCTCTCGATCTTGAAGCGATAGAGCAGCGTCCCCTTGGCTTGCTCGATCGATCCATCGACGACGTTGCCATGCACTTGCAGCCGCATGCCGCGCAGGTGATCGAGGTTGGAGGTGACCTCATCGACGTGCTTGTAGTATTCGGCCCCCTGCTTCATCGACTTGGAGAGCAGGAACCCGATCGCGCCCGCCACCACCACCACCGAGGCGACAATCTTGAGGGCGGTCGCGCGGCCGACCGGAGAGACGGAGGGTGTTACGCCGGCCATGGGAGCGATCGTACCCCGGTTGGCGGCCGATTCAACCGTGTTTCGCCCGGGCCGCGATCTGGTGGAAATATCGACAAAACATCTCCATCCCGCCGCTGGCCTGCCCCCAGTCGTAGTTCTCGTTGATGGCGTGGTAACCGTGCTCGGGCAGCGACAGGCCCAGGAAGATGACCGGCGCCTTGAGCAACCGGCGCATGGTCAGCACGGCGCCGATCGATCCCCCCTCGCGCACGAAGGCCGGCTCCTTGCCAAAGGTGGCGCGGACCGCCTCCGCGGCCGCTTCGTTGTACGGACCGCCGAGCGGCGCCAGATACGGTTCGAGCGAGGCCTCGTGTGTCAGCACCGCATCGGGGAGCCGCTCTTTGACGAAACGTTTGATGGCCCGCAGAACCTGGGCCGGTTTCTGATCGGGGACCAAGCGGGCCGACAGCTTGGCCTCGGCCCGATGGGGGACGATGGTCTTGATACCGGGGCCGGTATAGCCACCGACGATGCCGTGCACCTCCAGCGTCGGCGCCGCGATGAGGGCGGTCAGCGCGTCGAGGTCGTTCTTGAGCGGGCGCAGGCTCTCGAGCTCGTGGGCGGCTGCGAACTTTCGCCGCGAAAAGCCGGCGCGCCCGAAGCCACGCCGCTCGGCCGCGGAGATCGGGCGAACGCCCGCGTAAAAGCCGGGGATCTTCACCTTGCCGGTGCGGGCGTCGTACATCGAAGACAGCAGCGCCGCCAGCTCGCCGATCGGGTTGCGCGCCACCCCACCCGTGGTGCCCGAGTGGACGTCCTTGGCCCCCGTCTGGAGCGCGATCGTAAACCCCATGAGGCCCCGCAGCCCGTACGAGATCGAAGGGTGGCCGGCGGCGGTCCAGATGGTGTCCGACACCACCACCGACTCGGTGGAGAACGCCGGCCGGCCGACGGCCCGATCGCCCGCGATGGCCGCCGCGAGCCCGGTCGAGAAATTCGGGCTGCCGATCTCCTCTTCCAGCTCCCAGAGAAATTGGAGGTTGGCCCGCACGCCGGTCTCGATCGCCAGCCGCGCGCCGTAGAGCGCGGTCAGCGCCGGACCCTTGTCGTCGGTCGACCCGCGCCCGAACCAGCGGACTTTACCTTCGCCCTTGGTCGCGTCGCGGGTGAGCTGGAAAGGCGGCGTGCGCCAGCCGTCGCTGGCTTCGGCCGGCTGGACGTCCAGGTGATTGTAGATGGTGACGGTCGGCAGGCTCGGATCATCGCCGATGCGGCCGAGGAGCAGCGGGAAGCCGCCGGTCTCGATGAGATCGACGCGCGCCCCGGCCTCGCGCAGATAGCCGCCGGCCAGCGCGGCGCAGGCGTCCATCTCGGCGCGCCGGCCGGGATCCATGCTGACGGTGGGGATGGCGACCAGGGCGGCCAACCGCTCCTCGAACTCGGTGCGCAGGTCGGCGATGCGCTTCCGGATGCTGGCGGCGTCCATCACCGCCGATCTTTACCATTGCTTGGCCCGGCCGCCGAGCCCGTCCGGCCTCGAAGCGCCCCGGGGACGAAATCCGGCGCCCGCGTTGACGCAACCGGGACCCCATGGCACAAACGACCGCATGTCGATGTTGGACGCCGTAAAGGACGTGGTGGTCGGTCGGGCCATGCGCGTCATGAGCGATCCCCGGCTCTCGCGGGTCATGGGGGACGAGCGGGTCATGAATGTGGCGATGAAGGCGGTCGGCCTGGGGGGCTCGATCAAGGCCGAGCTGGATCGGGCCACCCGCTTCGCCGCCGGCCTCTTCGGCCTCGCGACGCAGGAAGAGGTTTCGGTGCTGCGGTCGACCATCCAGACGTTGGAGGACAACCTGGCGATCATGGAATCCAAGTCCCCGGGGGCCGACCGGTGACGCGACCCGCTGTCATCTAACCTGCGCCCAGGGACGCGGGTCCATTGGGGGGAGCGCGCCGCGCCCCGAAGGTCACGATGTCCAGTCATCTCAAGCTCCTCAGAGTCGCGATGCCGGCCGCAGACGACACCCCCGACGAGGTTTTGGTACCCCGGGCTCAGCGCGGCGATCAGACCGCGTTCGGTGTGCTGGTCCGGCGGCACCAGCGCGCACTGTATCTGCTGTGCCTGCGCTATGTCGCCGACGCCGACGAGGCGGCCGATCTGGTGCAGCGATCGTTCGTGCGCGCAATGGCCAAGCTGGGCGATCTTCGCGACGCCTCGGTTTTCAGGGCCTGGCTGCTTCGCATCGGGGCGCACCTGGCGCTGAACCACATCCGCGATCACGCCCGCTTCGTGGCGGATGACGGCGAGCACGATCATCCCAGCGATCCCGACCGTGGAAGCACGCCGGCCGTGGTCGAGCAGCTCGAATCGGCCGAGCTGGCGACGGCATTGCGCGGCGCCGTGCAGCAGCTCCCGACCAAGCAGCGGATGACGCTGGAGCTGCGGATCTACGAGGATCTCGCCTTCCGCGAGATCGCGGAGGCGCTCTCCATCAGCGAAGGGGCGGCCAAGGTCAATTTCCACTACGCGGTCCGCAGGCTGCGCGCCATCCTCGGCCCGCAGTCGGACGGCGCTTGCCGGCGGGGTAAGGGAAGATGAACGGCGAATCGGCTGACTCTCGACTTTGCGCGCGGGCCTTCGAACGTCTGATCGAGACGGGGGAGGTGGGGTCCGACCCGATCTTGGGCGAGCACCTGGGATCGTGTGTGACCTGCTTCCGGACCTTGACCGAGCTGCGGGATGTCCCGCGGTTGGCGGGCCTTTTGCGTGAGACGGCGCCGGCCGCGCCAGCGGCGGATGATCGGTTCTGGGAGGCGCTGGCGGCGCGAACCATGGCAGCGGTTGCCGCAGCCCAAACAGTGACCACGCCGCTGCCGGTGCGGCCTTCTGCGCCGGCGCGTCGATCGGAGGCGCTCGGGCGCCTGCGGGCGACGTTTTTGCGGGGGCGGGTGGCGATCGCCGCCACGGCCGTCGTCGCCGCGGCGGCGTTGGTGGTGATGCGCAGGCCGCCGGCTGGATTGGCCACGCCGACCCAGCCCGCCGCCGCGTCGGGCGCGGTTGTGGCCGCGACCCGGTCGACCAGCGACGACGGGGCGGGTGAGGTGGCGGCCGACGTCGCCGATCTCGACGGGACGGCGTTGCGCCGCCTACTCGATCGCTTGCGCACCCGCGCGCCGGCGGTGCTGACCTCGTTCCCCACGACGGGTGATGCGACCGACCCCAGCGACGGGCTCGGTGACGACGATCGGCGCGTGAACGACGAAGTGGCCGATCTCGACGGGACGGCGCTGCGGCGTGTGGCGAGCTCGCTGGAAGCGAGCCCGCTGTGACCGCCGTGGTCGGACGGCTGCGCGGGTTGGTGATCGCCGGGCTGCTCATCTGCGCGCCGGCCGTCTGGGGCCAAACGCCGCCCGCGCCCCGGCCCGGCCCGGCGCCGGCTGCGGACGATCACCGCTCTGCCGACCAGCTTCGCAAGGAGGTGCTCGAGCGGATGCGGGCCTTGCGCGCTTGGCGCATCGTCGAGGGACTGAAGTTGGACGAGGCGACCTCGGCCCGGCTGTTCCCGATACTCGCGCGTTACGACGATCGTGAGATGGCCATCGCCACCGAGCGCCGCGATCTCATGCACGAGCTCGGCGCCATGGCCGATGCGCCCCACCCCGACGACGCCCGCATCACCGCCGCCATCAATCGACTGCTGGCGATGCGCGCCAAGCAGCGCGCTCTGGAAGACGATCGCATCAAGGACCTGCGCAAGGTGCTCACGCCGGCCCAGCAGGCCAAGCTGGTCATGTTGTTGCCGCGGCTGGAGCGCGAGTTCGCCCGCTGGGTCCACGAGGTGGCCGGTCACCACGGCCAGCCCGACGACGAACCCTAGTGCATGGCTGCCGGTGGTCGCGCATTCGCTCGGTTCGGCAGGCCCAGCCCGCCGCACCGGCCGGTGACTTCTTTGGATCCCCCGCCGCCGAGCGCCGCTGGGCCAAGCCCATCGTCACCCGCGCGATCATGGAAGGGGAGCTAAAACGTGTACCCGACGCCGCCGCCGAGATAGAAGGCGTCGAAGAAGCCGCCCTCGACGCGGGCTTCCCAGCCACGCACCTTCGGAATTCGGAAGTCGACGCCCAGCACGACGTTGATGATCGGAATGGCCGGGGGAACGTCGCCCGAGGTGAACCGCCCGGCGGCTTGAAGTTGGGCGTCGTTACAAGACGAGCCGGTGCAGGTCACGTTCGCGGGGTGACACTGGGTCAGGTCGCCGGCGTTGGCGTCGGTGCACATGCCGTCGTTGTCGATGGTGCGCAAGACGTGTCCGCCGACGATCCCGAGGCCGAAGCCGGCGCCGTAGTGCATGCCGAACCAATCGTTGAACATCGTGTGCCAGATGAAGGCCGCGTCGATGCTGTAGAGCGCCAGGCTTTGAAACTGGACGAAGTTGGTTTGCGTCGCCGCTTTGTTCCCGCTGCCCAGCCAGTTGCCGTCGGAGGGGGACATGTTTTGGTAGCCGAACGACAGCACGAAATCGAAGTTGGCTTTGCGGCGGAAGAGCTCGATCCCCGTGCCCCACGAAGAGAGCGGGACGTTCTTTTTGGTGAACAGGTTCAACAGCCAGCCGGGAACCGTGACCCAGCGCAGCCGCGCAGCGACCCCGTACGAAAGATCCGGCGGGCGGACCGGCCCGGCGTCCTCGGCGAGGTCGGCCGCGGCGACGGAGCTCCCCGCCGGGGCGGCGACCGCGGTGCTGGTGGCATCCGCCGGCGGCATCGGCGCATTCGCCTGGGCCAGCAGGTCGAGTCCCAACTTGGCGGGCGCCTGGTCGGCGATGGCCCTTCCGGCAAAGGCGGCGAACAGCGCGAGCGCGATCAAGAAAGCGCAAGGGCAACGGGGCATGCCATCATCTCCTGGGTGATAAGCGAATGACGGGCGCGAGTATACACGTCGTCACCCTGTTGCTCGCGGCGCTCGCATCGGCCGACGCGGCGACCGCGGCGCGCCCGCCGGACGCGGGCACGTCCACCAAGCCCCCGATCCGGGGCGAGGTGGAGGCCGCCCTAGCAAAGTCCGGCGGCGTCGGCGAGCTCTCTCGCCTGGCCTCTGCCTCGCCGGGGCCGCTGATGGCCATCGCGTCCGATCAGGCGGCGCCGGAGATCGTCCGGGCGCGGGCCCTGTCGGCGCTGGCCTACGCGCGCGGCCTCGAGGTGCAGATCTTCCTGGAGAACTTCGTGGTGGCCCGGACCCCGCCGCTGGACGCCACCGATCGTCTGCTGCTCCGCCGTGCCGCGGTGGGGCTCGGTTGGCAAGGGGACGCTCGCCTCGTCGAGGTGGTGGCGCCCCTGCTGGAGAATGCCGACGCCGACGTTCGGTTGGACGGGGCGGTGGCGCTGGGCCTGGGACGGACGCGGGCCGCGGAGGCGCCGCTGCGCGCGCGCCTGGCCATCGAAACGGACGCCGCCGTACGGCGACAGATCGAGGCTTCGCTCAAGTCGGTGACAGCGCCCCGTTAGGCGGCCCCGCGTGCCGTCGCGGTCAGTCGAGCTCGGCCAGGTCGGTCTCGACCAGCAGATAGAGCGAGCGCAGGAAGGTCAGACGCTCTTCCGGGTCACCGAATTGATCGAGCCAGCCGCGCAGCGTTTGCTCGCCATCGAGCATCTCCAGCACCTCGCGCGGCGTGGGTCCGATCTTGAACGCTTCGGGCTGCAGTCGGGAGCGTCCGGTCGGGACGGCGCGAAAATCCAGCTGGGGTTCGAAGCGCTGCTCGAGCAGCTCGGCGGACAGGCTGAGCACGCCGGCCCCCAGGATCTCGAAGGTGTCGAGCCCGAGCGGGAAGTTGTCCCGCTGGTTGGTGACACCGCGATAAAACGCGAAGGTCCCCTCCGTCCAGGCGAAAACGTCGATGACCCGGTCGCGCACCTGCTCGGAGAGTAGGCGGAACACGTCGAGCGAGCGCAGCATGCCGAGCGCCACCAGGGTATCGCCCAGCTTGCCGTTGTAGTGCGGCAGCATGCCGAGGGCCAGCTCCAGCTCGGGCGGCCCCAGAATTTCCCGGCCGACCAGGTATTCGCCGAAGCGCTCGGACGCCAGGCTGGAGCTCACCGATTCGGGCGCGCCGCCGACGAGGTAGATCTCCTTTTGTACGGCGGACAGCTCGAAGTGCAGCAGGCCCGTCTCGCCCGCGAACGCCAGGTCGCAGAAGAACCGCATCGGGGTGATGACGTTGACGTCGCCGGCGCTGTCGGGTGGACGCTTCGGCGCGCCCGAGACGAAGCGTCCGACGTCGCGGCGGGGAATTCCCTTCTTTGCGCCGGCGGTTTGCGGCGTTGCGGGCCGTTCACCCTCGGGCCCGGAGATCGGTGTGAAGCCGCGTGCCGACGAGCGTTCGGCGCTGTCGTCGGCAGGCCAGGGCTCCTCGCCCGACTCCGGCCCGTCCCCGGTGGTCGAAGGTATTGGGGCAGAAGCGGTGGGGGCGTCCAGCGTCTCGGCGGCCACCAAGGTGGCTGGGGCGCCACCGAGCGGTTGCGGGGCCGCGGGCAGGCCGGCCGATCCGGAACCGAGCGCGCCCCGCGGTCGCCGATCGGCGGTGGCCGGCGCGGCCGTTGCTCCCGGTGTGCCGAACAGCGTGGCCGAGAAGGCACGCAAATCACTCGGGCCGACGCGCTGGCCGGAGGCGAACAGGTAGTCGGCCAGATCGTCGTGCAGCTCGGAGGCGCTCTGGTGGCGCTCGGCGGGATTCTTCTTGAGCGCGCGGCGCACGATCCGGTCCAGCGCCGGTGCCAGATCGGCGCCGTACTTGTCGAGACGATCGAGCCGCGCGTCGCGCACCTTGAGCAGGACGTCGAGATCGTTGGCGGCCGTGAACAGACGCCGCCCGGTGAGCAGCTCCGCCAGCACGACACCCACCGCGAACAGATCGCTGCGCGCGTCGACCGGCCGACCGATCACCTGCTCGGGCGACATGTAGCCGTATTTTCCCTTGAGCGTGCCGGCCTGGGTCTTCGACTCGCGCTGCTGGGCGTGCGCGATCCCGAAGTCCCCCAACTTCACGTCGCCGCGCTTGGCGATGAAGATGTTCGAGGGCGAGATGTCCCGGTGCACGATCTGCATCGGCTTGCCCTCCATGTCGCGCGCGTTGTGGGCGTAGTCGAGCGCCTCCAGCACCTCGTTGACGATGAAGATCGCCAGATTGCGCGGCAGGCGGACGCGCTTTTGGGCGGCGGTGCGCAGGAGGGCCAGCGCATCGAAGCCCTCGACGTACTCGAGCGCCGTGAAGTACTGGCCCTCGACGTCTCCGAAGTCGAGGATCTGGACGATCTTGGGGTGGGTGAGCTGGGCGGTCAGCTTGGCTTCGTCGATGAACATCGAGACGAAGTTGGCGTCGGCGGCCAGGTGCGGAAGGATCCGCTTGATGACCAGCACCTTCTCGAAGCCGTGCGAGGAGCTGATCCGCGCGCGGAAGACCTCGGCCATGCCGCCCAGCGCGAGCCGCTCGAGCAGCGTGTAGCGGCCAAATGCCACCGGCGCGACCGGAGGAGCCGTGGACATCGGAAACCGACTATACGAGGGGAGCCCGCGAGGGGAAACACCCCTGGCGCGTCAGCGGCGCTTTCCGAGCGTCTTGCGGAGCTGCAGCGGCTCGACCGTTTCGCCCGCCAATTCCAGCGTGCGGTAGGCCGAACGGCGCGCGCGGGCTTGGCTCTCCTCGGTGGTGGCGACGGCCACCAGCAGGCGCTTCCCCTCGTCGTAGTAGCGCCGTTCTTCGTCGAGGATTTCTTGGGCGAGCAGCGCGGCGCTTTCGGTGTCCCCCTTGTCGCGGCAGAAGGCGCCCAGCGCCGTCAGTCGCGCCATCGACCAGGCCTTGCCCGCGACGTAGCCGGCCGAGGCGCGCTCTTCGGCGGTCTGCAGCGAGCGCAGGAAGGCGAACAGCTTCGAATATCCCCCTTCGCGTGGATCGTAGCCGATCACACCGAGCGCCGCCAAGCGGGCCGACAGGCGCCGGCACTCGCGCGCGCCGTCGCCGCATTGCTCCGCCAGCGAGAGCTTCATCTCTAGGTCGTCGCAGTCGGCAACCCACAGGGCGGCCACTTCGGCCAGCTCGATGGCCCCTTTGAGCGCCATCCGCAAGGCGTCTGCCACCTCGACCCCCTCTTTGGCGAGCCCCTCGGACAACGCCGCGACCACCCTCTGAATAGAGAGTTGGTTCTTTGCGTCAAGCTCACTGACGAAGTTGTCGGCTGCGACCATGGCTGTGGGAAATCGTAACTCAGACCAAAAAATATGTACGGGACACTATCAAGGGTGGGGCCGCTCCGTCCGATGTACTTGGTTGCAGACCCTGCCACAGGTGGGCGCGCACCGCCAGCCGGTGCCACACCCGCGACGCGGTCGGCGGAGGTTGATCCTTTGGACGCGATCGCTGGACGTTCGTCGAATCGGCTGCTGGTGACGGCCTGGGCGGCCCTTTCCGTGGTGGCCGGCGCGGCCTGCGGCGAGGTCTCCGACGGTGCCGATCCAGCCGCGACCTCGGTCGACGCCGGGACAGTCCAAGGCAAGCCTTTGCACGGCGACATGATCGCGGTGGCCGCGCCGCTTGGGGGCGGCGTCACCGTCGAGCATGCCTTGTCGAGCTCGGGCAGTCAGCCCAAGGTCATCTACCTGGTGTACGCCGACGGCACACAGTTACCGAATACCGCCTACGACGCCTGCACCGGTACCGCGCCAAAGTTCGACTGCACCTTCGGGTCGTCGCTGCTGGACTGCCAGCGCCAGATTCAGACCTACCTCGATCGCTGGTACGCCGACTTCAACGTCATCTTCACGCTGACCCGACCGACCAGCGGCAGCTATTACACCGAGGTCGTGTCTTCCGGCGGCGGTGCGTGGTGCGGCGTCGCTTCGACCGTGGCCGGCGTGGCGCCGTTCCTTTGCCAGGATCTGCACGGGGGCGTGGCCTACACCCTCGACGGCGGCGGCAGCGCGCACGACACGGCGGTCATCATCGCGCAGGAGCAGGCGCACCTGCTGGGGCTCGAGCACGTCTCGGACACCAATGACATCATGTATCCCTATATCTGCCAGAACTGCGACGGCTTCGAGAATCAGGCCGTCGCCACCACCGCCGATCGCTGCGACCGCGAGACGCAGAACTCGTACCAGATGATGCTGAGCGCGCTCGGCGCCTGGAGTGGTGGCACCAAGCCGTCGATTTTCGGCTGCATCAACGACACCCAGGCGCCCGCCGTGTCGTTCGCCTCACCGGCAAGCGGCGCCTCGATGGGCCACGACTTCACGGTCAAGGTCAACGCGACCGACGATTGCGACCTGGCCAGTGTCGCCATCCAGGTCATGCCGCAAGGGCTCTCGGCGACCGCCAAAAAGGCGCCTTACGAGTGGGATCTGACCGGCATCGACGGCGCCCAGACCATCACGGTCACGGCGACCGATGGAAGCGGGCACACCACGGTGGCGACGCTGCAGATCTCCGCGCCGGCCGGCACGCAGACCTACGCGTCCGATCAGACCGCCAGCCCGGCGGCGGGTTGCACGGTGGCCTCTGGGGCCTTCGGGGCCGCGGGCCTCCTGCCGTCGCTCACGATGTTCCTGATCTTCGTGGGCCGCGCGCGCCGCCCGGCCCGCCGCAAACGCCGGATCACCGGCGCCCTCGCCGAATCCAATCGCTAGGTCCCGCGCGGCCAGACCGGCCAGACCTCCGAGCGGCACGATCTCGATGGGTCCGAGCTCGTGCCTCGGGGCCCAGGAGGAAAAAGCTACCCTTCGCCGGGAGCTTCCTGGCTCTGCCGTTCCGACGGCTGGCTTCCTACGAGTGGCCCGAGCGGCGGCGGAGCGCCCATTCGAGGGTGAGCAGGCCGACGCCGAGCAGCAGCAGCAGCGGGCGCGACCAGAGCTCGACGGCGCGCTGGCGCCCGACGCGGACCTCGCGCGACGGTCGGATCGAGATGTTCGGCAGCGTCTCGAAACGGTAGTCGCCGCCGCTCGCCTGGGCCAGCTCGCGGAGCACCCGATCGCGGGCCGCCACGTCGTCCAGCTCGGGGCCACCCGCCCGAACGACGAAGGTCTCCTCCTGGGTCACCGGCCGCCCTTCGATGCTGGCGCGTCCGGTCAGCCGATAGGCGCCGGGCGGCAGCGCCCCCACGTCGACCTGGGCCTCACCTTCTGGACCCGTGGTCACCCGCAGCGTGCGCAGCGGCTTATCGCTGGACTCGGCGGCGGCGACGCCGACCTCGACTTCGACGTTCGGCGCGGGTGAATAGTCGGCGTGGGTGGCCCGCACGCGCGCCGCCACCGGTTGGTTGCGCGCGTACTCCAGGCGATCGAGCTCGATGTGCAGCAACACGAGGGCCGGATCGCGCACCAGCCAACGGATGGCGTTCTCCCAGAAGCGCTGGAACGCGCGGCCGTCTTCCCCCTCGCCGGCGGCCAGGAATCCCCAGTGCCAGGCGGTGTCGGTGAGCAGCGCCAGCGACCGGCCCTTGCCGGCCTCGCCCGCGACCAGCACCGGCGCCGGCTTGCCGTCCGCGCCTTTGAGCGTGGGGTGGGTGAGCAAGGTCGTGGCGCCGGCCTTGGCCCGCAGCACCCGGTCGATCCCCTCCAGCGGCGGCAGCTTGCCCCAATGCAGCTCGTTGTCGTGCGGATCGAGTAGCAGCGAGGTGATCGGGTGGGTGCGCCCCTCGGTGGTCAAGCGCGGCTTGAAGCTGTCGGTCGTGAGGTTGGGATCGTTTTCGCCGTCCATGGTGGGTGGGATGGGCGGCAGCTCGACCGGCAGCACGTCGCGCAGCGCCGTCAATCCATAGCCGCCGCTCGCGAACGACAGGTCGCCGCCGATCATCGCCAGCGCGCCGCCCCCCTCGACGTAGTCACGCACATTGGGGAGAAACGGCTCGACCCCGTAGGGCGCGTAGTTGAAGTTCTGGAAGATCACCAAGTCGAACGAGCGCAGCTGCTCCTCGAAGATCTCGAAGGTCGGGAACGGAATCAGCGACAGGTCGTCGTGATTCCAGGGCTGCTCGTCGGTCTCGGTGCGCAGGATGAAAAAAGAGACCAAATCGACGTTGGGATCGCGGCGCAGCATCGCGCGCACGAAGCGCTCGTCCCACGAGGGGCGGCCGGTCAGGTGCAGAACCCGCACCCGATCGCGAATCACCTTGAGCGTGAACGACTGCTGGTTGTTGCTGGCCAGCGCTTCGCCGGCCAGGACCGGCGTCGAGATCCGGAAAACGAAGTTGCCCGGGTGATCCGGGAGCCAATCGAAGGCGATCTTCTCTTCCGAGCGATCGCCGTGCAGGACCACGCCGCGCGTCGCGATGGGACGACCGTCGCGCTCGAGCGTGACCTCGACCTGGCGATCGGGCAGGCCGGTCTGGCGGACGACGGCCTCGATGCTGACCGGCGTCCGCACGAAGGCGAACCCATCCGCTAGCACGGCGGCGATCGAGAGATCGCGCAGCGATTTTTCCCCCAGGCCGACGGTGTGGATCGGCGCGCCCAGGGCCTCGATCGCGGCGTGGGTGCCCGCATCGAGCGGACCCTCGCCGATCCGCCCGGTGTCGACGCCGTCGGAAATGAGCAGCACGGCGCCCAGATCGCGCCCGGCGTAGCGCGCGCGCAGCTCCCCCAGCGCCTCGCCGATGCGGGTCGCGTCGGCGGACGGTGGCTCGCGCAACGACGCCGCGGTGGCCGGTGTGACGGCCTCACCGAACGTATAGAGATCCACCTCGTGGCCGTCGCGTTGCCAGCCGGCCATCTCGGGCGCGGCGTGTTCCAGGAGCGCCGCCGCCCGCTCGGCGCGCGACGGCCCGCCGTCGGGGGGCCGGACCTCCATCGAGCGCGAGGCGTCCACCAGCACCGCCACGCGGTTGGGGACGCGTGAGACCTGCCGCAGCTCCACCGTCGGCTCGAGCGCCGTCACGAGGCAAGCGATCACGCCAGCGGTGCGCAGGCCGAGCAATAGCCACCCCCGACCGCGCCGCTCTTCGATCAGCGCCAGCGCCGACAGCGCGACCGCCAGGGCGGCGGCCGCCACCAGCGCCGCGACGCCGATCCGTCCCAGACTTCCTGCCACCCCCAGACCGATGCGCCAGTCGTTGTAGCCGCCCGGAAGCTGAAACAGGCCCCTCATCGGGCGAACCGGCGCGTGCGCAAGATGTAGTCGATGTGCGCCTGCTCGGTCTTGTAGTCGAGGCAGAGCGCATACATCACCAGGTTCACGCCGAGGCGAAAGGCTTCCTCGCGCTGGTCGTCGCCGCCGGGGATCACCTCGTGCTCCCAGCGTCCGAAACCGTCGCGGGCCCAGGCGCCGGTCAGGTCGTTTTGCGTGTAGACCACCGCCAGGCGCCGGTCGTGCTCGACGCCTTCCAGATAGGGCGCGGCCACGATCCTCCCCGGCGCGCCGTGAAGCACGTAGAAGGATTTCCACAGGACGTGGCTGTCCGGGATCCGGATCGGCAGCTCACCGGGCAGCGTCTGTGCCAAGAGGCGTCGCACCGACTCGTCGAAGCCGCCGCCGGCCCGCCCCTCGCACGAGTCGATCAGCAGGAAGCCGCCGTAGGTGATGTAGCGGCGCAGCCGCGCGATGTCGGCCTCGGGCGGCAGCGCGAAGCCGCGATCCCCGGAGAGCACCAGGAACGGAAAGTGAAAGAGGTTGGGATCGCCGAGACGCAGCTCGACCGAATCCGAGGCGGTCTGGACGCTGGTGCGGCGCACGATCTCCCAGGCCAGGCGCTTGAGCGCGGTCGGCCGCGGATCGGGCAGGCCCGGCAGGTTGACCCGGGCGAAATGAAACAGCGAGCGATCGCCGATGGCCCAGCCGGCGCGCGGTCGCAGCAGCGGCAGCAACGACGCGCCGGCGCCCAGAGTCAGAAAACCACGGCGCGAGACGCGGCGGGTCGCGCTCACGGTGCCACCCGCTTCGTCCAGCGCGGAGTTTGCACTAGACTGCCGCGCACATGCGCACCCGAGGTCCGACCGCGTTGCTGGCTTCCGGCCCGACGTCGTGGCTGGTCGCCGCGTGGTTGATCGCTGCATTTTCGAGTCGTTCGGCGCAGGCCACACCCGCCGCGGTCGGATCCGACGCGCCCTTGGCCGCCAACGACAACGCTGGCGCCGGCGCGGCGCAGATGCCGGTTGCGACCATCGCCGCGACCAACGCCGCCGGCGACGGTGCGGACGTTCCACCGGCGCCATCGCCGCCCGCAACCATCTTGCCGGCGAACGCGGCCGGCGACGGCGCGGCTCCGCCACCGCCTCGGCCGGCGCTCAAACGTTTTCCGCGACTCAAACAACCCTCGCTGCTGCATCTCGATCAATTCGGATTGGCCGTCTTGCCGGGTTCAGGCTACCGCATCATCGCGCCGTACCAAGACATGGTTCCGTGCGGCCAACAAAATAAGCGCGTCTGCACCGGGTGGCTGCCGTTCTTCATCGACGTTCAGCCCTCGTTCGGCCTGACCCGACACTGGGACGCGCTGGTCGATCTCCGCTTCGGGGTGGTGGCCGACTTCAGCCAGTCGCACCAGTTCGCGGTGGCGCCCGGCTTTCGCTATTGGGTCGATCCCGATCTCGACATGAAGTTCTTCGCGACGTTCCAGGGCGTCTACGATCTGAATCCGCAGCACGATCCCGGCGTCAAAGACTATGACTTGGGGGTGCGTAACGCGAACGGATTCATGTTCGAGGTCATGCGCAACCTGGGCTTCTATCTCCAGTTCGGTGAGACGCTGGGGTTGGTCCGCTGGTTGCGCTTCGAGATCGACGGCGGCATCGGCATTCAGGCCAGGTTCCCCTAGAATCTGAAGGTCGCCATGATCCGGGTGGGCCGATTGGACCGAATGGACGTCGAGGCCGCAGCCGGCGTCCTCTACGACGCCTTCGGCGCGGTCTATCGGCAGCGCGGACATGCGCCGCCGTTCCCGACCCGCGACAGCGCCGCCTGGCTCTGCCGCGCCTATCTGGATCTCGACCCCGAGGGGTGTGCGATCGCCCGTTCGGGGTCCGAGGTGGTGGGCGTGGGATTCGCGCACCCGCGCGGGGACGCGACCAGCATCGGGCCCCTGGCCGCGCGCCCGGGCGCGCCACCCGGCGTGGCGCGCGCCCTGATGGGCGAGCTGGCCGCGGTCGCGGTCCACTCGACCAGCCTGCGGTTGTTTCAAGACAGCTTCAACCCAGATTCCTTCGGTCTCTACGCGCGGCTCGGCTATTCGGTGGTCGATGTCGCGCCGTACCTGCTGGCGGAGCGCCTTGCGCCGCCACCCGCCGCGCCGCCGGCGGTCCGCGCGTTGGGATCGGAGGATCTGCCGGCCGTCGAACGCTACGACCTGAGGCGCACCGGCGCCGATCGGCGTCGCGACATTGCGCTCTTGGCGTCGACCGGCAGCGGCCTTCTCGCCTATGGGCCCGACCACGAGATCACCGGCTACCTCTTCTTCCGCTCGTTGCCCGCGCGGGTGGTGATCGGACCCGGTGTCGCCGAATCGGCCGAACAGATGGCGGCACTGATCGACGGCGTGGCTTTCGAGCTGCCTGGCCGCGGCGCGGTGATCCGGGGATCGGCCGCCACGCCGGCGGTGCTCTTGCGCGCGTTCGAGCGGGGCTTTCGGGTCGACCACCTGGGCAATCTGATGGTGGCGGGAACGTACGCGCCACCACCGGCCCAACTCTACGCGCTCTTCCCCGAGAGCCTGTGAACATCGGCTCTCGCTCGCCGCGTGAGCCTGGTCGCCAGCGGTCGTGCGCGAGCGTGGTATGGTTCTGCACACCTGATGCGGCGGGCTCAACCGCCGGTGGGTTTCGGTAAATGGACGTCCGCTGCGATCGCTGTCAGACCGAATACGAGCTCGATGACGAGAGCGTGGCCGATGGCGGTGCGTCCGTACAGTGCACCTCTTGCGGCAACACCTTCGTGGTCGGCCGCCAGCGACGTCCCGAAACCGCTCCGCCGGCCGCGCAGACGGCGAAGCCGGCCCCAGCGGGATCGACGACGTCGTCGTGGATGCTGACCACCGAAGAGGGGAAGACCCACCGCTTCCGGGATTCGACGACGCTTCAGAAGTGGGTGGTCGAGCGGCGGGTCGGGCGCATGGATCGGGTTTGTCCCCCGAACGGCACCTGGCGGCGCCTGGGCGATGTCGACGAGCTGCGCCCGTTCTTCGACGTCGTGGACCAGGCCGATCGGGCCGCGGCCGCGGCGCGGGTGGCGCGCCCGACCCGGCCCGAGACACCGCGGGGCTCCCTCCAGGGCCGCAGCACGTACGTCTCGGCGGACGCCGACGACGACGACATTCTCACCAGCCGTCCGCCGCGGCAGTCCGCGGTCGGCGCCAGCTTCGCC
>Ga0075522_10000691_pt1 | contig 24677 bp, 28 predicted proteins | sample NGEPerA_FD_74796 | JGI IMG/M metagenome (GOLD analysis project Ga0075522, IMG submission 74796) | Arctic peat soil microbial communities from the Barrow Environmental Observatory site, Barrow, Alaska, USA - NGEE PermafrostL2-A | ecosystem: Environmental > Terrestrial > Soil > Wetlands > Peat ...
GAACCTGCGCCACGACCTTCCAGCTCGTCGTGGGCTGCCCAGGCGCCGTTACCAGCAGTCGCGGCGCGGCCCGCGTGTGGGTTGCCGCCAAGCGCCTGCTCTTTGCTCCCACGCTCGCCGCACCCGCACGCTGCCGACCCGACTGACCAACGCTCACGCTGACGTACGCGCCCGCCGCAACGACCACGACCACAGCTGTCAGCAAGCCAAGCCACCGCCGCGCATGCACCTGTCGGGTATCTCGCCGCATCAACAGATTGATGCTAACCGGCTACGCATCAATAAACCCGAGGTGAGAAACCTCTCATCACGCGATACGAAATGCACTGAGTGGTTAAGAGATCTTGGGTAGGGTTCTGAGCGTGCTTCGCGAACGTTTCTTGCACTGGGTGTAGCGGCGGCCAATCCGGTCGCCTCACCGATCCTCACCGCGAGGTCCTGTGCCGCCCACTCCTTCCCCACGCCCATCCGATCGCCCAAGCGAACGAGCCGCCCACCGCAGGACCGCTGAGCGCGACCGGGCCAGGCGCAGCCGCGTCATCCGGCGCCAGCGTCTTTTGGTGTTCGGGGTCATCGCGCTCGTCGCCGCGGCCGTCGCGCTGAGCGTCGTCATGGAGACCGGCAGGCCGGCGCAGCATGGCACTGCTCCCGGTCAGAGCACGAACGTGACGAGTACCCCGGGTGCGAAGCCGGTGCCGTCCTCGTTCGCGGTTGGGCTACGCGTGCTGCACCTCCTCGACACCAGTCGCACGATCGAACTCCCGAATGGGACCTCCGAGCCACGGCCGCTCCTCACGTATGTCCGCTACCCGGCGCTCGGGTCCCCCGGTGGCACCGATCTGCCGGGCGCCCCTGCGGCACGGGCTGACGGGCCGTTCCCACTTGTCATCTTCGGACATGGCTTTGCCGTCACGCCAGCACTCTACGCGCGCCTGCTGCAGAGTTGGGCACGGGCCGGGTATGTCGTCGCGGCACCGGAGTTTCCACTGGAGAACGCCGATGCTCCGGGTGGGCCGGATGAGTCGGACCTGACCAATCAGCCCGCCGACATGAGCTTCGTCATCTCAGAAATGCTCGCGGCCGCCAGGGCCAGCGCCGGCCCGTTCTCCGGACTCATCGATCCCACCCAGATAGCCGTCGCAGGGCAATCCGACGGCGGTGACACCGCCCTCGCTGTGGCCTACGACCCCACCTACCGCGACACGCGGGTCGACGCCGCGGTGATCCTCTCCGGAGCGGAGATCCCGGGCATCGGCGGGTTCACATTTCCTGCCGGGAGCCCGCCGCTCCTGGCCACGCAGGGGACAGCCGACACCGAGAACCCGCCGAGCGCCACGAACGCGTTCTTCGACATCGCACCGCGGCCGAAGTACCTGCTCCGTCTCTTCGGGGCGGAACACCTCCCGCCCTACTCCGATCAGCAGCCACAACTCACGATCGTTGAGCGAGTGACGATCGCGTTCTTCGACGGCTATCTCAAGCACAGGCCTGGGGCACTGGCACGACTCGTATCGCTCGGAAGCGTCCGCGGGACGGCCTCCATGATTGCCGAACCGTAGCCCGATCGTCACGCTCCTACACCGGTCCCGCTTTGGCGCCGTCTTGATGAGGCAATTCTCACGCGTTCTTTCTACGCCCGTTAAGGGAAGGCGGGAATCTGCTCATTGAGTGATGGTGAGCTCTTTACACAACTCGTGGGCGCGGCTTGGCTCAAACCATCTTGCTTGGAGTGTGCATCGCAGCCGAGCGGAATTCTCCCGCGCCAACGTTCGGATTGGCCGGCACATCTCCCTTTCTCGCTCGCTTGCGGGTGGCCTAACAGTCAGCCTCCTCGGAGCGACGATCTCTCTGGCTGGGTGGATCTTGCTTTCATCGACTCCAGCGCCACAGCGCGCACTCGCCGCTGCTGTGCATGGCTGCCCCACCCCCGCCGCGGCGTCTCGCGCCGACAAGGCACTCAGTGCCGCCAAGCGACGCTACCTCAATGAGGCGCAGGGCGCCGTGATCCACGCTGACCTTCGACAGATAGCGAGCGACCCGATCCTGATCGGGGCCTTGAGCGCCGGCAACCTCAATGCGGCGCTGGCGGAGGCGAACCGCCAGCTTGTCAGACATGTCGTGCAGATCAGGGTGCTTCGGGGCTCACGGGTGCTCGTGGACGCAAACCCGACCTCGTTCGACGTGAGAGGGTCCCGGCTGGAACTACATGCCCGGAACGGCAGGAGCCTCGGCCATCTCCAGATAACAGTCCAAGACGTGATCGGCTTCATCAAGCTCATACACAAACTGAACGCCGCCGACGTGGTCGTGCGCGGCACCGGCGGCCAGGTGCGCACGTCGCTCCCCGCGGCAGCGGCGCTCTCGCTGCCGCGGTCTGGATGCACGCAGATCGGAGCGCGGCAGTACGTTGTGAGTTCGCTCAACGAGACGAGCTTCACCGGCGAACCGCTGACCATACGAGTGCTGACCGCAGCGTAGCAGATGGGGAGCGCCTCGGCGTCGGCTGTCGACCCCGGTCTAGGATCCGCGCTCGATGATCGACCCGGCCGGTGGCCGGCCGATGATCGCGGCGTTTTCGCAGTCGCGCACGCACTTCCGGTAGATGGTGTGGAAGCCCAAGAGTTCGGGGACGGTGACGAACCGGTAGCCGCGGGCGCGCAGCGTCCGGATGATGTCTGGATAGGCGGCGAGTGTCTGTGCGCGGGGGCCGCCGCCGTCGTGGGAGAGCACGATCGCCCCGAGGCGAACCTGCGCGAGCACGCGCTGCTCGATTGCCGTGACGCCGGGGAGCGTGTAGTCGCTGGGGTCGACTTCCCACATGATCGTCGCCAGGCCGAGCGCGGCGGCGGTGCGCAGCACCGAGCTGTTGTAGTCCCCGTAGGGCGGGCGGAACACGCACGGGGTGTAGCTGCTGAGACCGTGGATCGCCTGAATCGTGCGCTGCAGCTGGCTTTCTACGCCGCCGGCGGTCACCAGGTCGGGGTGGGTGTAGGTGTGGTCGCCGAGCGCGTCCCCGTTGCGCAGCTCTTCTTGCAGCGCGGCCTGGTAGCGGTCGGTGACTTGCTCGCCGATCATGAAGACTCGAGGTTCGCATCAAGCACGTAGCTGGCGACGTGAACGCCGTCGCGCGTCTGGACCAACTCCGCTAGTCCTGACGTCGCGATCGATCAACGTCGGTCCCGGCGACTGTGTCTACCCGGCTGGTCTGAACCGCTACGGGCAGCCGCACGAGATCCTCTCCCACGGTACCGCTGTGCTGCGCGGTAGCGAAGAAGCTCCGCTGATGCTCACCGCGGCGCACCGAGCAAGCGCAAGTGCTGCTCATACAGCCCGAGGGGCCGTTCAGGGTTCGAGTGCGCCGAGTAGCCGGTGGGTGGGGTGGCGGTTGAGGCTGTTGCGGTTTTTGTCGTAGCGTCTGGTGGTGCGTGGGTCGGCGTGGCGGGCGGCGTCTTGGACGTCGCGTAGGGACGCGCCTTCGTCGAGTGAGAGTGTCACGAATGCGTGGCGTAGCGCGTGGGGGTGGAGGTGGGGGAGACCGATCTGCTCGCCGAGTCGCTTGATCAGCTTCCCTGCGTGCTGGCGCGTGAGGCGGGCGCCGGTGGAGGTGATGAGCAGCGGCCCGTGTGTGCGTCCGGCGACGGCTTGCTTGATGGCGTGCGCGACGGCGGCGTTCAATGGTGCGACGGCGGCCTTGGTGGCTTGGCCCTTGCCCTTGATGTGCAGCACGCGGTGGCGTCCTTGCTCGCCGAGGTCCTCGATGTCGGCGCCGACGGCCTCTGAGATGCGCAGGCCGAGCTCGATCAGGAGCAGTACGAGGAGGGTTTCTCTGGGGCCCTCGGCTCTCGCGGCGGCGATCAGCCGGCGGGCGCGCTGCTTGCCGAGGCCCGCGGTCGCTGCCTGCTCGGGCACCTTCGGGCGATCCGCGAACTCGAAAGGGTTTCGCTCCAGCAAACCCTCGTAGACGACGCGGCGGTAGAAGTGCGACAGGCACGCGAGACGACGGGCGATGGTCGAGGGTGCCGGCGGCTTGCCGCTCGGGAGTGGCTCGCGCATGTAGGCCTCGACGGTCGCGAGAGTCACGTCGAACGGTTCGACGCCGGCGTGGCGGAGCCAGACGAACCAGTCAGCGAGATCAAGGGCGTAGGCCTTCTGGGTCTCCTCACGGTTGTCATAACGCCTAAGGAACGCGGCGGCGAGCTCACCGGGGAGCTCGGCATACTCAAGCGGCTGCTCGCCGCGGGCGACCTCCAGGAGGCTTTGGGCGAGCGCACGGCGAGCGGAGCGGCGTTCACCGGGGCGAGCGACCTCGAGCGGCAGCAGATCGGCGTGTTCGGTACTCATCCGAACACGCTTTCGACCAGCGTTCGACGGGCTCCTTCACGTGGTCCGTAACTCCCGTTACGGACCAAAAAGCGGGAATCCGGGGGGGCCCCTTCGCCCCAATTTGTGCGGCGTCTCACTCATATGAGGCAGGATTCTCACCAATGTGAGACAGCTTCATCTCATCGATACGAGACAGCGCAGACGTAGCCAAACGGATGAGATCGCCAGTCTCACTCGCCGTTCGTCCTGGGAGTTCCTCTAGCGCGGCTGGCTGAGCAGCGTCTTCGCCGATCCGCTCACCACGACGCTCGAACGCGACACCCTGGTCATGCACGCTTACCGCGCGAAGCACGTGCGCTGCGGTGAACCCGACGATGCCCGTTCGCAGACTTGAACTGGATGCAGCATCGAGACTCCCGTCAGGACGGGGCAGCCCGGTGTTGGGTGGTGGCCGTGTGCGGAGGTGGCGAACTGACGAGGTGAGCGGTCGAGCGGTTCGGCTATGAGCGCGGCGCGCCCGTCGGCGTCGCTAGGCGGAGGTCGAGCGGGTCACCCGGCTCAGGTCACCTCGGCGGCGACAGCCTCGGCGTAGGCGGCGGCAAGGCGCTCGGTGGCGCGTGGGCGGTCGTCCGGCGGGGACAGTGCGCCGAGGTGCTCGGCGCGCAGCTCGTCCATGAAATCTGCCCACAGCTCGGGGCCGCCGTCGGCCAGCAGCTCTGCCCGCACGCGGAGCGTGGCCGTCGTTGGCCGGTGGCGGAGCCCCCAGGATCCGAGCGCTGCCATCACTGGCACGAGCTCGATGGCCGCCTCGGTGAGGCTGTAGGTCGCCCGCCGGCCGCGGCCGACGTCCTCTCGGGTGAGCAGGCCGCCGGCGACGAGGCGCCGCAGCCGGTCCGCCAGGATGTTTGAGGCAATTCCCTCCTCCGAGCGCTTCTGCAGCTCGCGGAAGTGGCGGCGGTTGCCGAACATCACGTCGCGCAGGACGAGGAGCGACCAGCGGTCGCCGACCACCTCGATCGTCGCGTTGATCGGACACCCGGAGCGCGGTTCGCCCGCAGGGGGCATAGCCATGTCCTCCATGGTACTTGCAGGCTGCAACTACTCTGATATGGTTCCGCCCGCGCACCGCTGCTTGCAAATCACAATCACTTTGGAGGAGAGTAATGGCCGACACCACCTGCCACATGTCGATCTCCCTCGACGGCTTCGTCGCCGGGCCGGATCAAAGCCGCGAAGACCCGCTCGGCAAGCGGGGCCGTGAGCTTCACGGCTGGCACCTTGGTGACGAGCGCGCGAACGAGGCGGACGCCACCGCCGAACGCCGTTTGCTGCGCCCCCGCGGCGCCTACGTCATGGGCCGCAACATGTTTGGCCCGATCCGCGGCGAGTGGGACGAGGAGTGGTCGGGCTGGTGGGGGCCCGAGCCGCCCTACCACGCGCCCGTGTTCGTCCTAACCCATCACACTCACGCACCGATCGAGATGGAGGGCGGGACGACGTTTCACTTCGTCACCGATGGCTTCGACGCCGCCTACGCCCAGGCCCGCGAGACTGCCGGCGCAGACGGCATCGACATCGCGGGCGGCGCCTCGACCGTCCGCCAAGCGCTGCAGGCGGGCGTCATCGACGAGCTCTGGCTCGACATCGCCCCCGTTCTACTCGGGTCCGGGGAGGGGATATTCAACGGCGTCGCCGAATTCGATTTCGAGCCCGCCGAGATCCTCCATTCCCCACTGGCGACGCACATCTGCTACCGCCGGGCGGGATGAGATGGATATACGCAACCGTGCAAGCACCTGCGCAGTAGCGGGACAGGTCTTGAACCTGCGACCCCTCAGCGCGAAGCCGCGCCGAAGGAGCCAGATCTCAACCGGCGCCCACCCAAAAGGGGGGTGCATTTTCGACCGGCGCAAAGGGTGCGAATTCAAACGGCCTTGACGACTGGCGTCACTTCTGTCTCACATCGGTGAGACGCCGCAATTTGTAAGACGACACCCGAGTAAAATGGGAACTCCGGGAGCGCTACCATGACGAGCATGGAGCTCGGCGGCGAGGCGCAATTCCAGGCCAAGATTCGCGATGATTGGGCCTACACGTCCGAGCACCGGAGTCTGCTCGCTCGAGCCCGTGAGGATTCAGCACGCGAGCGAGTACGTGAGCTGAGCGAGGACGAGCTCCGCGATCTGGCCGACATCGAGCAGGAGTGATCGACGCTCTTTGTCCTGTGTGAGGAGATAACCGCCCAGGACGCCGCCATGTTGCCGCTCGCGCTAGGTGCGAATATGAGGCGTAGTTGCGAACGCTCGCAAACGCGGCCCGCAGAGTTCGCGCGCCGGTCGAGCCGCGAAAGCCAGTGTAGCTGCTAGGATCGGCGTATGACGCTACAGTCGCAGACCTATGAGGTTGGAGTGCGTGAGCTTCACGATCGGCTGAGCGAGCATCTGGAGCACGTTCATGGCGGCGCTGAGGTGGTCGTGACGCGCCGCGGCCAGCCGATCGCCCGGCTGTCTGCCGTCGGTGCTGCCGATCCGCTCGATGATTTGGTCAGGCGCGGCCTTGTGACGCCGCCGACCGGGCAGCGCAGCGCGCGTCCGGCGAAGGTCAAAGCCAGCGGGTCGGTGTCAGAGCTAGTCGCAGAGCAACGCCGCTGATCCTCTACTTCGACACCTCGGCACTCGTCAAGCTCATCGTCGCCGAGGAAGGCTCGAGCGTTGCCGACGAACTGTGGACGAGCTCGAACCCCGCCGCGTCGAGCATCCTCTCCTACCCCGAGGGCCGCGCGGCTCTTGGCGCGGCACGCCGCGCTGGACGCCTCACCCCGGCCGCCCACAAGAGCGCGCTGGCCGAGTTCGAGTCGATCCAGGGGAAACTCTCGCGGATAGCCGTGGACGCGCAACTCGCACGCGACGCCGGGGATCTCGCCGAACGGTTCGTCCTGCGCGGCTACGACGCTGTTCATCTGGCGAGCGCCCTTTCAGCCGGCGGACCGGTCACGCTCGTCACTTGGGATGCCGACATGCGAAGCGCGGCCGAACAAAACGGCTGCGCGATCGCACCGATCAACTGACCAAAGATGATCGCCGAAACCCCGCTTGCCCTTTACGCCCAAGTCTTACGGCCCGCGACTACCGCTCCCAACTACGCCTCATATTCGCAACCAGCGCGAGCGGCAACACGCCAACGTGCTCGGCGTCCGCGCTCTCATCGCTTGAGGACCACCGACCCCAGGCTCGGTGCCATTCTGGTGTCGTTAAGCGGTTTCATCTCCGTGTCGTATCGGTTTCATTTCGATGTCGTCTTACAACACCAGGCAGACAGGCAGACAGACCAATTCTGAGACTAGTTTACATAACATTCATTATCGAGCATTGAAAATCGGCGCCGACCAGAACTCTCGCTCTCGGCGCCGATGAGCGCTCTTCAAGGCGGCGATGAGGCGGACGGCTGGTAGACAGTGCGGATCTTCACCGCTTGCCGGCTGAGGACGCGTTCAGTGCCACGGCGGCGCGAATGAGCGCCTTCAACGCCTTTTCATCAATCTTCTCGCCCTCATGGAAATCGATGGCACGCCTTGTGTTGCCTTCGAGGCTGGAGTTGAAGAGGTCTGAAGGGTCCTCCAACGAGGCGCCCTTGGCGAAGGTCATCTTCACGACATTCTTGTACGTCTCACCGGTGCAGATCATTCCGGCGTGCGACCACACCGGAACCCCCCTCCATTTCCAGTCCTCGACCACTTCGGGGTCGGCCTGCTTGATGATAATTCGGACCCGAGCGAGCGTCTCGCCCCGCCAATCACTCAGCTCCTCGATTCTCGCATCTATCAGCCGAGAGGGAGAATCTCCTCCCTCTCCTTCCTTCGAGCCGCTCTTCCTCTTCTCCATGGTCGTTGTCGCTTTCCTCATGGTTGTCGTCGCTCGCCCGTCACTTGAGTATCCTCGCCGACCGCCTTGATTGCATCGCGAATCGTGTCGGGATCGGCCGCCAAGCTTCTACGCTGGCATCGTGACGCCTGAGGAGCTCGCCAACCTCGCGCACCTGCGCCGCGCCCGCGATCTGATGGACCGCGAGTACGCGCGCCCGCTCGACGTCGGCGCGCTCGCCCGCGCTGCGCTGATGTCGACCGCACACTTCTCGCGGCAGTTCCGCGCGACGTACGGGGAGACGCCCTACGCCTACCTGATGACGCGGCGAATCGAGCGGGCGAAGGCGCTGCTGCGCCTCGGCGACCTGTCGGTCACCGAGGTCTGCCTGGCGGTCGGGTGTTCGTCGCTCGGCTCGTTCAGCGCACGCTTCACCCAGCTGGTGGGCGAGACGCCGACGGCCTACCGGGCCCGTGACCACGGCGCGCTCGCCAGCGTGCCGGGCTGCATCGCCAGGGACCTCACCCGCCCGACCGGCAAGCCGGCCAGCAAGCCGAGCAGGATCGGAGAAACGCGCGGAGCGCTGTCTCCCTAGTGTTACGGGCATGGATCTCACTCTTTCCCAATGCTTCGTCATCGTCCATGACCCCGACCTCGCACTGGCCTTCTACCGCGACACGCTCGGCCTCGAACTGCGCAACGACGTCGCCCGCGAAGACTTCCGCTGGATCACCGTCGGCGCCGCCTCCCAGCCCGGCGTCGCGATCGTCCTCACGAACTACCTAAACGGCAGCCCCGCCGACGGCGACGCGGTCGCCGCCCTTCTCGCCAAGGGCGCCCTGAACGGCGTCCATTTCCACACCGACGACCTCCACGCCACCTTCGAGAAGCTGCGCACGTCGGGCACCGAGATCGTGCAGGAGCCGACCGACCAGCCGTGGGGCACGCGGGACTGTGCCGTGCGTGACCCGTCCGGCAATCTGGTGCGCATCGACCAGCCACCCGCCGCATAGTCGTGACACGGCTGACGAAGACACACCGCTAGGCGGGCTGTGGCCGGGCTCGTCCTTGCGGCGGGGCCGCATCATCTTGGCGTCGAGCGCGGCGAGGTCTTCCTCGAATTGTTTCCCGCGGTGCGCGTCTCTGGCGCGAGCTTGACCCGCCGAGACCGCCGACGTTATAGGCTGTGAATCCAGCTGTGGATCCGCGGCGGGCAGCACACGAGCGACGGGGTTGAGATGCCGAGATGGACGGTCGGGACTGGCGGGAGCATGGCGGTCGGCTTGCAGGCGCGGCGCCGGCAATCGCTGCTCGGCGTGCTCCTGCTTGGCGTGGCGCTCGTGGGCCTGGGAACCTGGTCCTCGTTCGCGCGCGCGGACGGCGGGCCGGGCTCGGTGCTGGCGTGGGGTTACAACGGGTACGGGGAGCTCGGCAACGGCACGATCACCAGCTCGAATGTGCCGGTGGCGGTGTCGGCTGGAGCGATTCCGCCGGGCACGACGATCACCCAGATCGCCGCCGGACGAGACCATAGCCTGGCGCTCAGCTCGAGCGGGCAACTATACGCTTGGGGCGACAACGAAGACGGGGAGCTCGGCAATGGCACCGAAACCGCCTCGAGTGTGCCGGTGGCGGTGTCAGCCCCGCCGGGCACGACGTTTGTCCAGATCGCCGCCGAGGATGATGGGAGCCTGGCGCTCAGCTCGACCGGGCAGGTCTATGCCTGGGGCTATAACGGCCAGGGAGAGCTCGGCGACGGCTCGACCACGAACTCGGACACGCCGGTGGCGGTGTCGGCTGGCGCAATCCCCGGGGGCACGACGATCACCCAGATCGCCGGCGGCGGTAGCCACAGCCTGGCGCTCAGCTCGACCGGACAGCTCTACACCTGGGGCTTGAACGAATACGGGCAGCTCGGCGACAGCACGATCACGAACTCGAGCGTGCCGGTGGCGGTGTCGGCTGGCGCGATCCCCGCGGGCGCGACGATCACCCAGATCGCTGCAGGCGCCTTGCACAGTCTGGCGCTCAGCTCGACCGGACAGCTCTACACCTGGGGCCTCAACGTCTACGGGCAGCTCGGCGACGGCACGACCACCAACTCGGACGTGCCGGTGGCGGTGTCGGCTGGCGCGATCCCGGCGGGCGCGACGATCACCCAGATCGCCGCGGGCGCCTTGCACAGTCTGGCGCTCAGCTCGACCGGACAGCTCTACACCTGGGGCTTGAACGAATACGGGCAGCTCGGCGACGGCTCGACCACGAACTCGAGCGTGCCGGTGGCGGTGTCGGCTGGCGCGATCCCGGCGGGCGCGACGATCACCCAGATCGCCGGTGGCGAATACCATAGCCTGGCGCTCAGCTCGACCGGCCAGCTCTACGCCTGGGGCAAAAACGCCAACGGGGAGCTCGGGGACGGCACAAACAGCAACTCGAGCGTGCCGGTGGCGACGAGCCTGCCGGCTGGGACCACGATCGACGCGCTCGCGCGCGGCTCGTTCGCCGAGCACGCGCTGGCAATCATCGGCGATCTGTCGATCACGACGAGCGCGCTGGCCGCCGCCACCGTAGGCAGCCCGTATACGACCCCGCTCGCCGGCACTGGGGGGATGCAGCCATATACGTGGTCAGCTGCCGGCTTGGCGCCGGGGCTCTCGCTGAATCCCTCGAGCGGCGCGATCAGCGGCACGCCGACGCTCTCCGGCAGCTACAGCGTCGCGGTGACGCTGACCGACTCGGACGGGCTGAGGACCAGTAAAGCCCTGACGCTCAACGTCGCCGCGGCTACCGGAGTGCCAGGGACTCCTATGGGCACGCCGGTGGGCACGTCGCCTTTTCCGGTGGTCACCACGCCCGGGATCGCCTCGACCCCGAAGGCGGTCGAAGAACTACTGCTCGGTTGCAGCAGCAGCGCGTTGGTCCTCAACGACGTCTACATCCAGGGCGCCCACGTCGCGATCAGGGGCAGCGCCGCGAAGAGCCTCGTCGGCAAGAAGGTGAAGATCCTGTTCAACGAAGGCAAGCAGGTCGCGACCGCCACCGTCGGGGCAAACGGGCAGTACTCCACCACCGCGCCGCTGCCGCCCGCGAAGATCCGCGACAGCCTCAGTACGCGCTACACCGCCGAGGTAGGCAAGCTGCGCTCGCTGCACCTGAAGCTCGTCAGGCGTCTCTTGCTGGAACCGCCGAAGGCGTCTCCTACGACGGTGACGCTCACCGGCCAGGTGACGCTCCCGCTGACGAAGCCGGTCGCGCCGGTCCTCGTCGAAGAGCAGCTCGAATGCGGCAAGACGACGATCGCAAAGACCTTCACGCCGCCATCCAACGGTCGCTTCAATATCACGCTCACCGTCCCGTCCAACGCCAAAGCGGGGATCTTCAGGCTCAAAAGCAAGGTCGCCGCGAACAAGCACTCCACCAAGCACGGCTTCACGACCTTCAGCCTGCCGCTGCCGGTGGCGCTCGGGTAAGCGGGCGGTCAGCCAGCATCCTGTACAGGGTGCTCCCCACGTTGGAGGCAGCCGGCAAGGTCGCCAAGCAGGGTCGCGGCTACCATCGCAAGGCGGCCACGCCCGCCGCGGCGTAAGCCTCGAGCTGTCGATGGCGCAACTTGGTGAGACCCGCCAAATCACGCAGGCGGCGGACTGTGCCGGCGACGGTACCGCACCGCGACAACGATGTAGATGGTGACGGCGACGAGGAAGACGACAAGGGCGGTGGTTCCCGACCACCAGATCTTGGCCACCGCGACTGCAGGCGTGATGAGCACGAACGCGACAGCTGCCCTGGTCAATACTCCCTTGACGCTCGTCTGCGCAAACGTCTCGCCGAACGCCATACGCTGAACTCTATCCCCGATCGTGGAGGAGCCGCGGCCGCTCGCGTACGATCTCGCGTGACGCCCGCGATCTCGCCGACTGGTTGGAATCGTCGTCATCAACCACCTCGAAGCTCCGACTCCAGGCGCATGTGCCGACCTCACACGACCTCACAGGCCTGTGAGCGCATCTCGAGGATTACGTCGACCCATTCACCTCCTCCGCCGTCTCTGCGAGGTCGGTGTAGGGCGTCGACCACCACTCGATCGGAACCAGTGCGCGAGCGAGCGCCCGCGTATCGATCTCTAGTTCCGCGGCTCGGCGGATGATGATGATCACGGTCGTGCGGATCGTGCGGTCGCGGTCAACCGCGGATTGGCCCTCGACGACGGCGCGGCGCGTGGCGCTCAGTCGCCTGGCGCGCGCGGCCGAGTCCTCGAGCTCGTCCAGTTCGGCGTCTTCGGGGTCGTCGATCATGTAGTGGAGCAACTGCACGCGCCCGTAGAGCTCCACGTGACGCTCGATCAACGCGGTATATGGACGTGCGCCCAGCATCACCGGTCCCCAAGCTGCCAGCGACTCGCGACCGTCGTCGAGCAGGCGTTCGACCAGTCGTGCAAGCTCGTGTCGCCACTCGCTGTTCGGCATATGCTCCTCGACGAGCGTCGTCACGCGTTCGGTGCCGGCAGGGCTGCAGATGAAGTTGCGTACATCGACGGTGCGCCTACCGGCGGTGTCGCCTTCCACCTCGAGCAGCTCGCCGAGGCCAACCCAAGTGAAGCGTGCGATCGAGGCAAGCTCCAGCAGCGCGTTCTGCGCGAACACGCGCCAGCGGGCGCTTTCCCGGCGCTCGACCACCTCGTTGATCACCGCGACAGTGATCAGCACAACCACCAGGCTGGCGAGGATCGACGACGTCATCTCGTGGTGATCCCAGAAGCTCGTCTCGAAGTCGGATACGACCAAGCCCACCAGCACGAGCAGGCCTGTCGCGGCCGCGACGCGCAACCCCCAACGCTCTGCAAATACCCCGGTCACAGTTGGTCGATCACGATAGCGACCGGCGGGCGAATCGCTCGCATCGGACCGCGTAACCTCTTCTGAGACGACCATGCGTCCGATCGACGGCATCCACCACATCAGCCTGATCACCGGCGACGCCCGCCGCAATGTCGACTTCTACGCGCGCGTGCTCGGCCTGCGACTGGTCAAGAAGACGGTCAACCAGGACGACCCGAGCGTCTACCACCTGTTCTACTCCGACGAGCACGGCTCTCCCGGCGCCGACATCACGTTCTTCGAGTACCCCGGTGCACGACCCGGCCGCGCCGGCGCCGGGATGATCTCGTCAATCGCCCATCGCGTCGGCAGCGAGGCGGCGCTGGAGTTCTGGAGCGAGCGCCTCTCGAGTGAGGAGGTCGAGGTCGCGCGTGAGCCGAGCCGGCTGCGGTTCGCCGACCCGGAGGGCATGAGCCACGAGCTAGTCGTCGTCGAGACCGACGACGAGCCGCTGACCGCACGCTCGACTGGGGTCCCGACTGAGTTTGCGCTACAGGGCTTCGACGCGGTCCATGCCCTCGTCGCCGACCCGACCCGCAGCGAGGCATTGCTGCGCGACGCGCTCAGCTTCACCGAGCTGACCGAGCACGATTGGGAGGCCCGCGGTGAGCACCGCGGCGGACGGATCGTCTTCGAGCAGAGCAACGAGCGCGGCATTCCCGGCGCGGGCACCGTGCACCACATCGCCTGGTCGGTCGACCGCGACGAGCAGGAGCAGTGGCGTGAGCGCCTGATCGAGGGAGGCCTCCACCCCACGCCGATCATCGATCGCTTCTACTTCGAGTCGGTCTACTTCCGCGAGCCCGGCGGCATCCTCTACGAGCTCGCCACCCGTGACGGCGCCGGCTTCGCCGTCGACGAGCCACCTGAGACGCTCGGTGAGAAGCTCGCCCTGCCGCCGCGGTTCGAGCCGCTGCGCGAGCAGATCGATCCGCGCCTCACCCCGCTGCCTGACACCCGTCAATGGCGAGCAGCGCCGGTATGAGCCTCAGAACAGGTGGATGTGCCCCACCGACATTGTGAAGCCGTGCCCGACTGAGTTTGTGCAGCGGATCGAGGCGGGGTGTACCGCGCAGGTGATGCCGTAGCGACGCCAGGTGCTGCCGGCCGGCAGCTTCACGGCCGGCGTGTTGACGATCAGGTCATCCTGGCTCTCGTTCACCAGCCTCGCGCGCCCGGCACGACCCTGGCCGAGCTGCACGACGGGATCTCCGATCTTGCTCGGCGCTCGGGGAATACCAGGCGCCGAGCACTGCAGGCCTGGCCAGAGACCATTCAATGGCGCCTGGGTGCCGGCATCGATCTGTGTTCCAAAGACTTCGGTGATTCCGCATCCAACTTCGTTGTTTGGCGCGTTCCAGTTCGCCACGTGCGAGCTGGCAACGGCTGAGGTCGGCCACGCCACGAGTGCAAGCAACGCCGCGACATTGGCTGTTCGGGCCGATCCTCTCATCCGGGCTCTCCAGTGCTGGTTTGTGGGCCTCGAAAAACATGGTACGCATAGAGTCGTGTCGGTGAGCACCCCCGCCTCCACCTCCATCCTGCCCGCAGCTTCCGCGGAGGAGATACAGCTCCAGGGGCTGACGAAGTCCTTCCGCGGCGCTCAGGGTGTGCGCGGCATCGACATGTCGATCGCGCTCGGCCAGACGGTCGCTCTGCTCGGGCCCAACGGCGCGGGTAAGTCGACCACGATCGACATGCTGCTCGGCCTGCTCGAGCCCGACGTGGGCACGGTGTCGGTGTTCGGCCGCTCACCGAGCGAGGCGGTCGCGCAGGGCGCGGTCGGGGCGATGCTGCAGACGGGCGCTTTGATCGTTCGCCGCCCTGGGAATCCTGCTCGGGCACATGCTCACGCCCGACTCGATCGGGCCCGCGATGGGCGGCGGCATCTCGTTACTGGCGCTGCTCGGAGGCACTTGGTTCCCGATCCCCAGCCACGGCTTACTGCACGACATCGCCCAATTCCTGCCGTCCTACTGGTTGGTGCAGGCCAGCCACATCGCGGTCGGCGGGCACGCCTGGGCGGCGAAAGGCTGGATCGTGATGATCGCGTGGACGGTCATCCTGAGCGTGCTCGCCGCGCGTGCATACCGGCGCGACACCGGGCGCGTCTAAGAGCTCCCGCCGCCGGCTCAGCGAGGGCAGGCGAAACTTCCCTCACCGCCCTTCAGCCAACGACAGCAGGAGCCGGAGTACCGCCGCGCGGCTCACCGATCGGCGAGGTGAGGCGCGCCGCGAGCGGGAGCCCGAGCAGCGATACGGCGCCCATTGCCAGGAACGCGGCGAGCGGGTGATGAACCAGGATCTGCACCAGCAGCGCCACCACGAGGCCACCGAGGTTGCCCGCCAGCCAGACGATCGCGCCGGCGGTGCCCGCGGCGGACCCGGCGAGCTGCTCGGCGGCTGTGAGGATGATCGGTAGCGCCGGCAGCAGGACCACGCCCATCGCCACGATCGCCAGCGCGCGCACCCCGAGCCAGGGCGCGAGGCCGAGGGCGACACATCCGAAGCAGCCGACGAGCACCGCGCCGCGCATAAAGCCGCGCTCGGCGTGCCGGCGCGCGACGAGCGGCGGGAGCACCGCACAGGCGACGGTGCCGGCGAGCACCATCCCGACCAGCAGCCCGCCCGCGGCCGTTTCCGAGACACCGGCGGGCGCCAACAGTGTCTGCAGCCAGGTGGCGAGCGCCACGAAGATACCGAAGCCGACGAACACCAGGCCGCACAGGGTGCGCATCGGTGGCAGCGCCCACAGCGCTCGCGCGGCGCTCCCCTCGATCGCCGCATGCTCCTCGCTCGCATGTCCGGGGCGGCGCAGCACGATAACCAGAGCCGCCGCCGGGATCACCGCAAGGACCGCCTCGACCACCAGCAGGCGCTCGAGCTGGCCGTGGGCTCCCAGCGTCGGGCCCAGTACCAGCGCCAGCAGGATCCCGACGAAGGTGCCCGCCGAGCCCACGGCGATGCCCGTCGCGCGCTGATCGGCGGGCAGATACTCGCCCGCGAGCTTACTGACCGCGCTGAGGACGACCGGCTGCGCGACCGCGACTATGACCTGGCCCGCCATCGCCCAGGCGAACGTCTCGCCACCGAGGCGCACAAATCCGCCAAGCGCGACCAGCGCTCCACCGGTCGCCAGCGCCGGGCGAAACCAGCGATCGAGCAGGATCCCCGCCGGGATCGCGAGCACCACATACAACAGCGGAAAGATCTCCGCGAGCCATCCCACCGCGCCGACGGACACCCCGTAGCGCCTGGCCGTTTCGGTGGTGATCGCCGCGTATGTGAGCCACAGCAACTGAGTCGCCGCGCACACCAGGCTGTAGGCGATGATCACTCGCCAGCCGCTTACCTGCCTGGAGTTGTCGTCCCGCCGAGTCATCCGTCCGCTCGCTCTGTGCCTGGCCGCGGCGCGAAAGCCTATTGCAGGCGTGACTAGAAGCGGTGGTCGGCGACCGATCGGAGATCGGCCAGCGGGCCGTCCGATTGCGTGCTCTCACCGATCACGGTCAGAGCAGGGACCATCTCGCTGGTGACGAGACCGTGCTCGGCGGTCAACTCGTCGACGATCTCAAACGAACGTGCCGTGCGCTCGGGGGTGTCGACGGCGATCGTTACGACCGGAACGTTGCGGCGGAGTTGCAGGAACTTGTCGCCGTGCGGCGCGTGGTCGCCGTGAAAGCCCCAGATCCCGCGCAGGCTCGTGGCGCCGGTCGCGTGAGCTGCGCGCAGCCGCCTGATGATCTCCAAATGTAGGGGGCGCCCCTCGTGGATAGCGCTCTGAGAGCTGTAGATCATCAGCTTCTGCCACAGCGCGCGACCGTGCTCGTCGGTCGCGGGCAGGGCGTGGGGAGTGGCGAGCAGCTGTCCGTCACGCTTACACACGCGCACGCGCTCGAGGGTCAGCAACGGCTCTCCGAGCATCTCACCGAGCTCGGGGAGGAGCCGCGCGATGCGCTCACCGGAGCCGACGGCGATGATCATCATCGGGACGTCCGCGTTGCGGGCGAAGAACCGGGCGCGGGCACGGTGCCCACGGCGCGTACCGTCGACGCCGAGCAGGACGGTCGCCCCGGCGATGCCGCGCCGGTGAAACAGGTCGCAGATGGCCACGAAGGCCGGCGTCCCCCGGACACGCTCCTGGCGTCCGATATATACGGTGAGCTTCGTGGCCTCCCCCAGGTGCTCGGACAGCTTCACCAAGCCGATCCCGTCGGAGAGCAGCCGCGCCCGCTCGAGCGTGACGAGACCGCGGCGCTTGATCTGCAAGACGCGCTCGAGGATCGACTCGATCCGCTCACGCCGATCGACAGCGACGGAGACCACCGGTAGATCTTCGGAGAGCGAGAGTAGTTGGTCGGTGCGGAAGTGCTGCCGGGGCCCGAAACCCTCGGCACCGCGCAGCAGCACGCTCGTTTCGATGCGGTGCTCTCCGTAGAGGTCGAGCAGCTCGTCGGCGAGCAGGCCGTTGGGGGTGCGGTCGCGCTCGCCGAAGTAGGTGGTCAGCTTGAGCGCATCCTCGTTCATATCTGTGCTCCGATCGCGCGCCCGAGCGCGGCGCCGCCGACGCCGACCGTGAGGCTGAGCAGGATGTTGACCGTCGCGGCGGTGACCTCGCCGTCCTCGGCGAGACGGTGCGTCTCGAGCATCCACGTCGAGAAGGTCGTGTAGGAGCCGAGCGTCGCGGTACCCAAGAGCAGCAGCGCCTGACCTTCGACGGCGAGGCCGGTAAGTAGGCCGAGCAGCAGCGAGCCCGTTATGTTGACCACGAACGTGCCTAGCGGGAACCCGCCGGCACGCGCGCTGATCAGCGTGTCCAGCAGAAACCGTCCGAGCGCGCCGATCCCGCCGAGTAGCGCGACGCCTACCCAGATCCCAATGCTCATGCGATCACCCGCACCCTCCGCACGTGTGCCGTGCCGACCCAGATCGCCAGGTATCCCGCGAGAACGCTCGTCAATGCGTACCCGACGGCAAGCCCGTATCGATCATGGTCGAGCATTTGGAGGATCTCGATCTGCATCGTCGAGAACGTCGTGTAGGCGCCGCAGAAGCCGGTGCCCACCAGCGGACGACGATAGGTCGACAGTGGCAGGCGCTCCTGCAGGCGGGTGGCGAAGTAGGCGAGCGCGAACGAGCCGGTCACGTTGACTGCGAATATCGCCCACGGCCAGTCCGCCGGAGCGCTCGAGAAAGACCGGCTCAACCAAACCCGCAGCAGGCCGCCCGCGGCCCCGCCGATAAAGATCGCCCCCAGCTCGCGTCTGTCTAAGTCCGGCATAGCTCTTGTGGGCACGATGCCTGCGGCTCCTCTCGCGTGGTTAGGTTCGCGAAAGGAGCCATCAGCCCTTTCCAAGTGGGCGGTTCGGAAGGCGCACCTCCCACCAGGGCTCCATCTGGCGCTCACAAGATACCGCAGGTCGCACCACCGAAACCCGCGCGGCCCTGCAAGCCGACGCGCTGGACGTGGTGCGCTACCTCGGCGATCGCTAGATTTGCCCGATGCCCAAGGAAATCCCGATCCGGGGCGAGATGATCAGGCTCGGCCAGCTGCTGAAGCTCGCCGGCGTGATCGACAGCGGCAGCGAGGTCAAGGCGTTCCTCGCCACCGAGTCGGTGCTGGTCAACGATGCGCCCGAGGCACGCCGGGGCCGGCAGCTGCACCCAGGCGACACCGTTCGGTTCGGCTCCCACGACCTCTCCCACGACCTACGTGTGGTCGCGGGGTCCTGACGCGCCGTCCGACCCGCCGACCTTTCCAAAAGGCGATCCTTCTCGTAGACGGCGATAAAACCTCGCCGTAGCGGGTAAAGCGTCCATAGATCCTCGTTGTGCTCCCGCTGCTGTGTCCGCGCGTCGAGCACCGCTCTGGTGGGTAGGGCGAGGACAGAGCCTTTCGGATCGCTCACCGGTTGTGCCCCAAAGAGCAGGTGGCGCCGTACACAGTGTCGAACGGAAGTTTTTATAGGAGTCCGCCCACCCCCCCATCCACCCCCGCGCAGAAAATCATTGACAACGCAACTATCGAGGAATATAATCCCGACTCCAAGCATCGGATTAGAAGGACAGCCATGTCAGACGCCCGCATAACACCCATCACCCCAATCCACTCCCTCGCCGCCGGCGAGCGGACCGAGCACGCCATCGGCGATCGGGAGCCCCGTGCCGCCGAGGTGCCTCGCGCGAAGCCCGAGCGGCTGGACAATCCCGCCCCGGAGACGATCGCCCTGGCGGCCTCGGAGACGTTCATCCCCGAGGCGGTCGATCAGCTGTTGGCGCATTCGCGGCGCTATCCCCTGCTCACGCCCGCTCAGGAGATCGACCTGGCGCAGCGCATCGAGCGCGGCGACCTGCACGCGAAGGAACTGCTCGTCAACTCCAACCTGCGCCTGGTCGCCTCCAACGCGAGGCGCTACCAGAACCAGGGCCTGCCGCTGGCCGACCTCGTCCAGGAGGGCCTGCTCGGCCTGATCAGGGCGAGCGAGAAGTTCGACTGGCGCAAGGGCTTTCGCTTCTCCACCTACGCCACCCTCTGGATCCGTCAGGCGATCCAGCGTGGCCTGGAGAACTCCGGACGCACGATTCGCCTGCCCGTGCACGTCGCCCAGCGGTCGCGCAAGGTCGGACGTGTCGAGCGCGAGCTGTCGGTGCGCCTCGGACGCGAGCCCACAGTCGAGGAGCTGGCGCAGGAGACCGGCCTGGAGATCGAGCAGGTCGAGGAGGTGCGCCATCAACGCGCCGCCCTGGTCAGCCTCGATCAGCAGATCGGCGAAGACGGCGACACCGCGCTCGGCGACCTACTGCCCTCCGACCAGGAGGCGCCCGAGGACACCGCCTGGGACAACGAGCGCGAGCGCATCGTCCACGAGGCGATCGCCCAGCTGCCCGAAACCGAGCGGACCGTGCTGACGCTGCGCTTCGGCACCGGGCGCGAGGAGCCGCAGACGTTGACGGCGATCGGCAAACGGCTCGGGTTCTCCGCGGAGCGGGCCTCGCAGCTCGAGCAGCGTGCCTTGAAGAAGCTCGCCGAGCTGCCGGAGCTGGTGGCGCTGCGCGAGGCCGCGTAGAACGTCAGTCGACGCCCGCCCACCTCGCGCATGCGCAGGGGGCGAACAGCTTGCGCATGATCAGATGTTCGAGACGTTCAGCCCGGTGCCCTGCAGCAACGTGTTGGCCTGGGAGTTCAGGGTCGTGAACTCACCGGTCAGGATCAGCACTCCCAACACGATCATCACGGCGCCGCCGATCCCGATGATCACCGGGAAGTGGCGCTTGACGACCGTAAGCGCTTCGGTCATGCGCTCGAAGGCGAGCGCGATCAGCAGGAACGGAATCGCCAGGCCGGCCGAGTAGAAGGCGAGCAGCAGCGCCCCGTGGGCGGCCGAGTTGGAGACCGCCGCCTGGGTGAGGATCGCACCGAGCGTGATGCTCGTGCACGGGGTCCAGGCGATCGCGAACGCAGCCCCCGCGATCAACGGTCCGCCCCGGCCCGCCAGGCGCAGCAGCGACTCCGAGTGCCACTCGCGGTTGAACAGGCTCACGAACGGCGTCGCCAGAAATATGAGGCCCATTGCGATGATCACTACCCCACCGACCTGCTGCAGGGTCTCGCGGTGCTCGTTCAGCGACGAGCCGAGCGCGGTCGCGCCGAGGCCGAGCAGGATGAAGATCGAGGAGAAGCTCGCGATGAACAGCAGGCTCGGGATCAGCACGCGGCGGGCGCCGGCGTCGTTCATCTCGGCGGGCGACACCCCGATCACGGTCGACAGGTAGCCGGGCACGAGCGGCAGCACGCAGGGTGAGAGGAACGACACCAGACCCGCGGCCAACGCCAGGGGGATGCCCACGCCGGTGGCGGTGTCCGAGGAGGATGCCGCCGCGAGGATCAAGTGGGCGTGGCTCATGGCCGCACGGTCGCGCGGAGCTCGGCCACCGCACGCTCCAATCTGGCGACACGCTGCTCGAGGCCGTCCACCGGGGTCAGCACGACCGGGATGGCGGCTGGGGGCTCGTCTGGGAGATCCTCCCCGAGCAACTGCGTATAGCGGTCCTCCTTCTGCCCCGGGCGGCGCTCCAGGCACGCGGCCAGCCCTCGCTCGATCAGCCGTGCGAGCGCCTCGTGCACCGCGTCCAGGTCAGCGAAGAGGTGCAGGCGCTCCGTCCGCTGCTTCAGCTCGCCGGGCGTCTGCGGACCACGCAGCATCAGCACGCAGACAACCGCCTGCTCGTCCTCGGCCATCGGCAGCGCCTCCGCCAGCAGATGCCGGTACTTCGGCGCGCGGCGACCGCTCGCCAAACGCGTGAAGCCGCGGCGCTCGAGGTGGTGCAGCGCGTCGCGGATCGTCGCGTCGTCGTAGTCCACCACGGGATCGCGGTTGGTCGACTGGTTGCAGGCCAGACGCAGCGCGTTGAGCGTCAGGGGGTACATATCGGGGGTCGTCCGCTGCTTTTCCAACAGGCAACCCAGCACGCGCGTCTCCGACGGGGACAAGTTCATCGCGTTAAGCCTACGACTCCACGGCTAAAGTCAGCGCAGTGAGTAGTCAGCCTTTCGCCCAGGGGCACGGCGGCGGCAACGGCCGCCGGTCCCAGCCACCGGAGCTTCGCCCCGAGGACATTCCCGGCCGGGTGGGTGGGCCTCCGGTTTCCCTGCGACGGATCGCCCGTCTGTTCAGCCCCTACCGGCTGCGCCTCGGGACGCTGCTGTGGCTGATCTTCCTCGGGTCGATCCTCAGCGTCGCCTCGCCGTTCTTGCTGCGCGAAGCGATCAACAAGGGCATCCTGGGACACGACCTGGAACTGCTCACGTGGATGGTCGCCGGGATGATCGCGCTGGCGATCATCAACGGCGTGCTCAGCGTCGCGCAGACCTGGATCTCAAACCAGGTCGGCCAGCGCGTGATGCACGACCTCCGCGCCGCCGTCTATGCCCATCTGCAGCGGATGTCGCTGGCCTTCTTCACCCGCACTCGCTCAGGCGAGGTGCAGGCACGGATCGCGTATGACATCGGCGGGATCGACGATGTGGTGACGAGCACCGCGACCTCGACCGTCTCAACGGTCGCCACGGTCGCGGCGACCGTCACGGCGATGTTCGCGCTGAGCTGGGAGCTGACGCTGTTCTCGCTCTGCCTGCTCCCGTTCTTCGTCTGGCTCACGCGCCGTGTCGGTAATGAGCGCAGGCGTATCCAGTCCGTCCGCCAGGGTCGCCTGGCCGACATGTCGACGCTGGTGGAGGAGTCGCTGTCGGTGTCGGGGATCCTGCTCGGCAAGACGATGGGCCGCTCGCACGAGCTCGTCGACCGCTTCTCCAACGAGTCGAGCGAGCTCGCCGACCTGGAGGTGCGCGCGCGGATGGCGGGCCGCTGGCGGATGGCCTCGGTGCAGATGAGCTTCGCGATCATGCCCGCCGCCGTCTACTGGTTCGCCGGCTACAGCAGCGTCCACGGTAGCAATGTCATCTCGATCGGCACACTCGTCGCGTTCACGACGCTTCAGACCCGTCTGCTGTTCCCGATGCAGCAGCTGCTGTCCGTTGGCCTGGAAGTGCAGACCTCGCTGGCGCTGTTCGCGCGCATCTTCGAGTACCTCGACCTGCCCGTCGACATCGTCGAGCGACCAGGCGCCCGCGCGCTGAGCGGCGTGCGTGGCGACGTGAGCCTCGACGACGTGTGGTTTCGCTACGCGCCGGAGGCGCCCTGGACGCTGGAGGAGGTCGCCGCCGAGATCCCGGCAGGGACACGCACGGCATTGGTCGGAGAGACAGGCTCAGGCAAGACCACGCTCGCGTATCTCGTTGCCCGCTTGTACGAGGCCCAGCGCGGCCATGTGGCGATCGACGGAGTGGACATCCGCGACATGACGCTCGACTCGCTCGCCGCCACCGTCGGGCTGGTCTCGCAGGAGACCTACCTGTTCCACGCCTCGATCCGCGAGAACCTACGCTTCGCCTGCCCCGACGCGAGCGACGGAGAGATCGAAGACGCCGCGCGCGCCGCGCAAATCCACGGGCTGATCGCGTCGCTGCCCGAGGGTTATGACACGCAGGTGGGAGAGCGCGGCTACCGCTTCTCCGGCGGTGAGAAGCAGCGCATCGCGATCGCCCGAACCGTGTTGCGCAACCCGCCGGTGCTCGTCCTCGACGAGGCCACCTCCGCGCTCGACACCGAGACCGAGCGCGCCGTCCAGCTGGCGCTCGACGATCTCTCGCGCGGACGCACGACGATCGCGATCGCCCACCGGCTGTCGACGATCCGCGACGCCGACCAGATCCTCGTGCTCGACGCCGGGCGGATCGTCGAGCGGGGCACCCACGAGGAGCTACTGGAGCTGGGTGGGCGCTACGCGGCGCTACTGAGTGGCGCCGCCGTCGCCGAGGATCGCCCCTCCTCCGGCGCCGGCTCCCCGGCCACACTGGCCTGAGGCAGGCTCACACGGCGCGATCCGCCGCCGCGAGGCTCACGCCGTCGCGTCGATGTTCAGGCGCACGTAGTCGACCATCATCGAAGACTCCCCCACCTCGTCCAGCACGGCGTCCAGGAACGAGTCGCGGAGATCCTCGGGTAGCTGCTGGACGTGCGGGCCGAGGATCACCTTGGCGAGGAACTCGCGCGGCTGCTCGGGGTATTGCGGCGCAGGCTGCAGCCAACACTCCGCGGCGGTGAAGCCGGCCGCCAGCAAACGCTCGCGGGTCGGCTCGGGGGCGGCATAATACCAGATCGCCTGCCAGTCGCGGAAGTGCTCCGCATAGGGCTCGCGCTCCAGCACGGCATCCGCGATGCCTCGCAGGCGGTCGATGTTGCCCTCTCCCCCACATTGGGCCACGAGTTGACCTCCGGGACGCAGCGCCTCACGCAGGCGGCGAAAGAGCGCGTCGTGGTCCAGAACCCAGTGGAAGGTCGCGGTCGAGAGGATCGCGTCCACCGGCTCCTCCAGTTCCAGCTCGAGCAGGTCCATCTGGTGGATCTCGACGCTGCCGCCGAGGCGCAGGCGGGCCTGCCTAACCATCGATGGCGAGGCGTCGACGGCGATCACCTTCCCGCGCGGCAGGCGCTCGAGCAGCGCCTCGGTGACGCGCCCGGAGCCGCAACCGGCATCCACGACCGTCTCGTCTCCACGCAACCGCATCCGGCTCAGCACCGCGCGGCCCAGCGCCTCCTGCGGCGCCGAGATGCGGTCATAACTGGCTCCGTCCCAATCTCGTGCTGACATACGGTCGTACGTTATCACGTATGGACTGGTGGTTGCGGCAGGTTACGGCCCCTCAGGGCGTAACCGCGGCCTCGTCAAGGCCGAGGTCACTGGTTCGAGCCCAGTATCGCCCATCGCCTGAAAGGCCCGTGGACATTGGGGTTCAGGTCTTCTCAAGTGCCGCCAAGGTTCCAATGAGGTTCCGTTTGTGACCTGCGGGCGTGTAAGACGCGCGCCGCGCTTTGTCCGATGAGCAGCGCGGCGAGGTCATCCACCGCTTGCGTGTCATCCGTTGCGGGGACCGGGCGGCCTGGAGATGAAAAACGACGGTCCCTCGATCTTGGCGCAGTGACGATCGCGCAGCAGCGCGTAGCGGCGCAGCGCATCGACGGTGCTCTCATGCAACGCCACCTCGCGTTGCCTGCGA
>Ga0075522_10000692_pt1 | contig 24659 bp, 22 predicted proteins | sample NGEPerA_FD_74796 | JGI IMG/M metagenome (GOLD analysis project Ga0075522, IMG submission 74796) | Arctic peat soil microbial communities from the Barrow Environmental Observatory site, Barrow, Alaska, USA - NGEE PermafrostL2-A | ecosystem: Environmental > Terrestrial > Soil > Wetlands > Peat ...
TCAAGCCCGATCCAGCCGCCGCCGGGCAGATAAACTTCGCACCACGCGTGCAAATCGGTGAAATCTTTTTCCGCGCCGCTCGGACCGTCGAGCGCCTTCACGTCGGCTTTTAATTGAATCAGATAACCGCTGACGAACCGCGCCGCGAGTCCGCAATGACGCAGCAACTGGCACAACAGCCATGCCGAATCGCGGCACGAGCCGCTGCCTTTTTCCAGAGTCTCTTCCGGCATCTGCACGCCGGGCTCGAGGCGGACGAGATATTTGATGTCCTTCCACAAACGCTGGTTGATCGCGACGAGAAAATCATTCGTGCGCGGTTTTTCGGCTTCGGGAATTTCCAGCCGCTCCTTTTTCGTGCGCCGTTTGACTTCGCCGAGCAAATCGCGGCGCACTTCCGACAGATATTTCAAGAAATGCGGCGTGAGCCAGCATTTGCGCTGGAACGGCGCGAGCTCGTGGTCGAGCGCGGGGTCGTAGGCGAACGGAAATTTTTCCGCCTGCGGTTCGAGAAAAAAATCGAACGGATTGAACACCGCCATCTCCGCGACCAAATCCACTTCGACGCAAAATTCTTTTGTCGGTTGTTCAAAGACCAGCCGCGCGGCGTAATTGGATTGCGGGTCTTGAATCCAGTTGATGAAATGTTTTTCGGGCCGAACCTTCAGCGAATAACTTAAAATCCGCGTGCGCGAATGCGGCGCGGGACGCAGCCGCACGGTTTGCGGCCCAAGATTGACCAGGCGGTCATACTTGTAATGCGTCTTGTGGTGCAGCGCGACGTGGATGGACATTTGTTAGTGACGAGTGACGAGTGACAGGTGACGAGATAAAATCACGCGGCCTCCGTTTGCAGATAGCGAATGCGTTTGTGAACGTCCGTGTTGATCGAATGATACGGCTGCGAAAGATTTCCGGCGGCAAACAGCGTCCGCCGCGTATGCTCCATGTCGTCCTCGCCGATGGCGTCGGTGAAAATCGGCATCAGATAATCCATGCCGAGCTTGGAAGGCTTCATCAATTTCGGATCGTAAAGCGCCGGGTGCATTTTCCGCGCGTGAATCAAACCCCAGCGGTCGCGGAAACGGTTCGCGTCGTAGCCTTCGACAAAAAAACCTTTTGTGGTGTTGTATTGCAAAACAGAAACGGCGTTGTTGCGGCCCTCGACCAAAAGTTCAACGGCCTTCGCGCCTTGCAGCGCGGCGTAAAATCTATCGAATAAAATCGGCCGCCCGCCGCGCTGCGTGTGGCCGACTTTGCGGGTGAAGATCGCCTCCTTCGCCGATTCGCCGCGCCGGTAAAGCTGGAAAAATTTGTCGCCGATCATCTGGATCAGTTTCGAGCGCAACGCCTCCGACGCGCCGCTCAAAACCACGTTGTCCGCAGGGTCGGTGGATTTGGTTTCCGCGCCGAGTTCGCGGCCCTGTTCGTCCACGATGCCTTCGCCGCAGACGATGACGACATTTTTTTGAAGGTCGTAAAGATGCTTCACACGCGAGACGAGCAGCTCCAAGTCCGGCGCGATTTCGGGAACGAGCACAATGTCCGGCTGTCCGTAGGCCGAGCCGAGTGCGATGTAGCCGGAATGCCGGCCCATGACTTCGATGATGGCGATTCGCCGGTGGCTTTCCGCTGTCGTGCGAATTCTTTCAACGCCGCTGGCCGAGACAAAAACGGCGGTCGCGTAACCGGGCGTGGCGTAATTCACGATGTTGTTCAAATCAAACTGCGTGTGCGACTCCGTGCGCTTGTAACGAAAACCGGATTTGGCCGCCGTGTCGTTCACACGCACATATTCGTCCGGCTCGCTTGGATAATTCAGGCCGAGGTCGTTATCAATCGTCTTGGGCGCGAGCACCGTCGGCAATCTTTCGGCGAACGGCTGCAATCCGTTCAACGTGCCGTCGCCGCCGATGCAAATCAGTCCTTCGATGCCGAGTTGTTTCAAACGCGACGCGATGAGGTCAAGGTCGTCCTTTTTGTTCGGGTCAACGTAATCGCGCGACGAGCCGATAAGCGTGCCGCCCTTCGTCGGGTCGAGTTCGGGAATATTTTGATAAAGCGGATTGAGATGGACGTGCGGCACGCGCGGGTTGAACAGACAATTAAAACCTTTGATCAAGCCGATGACTTCAACCTTAAGCTGGTTGGCGCGCGTGACTGCACCGTGAATCGTTGCGTTGAGCGCGGGCGTGTCGCCGCTGGCGGTGAGAATTCCGATGCGTTTCATAAAAAGAGTGTCGAGTGACGAGTGACGAGCGACAAGTTGCTTCGCTCGCCACTTGTCACTTGCCACTTGTCACTTGTTGATTGCTGCTGCTGTTCTTCCTGTTGCACCATGTGCTGTTCGTCGGGATTCTGGAACGGCTGGAAGATGTAGGCCTGGAACAGCGCCTCGCCGATGTGGTTCAATTTCAACTGGGCGTCGTCGAGATATCGGTGCAGTCCGGTTTCAAAAATTTCGTCCACGGTGCTGAACTGCAGTTCGGCGAGGAAGCGCCCGGTCAGCTTTTCCGCGTCGTTGCAGAAATGGCCTTCCATCACGCCGCTGATCCGCCGCACGGAATGGTTCAGTTCGTCCACGCAAAACCGCACAGAGCGCGGGAAGTTGTCGCTCAACAATAAAAATTCCGCCACCAGCCGCGGCTGCACGTCCGCGCTGTAAATGCTTTTATACGCGTCCCACGCGCTGCACGAGCGCAGCACGGCGGACCATTCGAGGGCGCCGGCCTGGTTGACGGCCGCCGGCGCGCCTTTTTCCGGCAGGGTCTGGTGGCGCACGTCGAGGATGCGCGTGGTTTTGTCGGCGCGCTCCAGAAACTGCCCGGCCTGCACAAACCACCAGCCTTCGTCGCGCACCATGGTGGACCGGGCGATGCCGATGAGGTGCAGCGAGCTGGATTTGATTTCCTGAAAAAATTCGCTGGGGCTGCGCCGCCACACTTCGCGCGCGGCCTTGGAGCGGATGAAAAGATAAATGCGGTTCAATTCCTCCCACAGTTCCAGCGTGATCTGGTCGCGCACCATGCGGGCGTTTTCGCGCGCGGAGCAGATGCACTGGTGGATGGAGTTGGGGTTCTCCGGCTGGAAGACAAGGAATTCGGTGACGGCGTGGCCGGTGGCCTGCGGGTGCGTCTTGAAAAACACCGCCTCGTCGCCGGTGGCCTCCACGATGGGCCGCCAGTGTTCGGTGAGGCGCTTTTCGTCGAGGTTCCTCATGTCGAGGAGGAGCTGGAGGTTCACGTCCACGATGCGGGCGATGTTTTCGGCGCGCTCGATGTAACGGGCCATCCAGTAGAGCGAGTTGGCGACGCGGCTTAACATCTTTGATTTACGATTTGCGATATACGATTTGCTTCGCCGGTTTGCGCGCAACAGCATGAATTTGGTTTTTGTAAAAATCATCAATCATAAATCGTAAATCAAAAATTGTTTCACTCGTCTCCATACAAAACCCAGGTGTCCTTGCTGCCGCCGCCCTGCGAGGAGTTGACGATGAGCGAGCCTTTGCGCAGGGCGACGCGGGTGAGGCCGCCGGGGATGATGCTGACGCGTTCGCCGGTGAGCACGAAGGGGCGCAGGTCAACGTGCCGGCCCTCGAACTTGCCGTCGCAATAGGTCGGGTGCTGCGACAAATAAATCATCGGCTGCGCGATGTAGTTGCGCGGTTCGGCGATGACGAGCCGGCGGAATTTTTCAATTTCCGACTTGGACGCTTTCGGTCCCATCAACATTCCGTAGCCGCCGGATTCGTTCGCCACTTTCACGACGAGTTCGGGCAGATGTTCGAGGATGTATTTTTTGTCCGCCTCCTCGCTCGCGAGATCCGTCGGCACGTTCGGCAAAATCGGTTCCTGGTCGAGATAATATTTAATCATGCGCGGGACGAAATAATACATGACCTTGTCGTCGGCGAGGCCGGTGCCGATGGAGTTGGCGAGGGAGACATGGCCGGCGCGGTAGGCGTTGACGAGGCCGGGCACGCCGAGCATGGAGTCTTTTCGGAAAACGGTCGGGTCAATGAAGTCGTCGTCTATGCGGCGGTAAATGACGTGGACGGGCTGGAGTCCCTTCGTCGTGCGCATGAAGACGCGCGACTCCTTGATCAGCAGGTCGCGGCCTTCGACGATCTCGATGCCCATCTGGCGCGCGAGGTAGGTGTGCTCGAAATACGCGCTGTTGTAGGCGCCGGGCGTGAGCAGCACGACGGTCGGATCGGTCATGCCATTCGGTGCTATGTATTTGAGCGACTTGAGAAGCTCCTGCGGATAATTTTCGACGGACCGCACGCCGATGCCCTCGAACATTCCGGGGAACGCGCGCTTCATGGCGCGGCGGTTTTCCAGGACGTAGCTGACGCCGGACGGACAGCGGCCGTTGTCCTCCAGCACCAGATAATTTCCGTCCGCATCGCGAATCAAATCCGTTCCGCAAATGTGGATGTAAATGTCCTTCGGCACATTGAAGTTCACGAACTCGCGCCGGAAATGCCGCGCGGACAAGACGTAAAATTCCGGGATGACGCCGTCCTTCAAAATTTTCTGCTCGTGATAAATGTCATGGAGAAAAAGATTCAGCGCCGTGATGCGCTGCGTCAGGCCGCGTTCCAGATGCTCCCACTCCGTCGCCGGAATGATGCGCGGCAGCAGGTCGAACGGAAAAATCTTCTCCGCGCCCTGCGCGTCGCCATAGACGTTGAACGTGATGCCCTGCCGCAGAAACGCCGTGTCAATCGCCTGCCGCTTGGCGTCGAACTTCTTCGGGTTCAGCTTCTGAAATGTTTTGTGGAACTTTCGGTAATGGCCGCGCACGCCGCTCTTCGGGTCGAGCATTTCGTCGAACCCGCCGTTGACCTTGTATTTTTTCAGCATATCACCAAGTCGTTTTTTTGGCGGCGTGGACAATTCCCGCCAGCCTTTGCCGGAAAACTCCTGCCGTCTTCGCCGGTGAAAAGAACATAACGCGGCCTGTAATTAAGCGGTATTTTCGCGGATTCGCGGAAACTCAACCGCCATGATGCCATGCCTTGAACGCCGCCAATGTTGAACATCCCGTTTCATTTAGCATCCGGCTTGCCGCGCGGCAGAAATTCTTCTGAAAACTTTCTCGAACTTCGCCGCGCGGCTTGCGAACGGCGGCCATTATCCGTGGCCACGCCGGGCGAACCAAATTTTTTTTTGCGGAATGAAATCCCGGCAACTGATACCCTGCCGCAACGCTGATTTAATCGCTTGAACCGTTCAAACACAAACCGGGAACTTTTTTTCATGCGCGAAGCCTTGCGGCTGGCGCGAAAAGGGTTTGGCGCAACGTCGCCGAATCCGATGGTCGGCGCGGTGCTGGTGAAAGGCGGAAAAATCATCGGACGCGGCTGGCATCGGCGTGCGGGTCTGCCGCACGCGGAAATCGAGGCGCTCCGCGACGCGCAAAAGCGCGGACATAATCCACGCGGCGCGACGCTTTATGTCACGCTCGAACCGTGCTGCACGCATGGTCGCACGCCGCCCTGCACGGACGCCATCATCGCCGCCGGAATTAAAAAAGTTGTCATTGGCGCGACTGATCCGAATCCAAAACACGCGGGCAAAGGTTTTGCGATTTTACAGCACGCTAAAATCGAAGTCGTTCGCGGAATTTTTGAGGACGAATGTGCGCGGTTGAACGAGGCGTTCAACCACTGGATCGTTCATCGCACGCCGTTTGTCACGGTGAAAACCGCGATGACGCTCGACGGAAAAATCGCGACCGCAGGCGGTGAATCAAAATGGATCACCGGCGAAAAGGCACGTGCGCACGGAATGAAATTGCGGCAAGGTTCGGACGCGGTTCTCGTCGGTGTGAATACGATTTTGGCGGACGATCCGAGCCTGACGGTGCGAAGGCAGAAGGCAGAAGGCGGAAGGCAGAATAAAAACTCGCGGCTGCATCGGATTATTCTGGATTCGATGGCACGCACGCCGTTGAACGCAAAAATCATCAGCGATGAATTTGCGGCTTTGACAACCATTGTCGTTTCCAAAAGTGCGCCGAAAAATCGCGTGACCGCCTTGTCAAAATGCGCGAACGTGCTGGTTGCGCCTGCCAAAAAATCGTCACGCGTCACGCGTCACGCGTCACTGGATTTGCGCTGGCTGTTGAAAAAGCTTGGCGCGGAAAGCGTGACAAATCTGCTGGTCGAAGGCGGTGGCGAGGCGAACGCGTCGTTCCTGCTCGGCGGATTCGCACAGCGCGTGGCGTTTTTTTTCGCGCCAAAAATTCTCGGTGGACGCAATGCCCACAAGGCGGTGGCGGGTGACGGCGCGACCGGTCTGGACGAAATAATCCAGCTTCACGAAGTCGAGTGGCGAAAGATTGGCCCGGACTTGTTGCTGACAGCGCGGGTTGGTTAAAAGTTGCAGGTTGGCGCGCGAAAAACTTGCAACCTTCAACCTTTAACCGGCAACATTGCTTCATGTTTTCAGGCATTGCCGGGAAAACCGGAACAACCGGGAAAATCCAGCGTGGCGTCTATTCCATTTTGCTGGCCGCTTTGGCCGCGCCGATTTTGGCGGCGGCGCAGGCCGGAATTGAGCCGGACACTTCGCAAAAAGTTTTGTCCGTTGCTCCCGGCGCACAACAGACGAACAATTCTGTGTTGGCGAAAACGGGCGAGGGACGGACGGTGACCGGCCGGCTATCATTGGCGGACACGAATGCGCCAATGGATTCAACCAATGCGACGGTCACGCTTCAGAGCGGAGTCACTTTCAAAATGCTTGAACGCTTGCGGCAGGCAAAGACACAGGAAGATCGCCTGGCTGTTTTTCAATCCGACGAATATCAAAAGGCCATCGCCAATCCCCACCGATACGCCGCCAAACTTGCGGACGATTATTCATTCAAGCTGCAAGACGTTGAACCCGGAGATTACGAACTTGACCTCCAGTTTGTTCGTCAGGACAGCGCGGCTCATTCGGCCACCACCACCATTTTCACCGCGCCGCAAGAAATCGTTGTGCCGGAGGCTGCGGTTGCCACGAACAATGCACCGGTGGATTTGGGAACGATTAAATTGCAGCACTTGACGCTGCCGGAATTTTCGGCGCAGCCTGATCCGAAATGATTCCCGGTCGCACGTTGGTTAAAAGTTGCGGGTTAAAGGTTGCAAGTTTTTCGCGCGCCAACCTTTTACTTTCAACTTTCAACCTTTAACCTCCTACCTTTAACCTGCAACATCATCATTATGTTCACCGGCATTGTCGCAGAAGCGGGCGTCATCGAAAAAATCACGCCGGCCAAAAAATCCATTGAAATGACCGTGCGCGCCAATGTGTGCGGACGCGGCCTGAAGATTGGCGGCAGCGTCGCGGTCAACGGCTGCTGCCTGACGGCGGTGAAAATTTCCGCGCGCGGGAAATCAAAATTGATCCGGTTCGACCTGCTGCAGGAAAGCTGGCGGCGCACCAATTTCCAGTTCGCCCGGCCCGGTTCGCTCGTGAACCTGGAACGTCCGCTCCGCGCGAACGGCGAGCTGGGCGGCCATTTTGTGACTGGTCACGTTGACGGCCTGGGGGAAATTCTGCGCTGGGAAAAATCGGGCGCGGACCACGTTCTGGAAGTTTCCGCGCCAAAAAATGTGATGCGCCATGTGATTGAAAAAGGCTCGATTGCGGTGGACGGCATCAGCCTGACAGTCGCGGGCGTCGCCCAAAAAAGTTTCCGCATCTGGATCATCCCGCACACGATTGCGGTGACGGCATTGCGCGAACGGAAAGCCGGCGACGCGGTGAATCTGGAGGCCGACCTGCTCGGCAAATACGCGGAAAAATTCCTCGCCGCGCGCGGGAAAAAGTGAATTTGCCGCCGGGCGGACGTTTTTCGAGGTTGACCGCCGGGGCGTTCGCGTTTGAAATCCGCGCATGAACCTCCGCGCGGCGGGAAGAATCTGCTGGTTTGCCTTTGAAGTCACGGGCGCGATCTTCAATTATTTTTTCACCGCCGCGTTCGCGCCGGAAAAATCCAAACGCCTCGCGCGCGCGGCATGGCTGCACCGCGCCGCGCGGCGGCATTTGAAAATTTTCAGCTATTCCGCCGATGTCGCCGGGCCGGTGCCGCAAAGCGGATTGCTCGTTTCAAACCATTTGAGTTATTTCGACGTCCTGGCGATTGCCGCCATCACGCCGGCCGTTTTTGTCGCCAAGTCGGAAATTCGCGGCTGGCCGCTGTTCGGCTGGCTCGCGTCGCTGGCGGGAACGGTGTTCGTCGAACGCGGACGCCGCGCGCACGTCGGCGCGGTGAACCGCGAGATCGAATCCGCGCTGGCCGCCGGCGCGCTCGTGGTGGTTTTTCCCGAAGGCACCAGCACGAACGGCGGTGAGGTGCTGCCGTTTCGCTCGTCGCTGCTGGAGCCGGTCACGACGGGAACGAATTCGATTTCCATCGGTTGCATCCGCTACGAACTCGACGGCGGCGATGCGCGCAACGAAGTCTGCTTCTGGGGCGACCACACGTTTTTTCCGCACGTCATGAATCTGCTGGGCAAACGCCGCGTGCGCGCGACGGTGCGGTTTGGAACTTTTCAGCGCGCCACGGACGACCGCAAGGAACTGGCGAAACAACTGCGCGAGGCGGTTTTGGAATTGAAGGCGAAATCAGAATTGGAAACCACGAAAAACACGAAATGACACGAAAATTAAAACCGTATTTGCTTTCGTTTGGTTCGTGTTTTTCGCGGTTGAACCTTCACCACTTCACCGGCACGGTCATTTTTTTCCCGAAGCGGTTGCTGTAATGAAGCTGCCGGTGCTGCCGGCCAAATTCGTGGACGAGCTTGGTGATCTTCACGTCGTAACAGCAATACTCCGCGATCTCCGCCAGCCTGCCGTCCTTGAACCAGCGGATCGCCTGCAAGCCTTCCGCCGTTTTTTCCACGCCGAACGTCGCCGTCGCAATCGAGTCCAGCGACAGCCGGTGATTCAAGGTGTTTTGCAGTTCCACCATCATGTCGAGCGTCGGAAGCTGGCTCAAATCAAACGACGTGTAGCCGTGCAGCACCTCGTAGTCGAAACGCAGATTGTTGAAGCCGACAACCAGATCCGCGCGCTGCAAATCCCTGATGAGATCGTCCACCTGCCTCTCGCCGTAAATTTTATATTCGCCGTCCGCCGAGCTGCACGTCACGCCGATGCTCATGCCCATTTTGGAAATGTTGCCCCAGCCGCCCACTTCATCGGCGGACTTCTGCGTTTCGAGATCAAAATAAAGAATGTTCTTCACGCGTTCAAATTTACGATATGCGATTTACGATTTACGAGCCATTTCCAAAATTCATGAAAGCTGCGTAAATCAAATATCGTAAATCGAAAATACTTTAGGCTTTGAACTTTTGGACTTTGACTTAATAATTCGGCATGGCACTCACACCCTCCACCATGCTGCCGCTCGGCACGACCGCGCCCGATTTCAAACTGCCGGACACCGACGGAAAAATCGTTTCGCCCGCCGACTTCCGGGACAAGGCCGCGCTGCTCGTCATTTTCATGTGCAACCATTGTCCCTACGTCGTCCACATCCGCGCCGGACTCGCCCAACTCGCGCGCGACTATTCGCCGCGCGGCGTCGGCATCGTCGGCATCAATTCCAATGACGCAAAAAACTATCTCGCCGACAGCCCGGCCAAGATGAAGGACGAGGTGAAAACTGCCGGCTACATTTTTCCATATCTCTACGACGAATCGCAGGCCGTCGCCAAAAGTTATCATGCCGCCTGCACGCCGGATTTTTTTCTGTTCGATCGCGGCCGACGCCTCGTCTATCGCGGCCAGTTCGACGCCAGCCGTCCCGGCAACGGAATTCCTGTGACGGGAAAAGATTTGCGCGCCGCGTTGGACGCCGTTCTATCCGGAAAAACCACCTCGGAATTTCAAGCCCCCAGCATCGGCTGCAACATCAAGTGGAAAGCTGGAAATGAACCGGATTATTTCTGAACAGTAGCGCAGGCATCCTGCCTGCGCGGGCAGGATGGAAGCCCGCCCTACTTTTTCGGCAGTTTCTCGTCCACCATTTCGCACAAAACGTGCATGAGCAGTTTCTGCCCCTCCTGAATCCGCGCCGTTGAATTTCCCTGCACGATCAAATCAATCGTCGCGATTCCCTTCGTGAAGCCGCCGTCGCGACCGAGAAAACAAATGCTTTTGACTCCCTTGCGCTTCGCCTCTTCCAGCGCGCGCAAAACATTTTTCGATTTGCCGCTCGTCGTGAACGCGATCAGCATATCGCCTTTCTCGCCGAGGCCGTGAACTTGCCGCGCGAAAATTTCGTCGGCATGATAATCGTTGCACACGGCGGTCATGAACTCGCCGTTGGCCGTGAGCGAGATGGCCGGATACGGGCGGCGGTCTTCGCGGAAGCGGCACAGAAATTCCGTGGCCAGATGCGTGGCGTCCGACGCGCTGCCGCCGTTGCCGCAGACGAGCAGTTTTTTGCCGGAAGTCAGGCAGTTCAAAACCAATTTCGCCGCGCGGCTCAGCGGTTCTTCCAAAGCCGCCAGTCCGCGAAATGTCGCGACGGAATCTTCAATCGCCTTTTGCAAATGCGCCATGCCCGCAGAATAAATGTTGGCCATTGAAAGAAAAGGCGAAATGCAGTATCGCTTGGACGTGACCAGCCGCCGCCAGAATAAAAATTCCGGGAATGTCTTAATTTGGAGTGCGCGGACAAGTCCGCGCTTTGGAACGATGCGACATGTCGCGTCGTGGGAAAGCGGCGACATATCGCCGCACTCCAAATCAAGACGCCGCCAAAATTCCGCGTTCACGCTGATGGAATTGCTGGTCGTCATCGCCATCATCGCAATTCTCGCCGCGCTTTTGCTGACGGCGGTTTCTCAAGTCAAAGCAAGAGCATTGCGAATTCAATGCGCGAACAACGTGCGGCAACTCGGACAAGCAATGCAGATGTTTGTTGCAGACAATCATGCTTATCCACTCGCCCACAATCGCAGCGTCACGAGTTATTCCGATCACCTCTATAGTTGGATAGTTTCTGTTCAGAATGAACTGGGAACTATGAATTATCCGACTAACATTCCCAGATGGTGGCATCAAGGTGTTTGGCAGTGTCCTTCGGCATTCAATCCAGCCATGCTCCCAAGAAAACAAGAATTCAACGAATATGCCAACTTTAATAGTTATGGCTACAATAGTTCTGGTATCAGTATTCAGACTGATACCAATCGGCTGGGACTAGGCGGCCATTATCAGTATTTTCAGACAGTCTCAAATCTATGGTCTGCTCCGCCTGTCAGCGAATCGGAAGTTACCAGCCCAAGCGAGATGATGGAAATCGGCGATGGATTTGCGGGCGGCAATGGTGTTATTCGCGATGGGAGTTTGATTTTATCAAGAAGTGTTAGTGCGAATGATTTGACCGAAGCAGAATTGTTTGGAAATACCAAACAAAGTTACGCCCGACATCAAGGCAAAGCCAACGTGGTATTTTGCGACGGCCACGTCGAATCGCCGACGCTGCAATTTCTTTTTGTAGACACCAGCGACGCCGCCTTGAGCCGCTGGAACCGCGACCATCTGCCTCATCGCGAAAAATTGTCGCCGTAAGAATTCAACAGAAGCCAACGAAGGCAACAAAGCGCTTTGTTCACTTCGTTGACTTCTGTTCAATTGATTCCGGCTTTTGATTGAAGCATTACCGTTTGCAAATTTCCCGCGCGCTGATTTTCGTCAAATCTTCCACCGTCCAGTCCGGTTTGTGTTTTTTTAATTCCTCCAGCGTCGCGCCGCCGGTGGCGACGGCCAGGACTTTTGCGCCGATGAATTTTCCGCAGCGCACGTCAAACGGCGTGTCGCCAACCACGATGATCTCTTCCGCGCGCAAATTTTTCCCAAGCGCGCGGCGCGCGCGTTCAAATGCGGCGGCGGCGATTTGATTGCGGTCTTCGTTGTCGTCCGCAAATCCGCCGAATTGGAAAATTTCCCAAAGCCCGAAGCGGCGCAATTTAAGTTCCGCGCCCAGTTTGATGTTGCCGGTGAGCAGTCCGAGCGCCGGCGGATTCGGCAACGCCTGCAAATCACCAATGAATTCTGTGACGCCGTGGCAGATTTTGCCGTCGCTGTGCGCGAGGATGTGGTCGAGCCAGAAAACATAGCGCGCGAAGAATTGCGCGAAATGTTCGGACGTCTCCGGCAGGGCGTGCATCTTGAAAAATTCGCGGACGAGGCTGACGTCGGTGCGCCCGGCGAACTTCATTTTTTCCGCGCCGTGATGGAGGTCGAATTCCGTGGCAAAAGTTTTCTTGAACGCCTGCGTCCCGGCGTGGCCCGTGTGGACGAGCGTGCCGTCAATGTCGAACAAAACCAGTTTCACCATGCGCGACGGAAGCTAAATGCTGGCGGGCGCGAAGGCAACGCTGTTCGCGGCGCGCGTTCAGCGTTTCCGATTGAAACTGTCCCTGGAAAATTTCTCGCCAGCCAATTCCTCGGCACACGCACACAAATTTTCGTCCGGCAAAAAACTTTCCCACTGGAACGAAAAATCCTTCGCCGCGACGGACTGCATGGCGTTTTCCCAATCAACTCGCGCAATTTTTATTGGCGGCGGCTGGACCGAGCCTTGGATCAGCAGGCCCAATTTATTTCTTCGCTGCGCCGCGCCCGCGATTTTTTTGCCGCGCCAGAGCAGGTCAGATTTTTCATGGCCGGCGAAACATTCGCCCGGCGCAGATTTTTTACAATTCGGCGCAAGTTCCGTTTCAATTTTTAATTTCGCAAATGCGACGCGAATCCATTCGTGGATGCGACGGTAACTTTCTTCCGCCTTCAACGAGCGCCATTCGTGGCCGGGCGGCACGGCAAAGCTGTAAGTCCAGTCCGCGTCGTGCGGCACGATGCCGCCGCCGGTCGGCCGCCGGATGAGCGGGCGCAAATGCGTGGCACGCCCGACCTCGGAGAATTTTTGAAAATAGCCGAACGTCGCCGCCGGCTCCGTCCAGCCGTAAAAACGCAGAACGGGTTTGCCGAGCCGCGAAACATTTTCGAGCAGCGCCTCGTCCAGCGCCATGTTGAACGCCGCGTCGCATTTGCCGGAATTGAGAAAAAACCAATTCATTCAGCCACAGATTTACACAGATTTACACAGATGGGAAATTTATCTGCGCAATCGGCGAAATCTGCGGATGCTTTGTCTGTGTTTCATCTGTGTCCATCTGTGGCTAAATTTTCTTCACGCCAATCTGCGGGCAGAATTTTTTGACCTCGCAATGCGCGCAGTCCGGCTTGCGCGCATTGCAGCGGCGGCGTCCGTGCCAGATGAGCCAGTGGCTGAACAATGTCCAGTCTGCTTGCGGCACCAGTTTCATCAGCTCCTGCTCAATTTTCACGGCGTCCGTCTGCTTCGTCAGCCCAAGACGATTGGCAAGCCGGGTGACGTGCGTATCCACGACCACGCCGACGTTGATGCCAAAGGCGTTGCCGAGAACGACGTTTGCCGTCTTGCGCCCGACGCCGGCGAGTGCGTGCAGTTCGTCCATCGTGCGAGGCACTTCGCCGCGATGTTTTTCCACGAGCGCCGCGCAACAGGCCTTGATGTTTTTTGCCTTGTTTTTGAAAAAGCCCGTCGGGCGAATTTCGTTTTCCAGTTCGGAAATGTCCGCGTCCGAAAAATCTTTCGCGCTGCGAAATTTTTTGAACAGCTCCGCCGTGACGAGGTTGACGCGCTTGTCCGTGCATTGCGCGGACAAAATCGTGGCGACGAGCAGTTCGAGCGGACTGAAGAAATTCAATTCGCAGTGCGCGGCCGGATAAGTCCGCCGGAGCGCGGCGCAGATTTTTTCCGCGCGTTCCTTTTTGGCGGCTGTGCTTTCGCGTGGCATCAAAACAATTTTGTCACAGCGCCGGAAAATAAAAAGCCCGGACGCGCTGATGAAATTTTATGGAGTTTTTGCGGCCGGCAGGTTAGTTGAAACCACCGGCGGAACCGCGTTGGTGGGCGCGACATAAGCCGGCGCGTTGGTGCCGAGGACATTCAGGCTGGTCACTTTGGCCGGCACCCAGTTGTCGAGCTTGCCGTAATACCAGCAGCCGCCAATCAACGCGAGAATGGCCGCCGCGACGATGATTTTCGGCCACGGATTTTTCTTTTCCGCGAACGCGTCCACATGATCGCATTGCGCGCCCGGCGGCAGCGTGGCGATTTGGGTGAGCGACCTGCCGAACGGCACGTTGACCTTGGCCTTGGCGTTCACGGCCCAGCCGTTGGCGTCCAGAATCGGGCCGAGGTTGCGTTTGCGCAATTTCATGTAGGCGAGAATCATTGAAGGCCCGGAAATCAACAGGATGAGGCCGATGAACACGCCGATGAACGCCGGAATGGCCATCAGCCCAAGGGAAAATAATCCCGTCACTTTGCCGAGAATCGTCGTAATGATCCCGGCGATGGCCGTGAACGCCGTCGTCAGCAGGGCGATGGTGCCCAGATCCATTTTCTTCGGTTCCGCAGCGCCGGCCGTGACGGCGGCGGCGTCCGGCAATTTCGTGGTCGAGGCGGCATCGGCGGCGGCGGCGCGCTTGGCGATCTGCTCCTCGATCATGCGGACAAGTTTTTTGTAGGGCAGCCAGAACGCCTGCCGGATGCTGATGGGATTGTCAATCAGCTTGGTGATGGTCGCATCCCAATCCTGCCCTTTGCGGTCATAGAAAATTCCGTTGCGGCCGACCATGAGATTGTCCGAGTCGCCGTCGGTGAACGCGGCGACAATGCTCATGGTTTCGCCCGTGCCTTTGCGCACGCAGTCGCAGTAGGCCAGATAACTGCCCGCCAGCGCGGCCATCGTTCCGTGCTTCGCCACGTCCCCAACGGTGAGGCAAAGATCGCACGCGCGCTGATCCAGATACAAGCGTCCGGCCTGGAAAATCGCCGGAATTTTGCGGCTGTAAAAATTTTTGAAGCTGACAAAGTTCATGCACAGCGTGTAAAGATCGCGGTTGAGGCGCACTAATTTTTCGACGTTCGCAATCGCGTTTGCCTCCGGCTCTAGGGTTTTGTCCCTGGCGATGAGCGCGGTGATTTTTTCCTTTGCGTTGCCGGCGAGAATTTCGCGGACGCGCTTCAAACCGAGTTTTTCCACCGCCGCGCCGACCTTGTCGGCGGACCAGGCTTCAAACGGCGCGAGTCTGGTGAGAAGTGAATTCCAGTCTGCTTCGGTCAGCGAAGTTTTAGCGCCGAGCAAAGGCTTTACTGCGGCGGCTTGCAACGTCGCGAGCGCGCCGGCCCACGCGGGGTTCACGCCTTCAACCAGCGGCAGCGCTTTTTCAGCGGCAATGTGTGCAAGCGGAAAGCTGGCAATCTCGGCGGAATTGACCGTCAATTCTTTTGTCGCCAGCGCGACGTATTCCGATTCCGGACGATTCAACGCGGCGACGGCGCGCTCGTCAAACGCCGCCAGCCGGCAGCGCGCAAAAAAATCGTCCACTTTCACTTTCACCGCATTGACGGCGGTGGACGCGGCGGTGGTGGCTTCGCCCAACGGCAAAATGGTCTGGTCGCCCTCGGATTTCTTCCACCAGTCAGAATACGCGGTCGCATCGCCGAAAAACGCGTCGGTCTTGGCCTGGCCGATTCCGGGTTTGCCGCTGCGATCATTTTCGATTCCACAGCACGCCATGATGTCGGCGATGACGGCTTTCGTCGCGTCATCGCCGGCGGCGTCGGCGGGAATGATGCCGTCGCCGTTAAAATTCGTGGCGGCAAAAATTTTCACCGTGTCGGCGGCGTCGGCGAGTTCAATGGCCGCCGCGTCCGCCTTGCCGAGGTTGACGAGAATCTGCCTGGCCGAGGCGAGAATCTGTTTCCCATCCGGCGTGGCCTCGTTGATCGCGGCGAGCGGCAGGGACGGCGAACCTTTCAGGAGATCATCGGGATTTTTGAGCAGGCCGGTCGCCCATTTCGCGGCGGCGATGAGTTCCGGCGCGCGGATGCGGCCGTCTTTGTCCGTGTCAATCAGGTCGAGCGTGCGATTGTCGAACTCCAGCCCGCGCGCCGGGCACGCGAGCGCGACCCACAGTTTTTGGTCGAGCTGGTCAAGGCTGGCGAGGTCGGCGCCGGATTCCAGCTTGACCTGGGCAAAGCCGCCGGCGCGGAAAAATTTCCAAGTGTGATTTGCAGCCATTTTTTTTCTGAAGCGGCGGAAAGTCTAACCACGAAACCGCCCCGACGCCAAGAAAACTTTGAAGCCGGTTCATCAATCCGCTTGCAATTCAGCGGCGAATTGAGTTTGCATCCGGCGGTTTTCATGGAGAACTTAAGCTCAATCGCATGGCCATGATGAATCCATACCAACAATTTGTTTCCGCGTTCGCCCGGCTTGTCGCCGACGGCAAATCGCTGCCGCTCGGAAAAATTCCGCCGCACAACCAATCCAGTCCCGCCGCAAACGCGCCCGTCGCGCTCATTTTTTCGCCGCACCCGGACGACGAGTGCATCATCGGCGGACTGGCGCTGCGATTCCTGCGCGAAACCAAAATGCGCGTCATCAACGTCGCCGTCACGCTGGGCAGCGACAAGGAACGACGGCAGCAGCGTTTGCGCGAATTGAAAAGTGCCTGCGACGGGATCGGTTTTGAGCTGGAACAGACCGCGCCAAGCGGCCTCGAAAAAATAAATCCCCAGACGCGCGCCAGCGACCCGGCGCATTGGAACGTCTGCGTCCAGATCATCGCCGCGTCGCTCGCCAAAAACCGGCCGCGCGCGATTTTTTTTCCGCATGAACTCGACTGGCACCGCACGCACATCGGCACGCATTTTCTCGTGCTGGACGCGCTGAAAACCTTGCCGCCGGATTTTCAGACGACACTGATCGAAACGGAATTTTGGGGACAAATGCCCGCACCAAATCTGCTGGTTGAATCGGGCGTTGAAGACGTTGCCGATCTGCTTGCCGCGCTGTCGTTTCACATCGGCGAAATGCGGCGCAATCCGTATCACCTGCGGCTGCCTGCGTGGCTGTCGGACAATGTGCGGCGCGGCGCGGAACTCGTCGGCGGCCAGGGCGGCGCGGCGCCGGATTTCATGTTCGCCACGCTTTACCGAGCGCGGCAATGGAAAAATGGCCGCGTCAAAGAAATTTTTCCCGGCGGCAGACAAATCGGTGTGAAGGAAAATCCGGGCAACGCGTTCGGCTGGCGCTGAAAATTTTCAAAGTTGTTGCGGCCTGCTGATTGACGATTTCGGATTTACGATTTCCGATTGAAACGCAAAAGCCGCTGGAAAAATCCAGCGGCTTTTTTATTTTTCAAACTGGCTGGCTGCAAGCATATCCGAATCAACCGATTTGGAGCGAGAGTTTCGATAGAAAATCAACTCGGACTTTTTTGTGCAATCGGTGAGCCTACTCAATAGATCGGCTAGAATCATCATTAAGCGTGGCCGAGCCTTCTCCATAATTTCCTTGTTGCACCACGTTGCAACATCACCACGCGCTTCAACCATCCCATCAAAATCTTGTAGAAACGTGTCCACTTGGGTTTTGTAGAGATGTAAGGCTGATTGAAGCTCTTTCGCCAAAAGGCAATCTGGCGCAAGATGCGTCAGTAGTTGTCGGAGGCTTTTGACAACACCAATGTGAGTTACTGATTCCAATGAGAGTTGAGCCGTGGTTTGTTCCGGCGAGCTGTGACGTGCCGAGAAATGAGATGCTTGAAGAACATAAATTCCTGCCGCAAGTGAATTCAAAACTGGCATCAATGTCGTAGCAATGTTTGCCGAAGAAACGGCTCTAGATTGACTTTCAAAATATTGCAGCAGCCAATTCTTAACATCTTGCCAACATTGCGCGTTAATACCGTTCATGGTGGGTATTTTCAAAGTCACCGTTTCGGTTTTACCACTGATTAGTTCCAAGATCGTCTTGCGATCAAACAATTCCCAAACCCACGCATAAATACCTGAATCACTTTGCTCCTCGTAAAGCACAAGCATTGCTGGTGTTAGTTGAAATTGCCAATTGCGAACAGAGTTCCGCTTGAGGTTTCGTAAGATGATATTTCCATTTTGCCTTTTCCAAACATGGCTGGCTTTTATTTGAACTCTAAACTCAAGACCATTCAAGTCACCTGGGTCAGTAACAACGACTACACCGTCTATCCCGATGTCTTCACTTGGTCTCTGAAGAATCCAATTCTTTGGAAGTTGGCCTGCAAACCACCTTTCACCTTTTCTGCCCAGCGCCTGCGATTCTGTTTGGTTAATTGACATATTAACTTTACGAAATTATCCGCCCAGTGAACTCGGATCGCCCACGTCGCCTTTGTTGAAACCGTCAATTCTTCCGTCAAAACTTGCGGTGGTCACTGTCGCTTCTGACTTCACCAAATTTCCTTTCCTTGCGGCAACCCACAATCCGTTTCCTCGTGGCGATTCTCCGGTGTGACTTGGGCGACAAGCCGGGCAAGCAACCCGTGTTCTGCCGGGCTTCTTTTCTTGCGAAGCTGACGTTTGAGCCACCGAGCCAATTCGCGATTTGCTCGTGTATTGGATTTCATGAGCAAATTCTTACGACACTCTGACAATTGTTGCGAGCGCAAATTGATTTTTCTTAACCACCGACGGTCGCCGGATCGCCCACGTCGCCTTTATTGAAGTCCACATATTCCTCGGTCAAATCGGCGGCATACATCACCGCGCCCACCTTGCCGAGATTCAGGTTGATGTGCAGATCAAATTCCTTCGGCGCGACGGCGGCGCACAATTCCTTGAAAGTCACCTTCGTCGGCTGCCCGCGCTTGAGGCTCCAGAGAATTTTCCCTTTACTGCCTTGTCGCGCCGAAGCGTCGGACGCGAAGGCGGAGCTGTAACCGATGTCAATTTTCTCCTCCACCACCGTCGCGGGCGAATAACCAATGGCGTCAATGATGCGGCCCCAGTTCGGATCGCCGCCATGCCAGCTCGTCTTCACCAGCGCGCTGTTCGCCACCGCGCGCGCGGCAGCATCGGCATCCTGAATCGTCTTCGCGCCATTCACGCGCACCGTCACGACGCGATGCACGCCCTCGCCATCGCGCACAATTTTTTTCGCCAATTCTACGCAGACATGATTCAACGCAGCTTGAAAAACTCTGAACTCTGAACTCCGAACTCCGAACTTCTTGTTTCCCGCCATTCCATTCGCCAGAACCAAAACCGTATCGTTCGTGCTCATGTCGCCGTCCACGGTGATGCGATTGAAGCTCTGCGCGACGGCTTCGTTCAACGCCGCCTGCAAAACTTTCGCGTCAATCGCCGCGTCTGTCGTGATGAAACAGAGCATCGTCGCATGAAGTCCGCCATGCGGCAATGTCGCCGGACGCGCGCCGGTCGGACTCATGCCCGGCTGAATCATGCCCGCGCCTTTGCAAATGCCGCCAATGCAAACTTTTTTTTCACCCAGTAAAAATTCAATCGCAATTTGTTTCGGACGCGAATCGCTCGTCATGATCGCTTCTGCCGCGTGGTCGGCATTTTCAATTTTGCTGCCGAGCAGCGTCGCCGCTTCAATAATTCCTGCGTGGACATTATCCATTGGCATCGTGACACCAATGCGTCCGGTCGAGCCGACAAAGGCCGAACCTTTCGGAAAATTCAGCGCGCGTTCCGTGAATGAAACCATTTCGCGCGCATCGGTCATGCCTTGCTTGCCGGTGCAGGCGTTGGCATTGCCGGAATTCACCACGATGACTTGCGCCGTTCCGTTTTTCACACGCCCAACGCAGACTTTCACCGGCGCGGCGCAAACCTGGTTTGTCGTGAACATTCCCGCGACGGTCGCAGGTTTTTCCGAAACAATCAGCGCGAGATCGCGCTTCGGACCTTTGTTGGAGCCTTTGCCCGTGCCGAGTTTTTTGATGTCGCAAAACACGCCGCCGGCGAGAAAGCCTTTGGGCGCGACAATCGAACCGGAGATTTCGTTGAACTTAATTTTGCTCATTGCTGAAAACAAATTTGCGGACTGCGCAGAAAGTTTTCAAACTTTTATCGCATCAATTTCCAGCCGCACCATGCGGACGTGGACTTGACCATCCGCATCCGGCGGATGTTTGGCAATGTAACGCTGCGTGACCGCGTTGATAAATTCCTCGCGCAGATTTTCCGGCACGCGCTGGACATAGGGAATCCACGTTGTGCGCAACCAGGTTGCAAAACCTTCCGCGCCTTCATAAGCAGCGTCTTTCGGCGCGAGTTTTAATTTTTGGATTTTGAAACCGAATTTCGGCAGCCATTTTTCGTAATCGCCTGGCGCATAAAAAAAATAAGGCTTTGGCATCGTGCGGAAAAGATTTCGCCAGCGTGCGAGGCGCATTTCGGGACGCAACGCGATAAAGACATCTTGTGCGTTGCCCTTGCCGCCGCAGGAAACGACAAGCCGCCCGCCGGATTTCAAAACCGCCGCCGCGCCGCGCAGAATTTTTTCGTGGTCATCCACCCAATGCAAAGCGGCGTTGGAAAAAATCACATCGAATGATTGCGCGAATTTAATCTGCCGGGCGTCCATGACGCGAAATTCAAGATTGGGAATTTTGGCCGCCGGAAATGTTTTCTTCGCGAACTTGATCATCTGCGGCGCCGCGTCAACGCCCGTCACCGAACCGCGCGGCACGGCGCGCGCGATTTCCGCCGTCACCTTGCCGTCGCCGCAGCCGACATCGAGGATGTGTTCATCGCCGCGCAGATTCAGTTTGGCGATGAGTTCGCGCGCCCAGGTTTGTTGCACGACGGAATTCGCGGCGTAAGCGGCGGCGTTCCATGCAATCTTTTTTGTAGGAGACGAGGTCACGAGACTCATTTTTTAGTTAGAGACTCCTTACGTCGTCTCCTACGAATCAAATCAAACCAATCCCGCCGTTTCCGGCCAGCCGCAGAGGATGTTCAGGCTTTGCACGGCCTGTCCGCTCGCGCCCTTCACAAGATTGTCCTCGGCGCTCATCACGATGAGCCGGCCCGTGCGCGAATCGAGCCGCCACGCGATTTCAATGACATTTGTGCCTTCGACATTTTTTGTGTCGGGCAGATTTTTCGCTTCGAGCAAACGGACGAACGGTTCGTCGCCGTAGGCTTTGGCGTAGCACGCGGAAATTTTTTTGCCGAGTGCAGCCATTTCGTCCGCCGTTGAAAAATGTTTTTCCGGCGCAAGGTAAAGCGTGGTCAAAATGCCCCGGTTCACCGGAATCAAATGCGGCGTGAACTGGATCGTCACTTTGGTTTTTGCGGCGAAGGAAAGCTGTTCCTCGATCTCGGACAAATGCCGGTGTTTCGGCACGCCGTAAGGCCGGACGCTTTCGTTGCATTCGCAAAACAAATAATCAGCCTCGGCTTTTTTGCCCGCGCCGCTGACGCCGCTCAAGGAGTCGGCAATGATTCCAGCCGGTTTGACCAAGCCGGATTTCAGCAACGGAATTAGCGGCAGCAAAATGCTCGTCGGATAACAGCCCGGCGACGCAATGAGCAAAGATTTTTTGATCTGCTCGCGATAAATTTCCGGCAGGCCATAGACGGATTTTTTCAGCAAGTCCGGCGCAGGATGGTCGTGCGCGTAAAATTCCTTATAAATCGCCGCGCTCTTGAGCCGGAAATCCGCGCTCAAATCAATCACAACACAACCCGCTTTCAAAAGCGGCACGGCGTATTCGGCGGCGACGCCGTGCGGCAGCGCAAGAAAGACCACGTCAGCTTGTTTCGCCAAAACTTCTGTGTTCGGCTCGCTGAAGCGGAGCGATTTGGATTTCGGGTGGCTGGCGAATTTTGGGAAAACCTGCGCGAGCGTCTGCCCCGCATTCTGGCGCGAGGTCACGGCGACCAGTTCCGCGTGCGGATGGTTCAAGAGCAGTTGCACCAAAACTTCGCCGGAATAACCCGACGCGCCGATGACGGCTACTTTCTTAATTTTCATTTTCAAAATTTAACCGCGAAATACACGAACCACACGAAAAATTGTAGCGTTCGGCCTGTGGCGAACAGTCGAGCCGCAGGCTCGACGCTACATCCAAACAAAAAACCCCGCCGACTTGCGCCAGCGGGGCTTGAAACTTTCCGTTGCGATCAACGCTTCGAGAACTGGAAGCGCTTGCGCGCACCCGGCTGGCCGTATTTTTTGCGCTCGCGTTCGCGCGGATCGCGCGTGAGGAAGCCTTCCGCCTTCAGCGCGGGGCGCAGGTTGGCGTCGAACTTCAAAAGCGCGCGGGAAATGCCGTGGCGCGTCGCACCGGCCTGGCCGTTCGGGCCGCCGCCGGTGACATTCACGCGCACGTCGAGCTTGTCCGCCGTGCCAGTGACGGTCAACGGCTGCGAGACAGTCGCGCGCAGGGTTTCGAGCGGAAAATAAGTGTCAAACGCGCGGCCGTTGACGGTGATTTTGCCGCCGCCGGGGGCGAGCCGCACGCGGGCGATGGCGGTTTTGCGCCGGCCGGTGCCGAGGAATTCGTTGGTGGTTTTCGTGGCCATAACAAAAATTATTTAGCGGGCGCGAGCACGGCGGGCGTCTGCGCGTCGTGGTCGTGCTTCGGACCCTTGAACACTTTCAATTTTGTAAGCAGCACGCGGCCCAGTCGGTTTTTGGGAATCATGCCCTTGACGGCGTGTTCGATGAGTTTTTCGGGATGCTTCGCGCGCACCTGTTCGACGGTGGTATATTTTTCGCCGCCCTTCCAGCCGGAATAGCTCATGTATTCCTTGGCCGTTTCTTTTTTGCCGGTGACGCGGACTTTCTCGGCGTTGACGACGATGACAAAGTCGCCCGCGTCGAGGTGCGGCGTATAGATCGGCTTGTTTTTGCCTCGCAAAATGTCGGCGACCTGCACGGCCAGACGGCCCAGCACGGCGCCGTCGGCATCAATGACATGCCACTTGCGCTGGTCCAAATTCACTTTCGGCAAATGCGTTTTCATTTCAAAATCCAATCAAAAGGGACATGGAATTTATCAAACGAATGGATGAAGTCAACACGCGATTTCCATTTAATTGCGACGCCGGCGGGGCGGATGACGGGCGGCTCAATGATATTCCTGCACGGTCTTGACCGCGTAGCCGGATTTTTTCAGCGCGGCGATGCCGAGCGCGGCGGCCTTCGCGCCGCTCAACGTCGTCGCGATCGGCGTGCCGGTGTAAATGGCCGTCGTGCGGATTTTGATCTCGTCCTCGCGCGGCGCGGCGCCGCTCGGCGTGTTGATGACAAATTGGATTTCCTTGTTCTTCAACAAATCAATCACGTTCGGCCGGCCTTCGAGCAGCTTGAGAATGCGCTGAACTTTCAGGCCGGCTTTTTCCAAAATCGTGGCCGTGCCACTGGTTGCAACAATTTCAAAGCCCAGATCGGAAAATGATTTGGCGACTGCCGCGACTTCTTTTTTGTGTTCGTCGCTGACGCTGATGAAAATTTTTCCCTTGAGCGGCAGCGGCGAGTTCGCGGCCATCTGCGATTTCGCGTAGGCCACGCCGAGGTCGGCGTCGAGGCCCATGACTTCGCCGGTCGAACGCATTTCGGGCGAGAGCAAAATGTCCTGGCCGACGAATTTGTTGAACGGAAAAACGGATTCTTTCACCGCCCAATACTTCGTCCAGATTTCCTCGGTGAAACCCAGCTCCTTCAAAGTTTTTCCGGCCATGACTTTCGCGGCGATCTTGGCGAGCGGCTGGCCGATGGCCTTGCTCACGAACGGCACGGTGCGCGAGGCGCGCGGGTTCACTTCGAGGACATAAACCATTTCACCTTTGACGGCGTATTGGACGTTCATCAGGCCGACGACTTTCAGTTCGCGCGCCATCGCGTGCGTGTAGGTGCGAATGGTGTCAATCACGCTCTTGGTGAGCGTGTGCGGCGGCAGCACCATCGCGGCGTCGCCGGAATGGACGCCCGCGAATTCGATATGCTCCAGCATTCCACCGATGACGATGGTTTCGCCGTTCGGCAAACCAACGTCGGTGATGCAATCCACGTCCACCTCCGTCGCGTCTTCGAGAAATTTGTCCACGAGCACCGGACGTTCGGGCGAAGCTTCGACGGCGAACTTCATGTAATGCGAAAGCTCGGCGTCGGAATAAACAATCTGCATCGCGCGTCCGCCAAGCACGAAACTTGGGCGCACGAGAACTGGATATGTCAGGCGTTTGGAAATGACGAGCGCTTCTTCGGCATTTGTGGCAAGACCGTTTGGCGGCTGCGGAATTTTCAGTTTGTCGAGCATCGCCGCGAACAGTTTTCTGTCCTCGGCAATCTCAATGCTCTGCGGCGAGGTGCCGATGATGTTGACGCCATTTTTTTGCAGGCCGAGCGCGAGATTGAGCGGCGTCTGGCCGCCGAATTGCGCAATCGCGCCCGAGCATTTTTCACGTTCGTAAATATGCAGCACGTCTTCCAGCGTGAGCGGTTCGAAGAAAAGCTTGTCGCTCGTGTCGTAATCCGTCGAGACGGTTTCGGGATTCGAGTTGACCATGATGGTTTCAAATCCGTCCTCCTTGAGCGCAAACGCGGCGTGGACGCAGCAGTAATCGAATTCAATTCCCTGGCCGATGCGGTTCGGGCCGCCGCCGAGAATCATCACTTTTTTCGCGGTGTTGCCTTTGACCTCGTCGTCGCCACGGTCGTAGGTGGAATAATAATACGGCGTGTAAGCCTCGAACTCGGCGGCGCAGGTGTCCACGAG
>Ga0075522_10000694_pt1 | contig 24595 bp, 25 predicted proteins | sample NGEPerA_FD_74796 | JGI IMG/M metagenome (GOLD analysis project Ga0075522, IMG submission 74796) | Arctic peat soil microbial communities from the Barrow Environmental Observatory site, Barrow, Alaska, USA - NGEE PermafrostL2-A | ecosystem: Environmental > Terrestrial > Soil > Wetlands > Peat ...
GTAGTCGTCGGCGTACTCCATGGCCTCGTCAGTTGATGCACCGCCATCCTTGGCTCGGAAGAAGGCATCGTCCCACACTTCAGTGGCCGGTCGGTCATCTGCCGTCACTTGACGGCCACCGCTAAAACCCAGGCGGCTCGCAACGGCACGGCGTGCTGACGCTAGCTTCTCGGGATCTCCGCCACCACCAACAACTTCGGGTACGGTGTCTTCGGTGTCGAGAACCGGCTCAGTGCTGGTTACCTCGGTACCGACTGCGGGAGTCGACACTTGGTTCGGCTGTGGGTAGTCAGCTACACTACTGCCTGGCGTTGGGACGCTCGCCACATCGGCTGCACCCTTGCCTCCGCCACCGCTCCATGTGTACGGGAAGGCTACTTCCTGATCGAGGTCGTTGAACTGGCGGGTGTTGGCGTCAGCCGTGCGACGAGATCCACGCTTCGAGTCGGAGTACGGGTCAGCGCAGTCCGGGCACAGGCCATCAACTGGCTCGGGATCTCCCGTTCCCTCCTTGTTCCAGTTCATATGAACTCCACACTTAGGGCAGTCGAAGTCGTGATCCTTAGCCAGCTTGCGACGAGTCGAGAGCACCTGCTGCTTGTGAGCAGACTTGAAAGCATCTTGGAACTCAGTCGAGAGTGTAGCGATGCCTTCGCCCACGCCATTACGGTAGCCAGTGACGTACTCAGCATTGTACTTGTTGCCGATGGTCGCTGCGGACGTGAGGGCAGCCGGGACGGGCTTACCGGGACTCCACGTTAGTGCGTAGGCAAAGCCTTCCTCATAACCCTTAGCCTCGACCTCAATCGGGTTATAGACGAAGGAACCCTGAGGGTTCGGGCCGGTCGAGACTGACTCGTGACGGCTAGATGCGTGTTCTTGGCTACTACCAGAGGTGGTGGGAGGATAGTTCTCTCCCGCCTCGGGCCAGCGCTTGTGCGGATGCTCCTGGCTGCTGCCACTCGTCGTCGGGGGGTCTAGTTCGCCCTGCTCGGGCCAACGCTTGTGCTCGTCTTCGCCCTCTGCGTCTGCGGAATATGGGTCACGGTCGGCGGTGTAAGCGGCAGAACCCTGAAGCTGAGGTGCACGTGTAGACGGTGCAGGCTTCGAGGGGGTCGGTGCTACGAAGCTCGGGAAGCTATCGGGGGCACCAGTGACATCGACACCGACAGGGAGAGATGAAGCTGCCTCGCCATCCTGCTCGGGGTCTCGCTCACCGGGGACCGAGAACTCCTGGCCTTCCTCGGTACCTAGATACTGACGAATGGAGCGCTGCTGTGCAGACTCCCAGGTGAAGGACGACTCCACAGGCGGAATCTCGCTAGTAGCGGCTGCATTGCCCGGATCGTTGTGGGTATCCTCGACCGGGAGAGACTCGGTAGCGGAAGGAGCGGTGTCAGTAGGCTCTTCGGGAGCGGGGCCAGATACGGACGGCTCAGGAGCCTCAGGGGCGCCAGCACCGTCAGGAGCGGATAGAGGAGCGGCGTCGGCTACCGGTAGGGTAGGAGCACCAGCAGACCAGTCCTCGCCACCCTCTCGACCAGCGTCACCGGCTGCGGAAGGCACGCCAGCAAGGTCAGTGCCATCGGCCTGAACGAGACGGCCCACGTACTCCAAGAAGATGTCAGCGGCCTGGTTGGCGACGGAGCCGTACTGGCTGCCTAGTCGACGGGCGATGCCACGAGCTTGCTCACGAAGCTCGGAGTGGTTCTCCTTGACGCCAGGAGTGACGGTGGCGAACCAAACGGAGGCCTCTGCTCGCATGGAGGTACCGATCTCATGGAGGTCAGCGGTGGTGAAGTCTGGCACCTGCTCATCAAGCCAGTCGGTGGCGGTGGAGTGCATACCGTGTACGAGTACAGGGGTTAGGTGATCCTCGATGATGGCGTTAGCGAGATCGGTGTCTCGATCTGCCTCTACCTCGAAACCCGCCTCGGCACGGATCTCCTCAAGCTCTGCGGCCAGACGGCGCTGCTCGGGGAGAGATGCGTACTTCATGGCTTCGAGGAGGTCTGCTTCTCGGTGCGTGCTCATCAATCAGTTTCCTTTGTTGTCTCATCCCTTACGTCGCCCTGAGGCCACGTGGGACAGGGTTTCTAGTATTCTCCCGCTGAGGGCTGTTGGTTCCAAGGGTCATCTAGCTGGTCGTGAGGTTGGTCTTCCATTGCCCATGGATTGCCTGGGCATGAAAACTCGTCATGACTTGGTGCACCTGGTGGGATGATATTCCCACAGCCCGTGCATCGTTCGGGATTGAACTCAGCCATACGAGCGGCCTCTGCTAGGTTGCGAGGTGCTCGCTCCAAGTCCTGACCAGCTAGTGGATTGGGATCTTGGATCTCGGATGCCGGGGCCATACCGTTGTTCACCTGGTCGGTGAGACCCTTTGGCTGCTTCTCCCAACCTTCTGCCTCGTCCTCTTCATCAGCAAAGTGGCGGAGGCTGGCAACACGACGAGTGTCGGAATAGCGCTCTTGCATCGAGCCATGAAGCGGGAAGCCTCGCTCATAGTCCGGCTCGACATCATAGCCGCCGCATCCGGGGCACTTCGGGGAAGAACCGGGACCGACCTTGCGCTTGAAGCGCTTGTCACACTCTAGGCAAACGAGGGGAGACGATTCACCTGCGGCGGTGGCCTGCGAACGATCGGTATGCACTGTGTGGCCCTTGGACCGACCACACTTCATGCAGCCACTCTCGTCGCCCCAGTTCGTGTTCTCGACAAACTTATGTTGCCGGACAGGAGTCTTGCCATCGGCCATGGTACCAGCGACGTGCTGCTCGGTTGCCCACGGATCATCCTCTTCATGCAGCGAGGCTTCCCAGCGCTGCGGGATGTCGTCCGGGTCGCCTTCTTCCTCGTCGGAGATCTCTTCGTAGTCTCGTGGATCGATGTAATCTCGCTCCTCAGGAGACTCGTGAAAATCGAGTCCCTCCTCAGGATTGTGGTATCCATCAGCAGTCTTGCGGGAGCCGTTGACGGTGTTGAGACCGAAGGGGAACTGCTTGGCCTTGAGAGCTTCCCACTCTGCTGAGTTGCCGGGACCAATGAACATGACGGCGGCGCCTCGCTGCTCGATCATGTTGGGGGCTGCATCGCTGCGTGTGGCGTAGGGACCGGAGATCGGGACGCCGTTGCGGGAGACGACATAGTAGCCGACCTCCTTGGCCGTGACGGTGAGGGATGACTGTGTAGGACGGTCCTTGGTCATCTCTTCCCACTCGTGACGCTTGCCGTGATTGCCAGGGCAGAAAGTCTTGACAGGGGTTTCCTTGCTGTTGCGAGTCAGTGTCTCGCTACAGTTGCGACAGACGTAGTTCTGTGCTGCGGTCTTGCGTGAGGCAGTCTTGCCGGGCTGATGTCCACCAGAGATTGATGCGTCAGCATTCGGACACAGAACTCCGCCAGAACCTTCGGTGATCCATAGGTCGGCGCCACTATGCGCTCGGGTCTTGCCGATCGTCTTGCCGCACTTCTCGCACGTCGAGGTGACGGCTGACGGGGATAGGTCGGCGGTCTTGCGGACGGGGACAACATCGAATCCTGAAATCATGAGGTGGCTCCGTGGGAGGGGTGTTCCATCACTCCTTAGGTAGTCCTCGATACAGGTGTGACAGGGTTCATGCGTTGAACTCTCGGGTTCTCTGAGCCAACTCCACCAACTTGTTCTTGGCTATATGGTGCATGAGAGGTCGAAAGTCCTCGTTAGGCCAGGTCTTCGTGGCTGCCCCGTACCCTTCGATGTGATCGGGATGGGGACCACCGTCTCGACAGATCCGACATCCGGCTTCCGTGGTCATACGTTCAGCACGTGACACGCATCATACATCGGGGCGGTGCCCTGATCGAGACCAATCACCTTCACTCGGGCGTGCTCTGCCGTGACCTCCTCGACGTAGCTATGGTGGAGATGTCCATGGAGGTGTAGTGAGGCGCCACTGCGGTTGAGGATCTCCGAGATCTTCACTCGGTTGAAGTAGGTGGAATGAACGGCTTCCTCTCCCCAGCCGGGGTCGAGATGTCGATCGACTACCGTGACTTCGAGCGGTAGGTCATGAGTCAGGAGGATATCGACCCTTCCGGCCTCTGCGCACTTGGCCACATCGGCATCAGTGGTTATCTCCTGCGGCCACCACGAGATGAAAGGCTGGCGCCGGGCCTTGTCAACGGAGGCAGCACCGCCGCATACGAGGATGCGCTTCTCACCTCGTTCGAGGACCGTACCCCTCGGGATGTAGAAGACACCAGGTCTGCATTCGTAAGTGCCATCATCCTGAAGTGTGATGGGAGCCGAGAGGGCAGTGCCTTCACCTTCTATGGCATAGCCCAGCATATCGAAGTTCTCGTGGTTGCCGTCAAACCAATAGAGCGGGATACCCGTCTGTTCGACCATCTTCTCGACCTGGCGGACGAAAGCACACTCAAGTAAACTGTTACCGCCCTTGAACTGCTTTCGGTCCCAACCGTAGCCCATATCTCCAACTTGAATAATCTGTTCCGCTTCAACTCTACAAGCATGAGCAAAGACGTTTCTCATCGACTGTACATCCCCATGCAAGTCACCAACGATTAGCAAGCGCATGACATGAGCCTCCACCATTCTTCGGGAGTCCGGGCACCCTTGTGGATGTTGCACCCTAGATGCGTAAGACCGGAGTTATCTAGAGTATGATCTCCACCTCGACTCAAGGGCATCATGTGGTCAAGAGAAGCAGATGAAGGATCGGGAGCACTGACCTCAAAATCTACTCGCAGGCCACATAGGTAGCACGCATCTCCATCTCGGTCGATGACTTGACTGAGGGTGGGGTACTCATCACTACGTCCTTCTTGCAGACGGCGACGATACTTGTACTGACGAGCAATCTCTAGACGCTTCTCAGGATTGGCCAATGCCCATGCTCGTGCCCTTCGCACGTTTGCATCAGACTGACGCATGGATTGAGCCTGTACCTTCTCAGGGTTAGCTCGACGCCAGGACGCCACCTTAGCAATGTACTTCTGAGGGTTGACATTGTATGCGGCCTTCTTGGCTACCCGGCGACAGATCTCACACTGAGACTGCAACCCATCTGAGGCTCTCTTGTCCTTCGTGAACAAAGTTAGCTCTCGTGGCTCCTTGCACTTGGTACACGTCTTCATGTGCCCAGCTTAGGCAAACTGCGTATTACATGAAGAGTCACGGGGTCAGTGAACTCCGTCGTCGGTCCGAAGTAGGTGTGCACCACAGCTATGTCCTTCGGCTTCACCGTCTCCCAACGGAGAGGGCCATACGTCTCTTCGACCATTCCCTGAGCCTCCTCAAGAGTCGATCGAGTAGCGATGAGTGTTCCGTAAGTCCATACCTCATAGGAGTTTCCTCTTCCTCCACGACCCTGTTCGGTTGTGGCGATGCACGCATCATACTCATTCCAGAAGGCGCTGTCACTCAACCCACGCCATGATCCTGCGGTTCGGACTGAGTGCCACTTCTCTGTGAGCCAACTCATATATCCTCTTCCAACCACGCCATCGCTGGTGTCACCGAGTAGATGTCTTTCCACTGGCGCCACACTCCACCGAAGCGACTCGACTCCATCGCCAGGGCAGAGCAGATCCATGTGCCGCTCTTGCGGAAGTCAATGTGGATGAACGATGGAGTGTAGAGATTGAAGACGACAGACAAGAGGACGAGCACTCCGTAATCCTCTCCGACCTCTCCTTCTGCAAAATCGACTACATTAGCGCCATTGAATCCATCAGCAGTGCCGCTCACTATTGCATAGTCGCCACCCTTGACCTCATCATTGAAGAAGGCATAGACCACTCCCCGTCGAGAGGCCTGCACGATCTTCCAGTCTCCACCCGGTGCTGGTGCGACCAAAATGAACATGTGATTCCACCGAGAGGCAGCACGCCACCTGAGCCACTGCGCCCCCTGAATCAGCCGAGAGAGGAAGTGGGTGGAATGAAGGTACACACGATCCCCCGGTTGTGCATTCTCTAGGGATACTGTGCTGCGTGCAGGCGTGGTACGGGGACGAAGTGTCATGCCACCAACCTACTCGGGCGAACGGTCATCAGTGCCCTTATCGTGTAGCTGGAACCAACGCAGAGCGAAGCAATGCCAAGCGACTGCGATGATGTGACTAGAACCCGTCTCGGGATCGGTATCCTCTCCGCTCAAGAAGGCAGCCAAGTGCCTTCCTAGCGCTGCGATGTTCAGGGACCAGGCGTAACCCTTCTGCCAGTTGCGATCCTCGTACTTGAGGGCGCCCTTGCCATAGTGTTCAGCCAGTTCTCCCAATACATCCCAGGGGAGGAGGTCAAACCGTGCTAGTTTAGCACCCTTCTGTCCTCCGCTCGGATCGGTCATTCGGGTCTCTCCGACTACGGTGCCGGAAATAGCCGGTGGTCCTGCCAGCAGCGGAGGATCGATCTGATCGGGAGCCACTACGTGACTCGCTAGTTTACCGTTGACATCATAACACGCAATCCACACCTCCACGCCGCACGTATTGGCGACGAACAGTTCATTGTTCGCACCTCGGCTCTTCTCCCAGCCCTTGAGCAAAAAGATGGCGTGAGCATTGGCCACGATCTCCAAGTCTCGCCTCATGCACAACTGGAAGATGTTTTCTGGAACATTGTGAATATCCAAATCCAGTTGGTCGATCTTCTCCTCCCGGTCTACATCGGCGGGGGAGATCACCTGATACTTCTCCAATCCGACAACATAGTCCCGACCTTCATCGAAGGCGGGAAAGTTGAAATCAGGTATCCCCGTCATCGGCCCAGCGACATACACAATGGGATCTTGGTTGGGGCGAACGAGTCGCTTGGTGATCGGAGTGACGATGCACTCCATGGTGGCTGCTGCTGGTGTCCTCGTCATCTTCTCTCCTTACAGGTTGACGTGCTCGGTCTTGGTCTTGAATGCCTGGCGCACTCGGCTGTAGCCGCAGCAAGCGTTGCAGCGCACCTGCGTGTACACCATGACAGCAGTCTGACGATGGCCCCGAATGACAAGACCCTTCTTCGTGTCGCCACAGATCGGGCAAGCACCTGACTCGTCGGTCATCGTCGCCATGTTGGGCAGGCGAGTGCTCCACGGACGGAGGCGGTAGAACAGTTCACGAAGAAGTTCCACGTCCTGCTTGTTGTACTTCTTCATAAGCTTCCACGCCTTCGGGTCCTGCTCGACCTCGATGTCATACCACAGGTCGATGCCGCCCGTATTGACCTTCTTGCCGATACCGAGGTACAGACACAGGTCATTGAGGCGGTTGGCCGTAAAGGCGAACTGCGCACGAGCCAACTTTAGGGTATCGATCTCCACGATGGGAGACGATGGGGTGAACTTGTGAAAGATGAAACGGGCCTTGATCTTCTTCGTGTCGAAGGCCACGCCGTTGTGGGCAATCACGATGTCGGCTTCCTCGAAGAGTTCGTATGCTGCCGACACGAGAGCGAAGTCGTCATGCGGATCAGAGTCGTACAACTCATAGTCCGTGAGGGCAAGCACCTGTATGGGTCCGTCATCCCATGCGTAGGCGAAGGTCAGGAGATGCCACGGCTCCTCGACCCACAGGATGTTCTGCTCGTAGGCGCCCCACGTGCGAGCGAGAACCGGAGAAGTCTCGATGTCCCAGTACAGGATCTTCGCTGGCTTCTTCTCTCGTACTTCGGTGATGAACTTGGTCTTGCTTGCCATGTGTCTTACCCTCCGTGGGTTCTGTTGATGGCTTTCGTGCGGTCAAACCGGTCATGGCATGGCACGCACATTGGTTGATAGTCATCCGGGTTCCAGTAGTCACCCGAGATGTTCGCCCAATGGTACATCGGTCGCCCGGTGCATCCATTGATACATGTTGTTGCTCGTCCTCGTTCTCTCCTAACTTCTTCGTGCGCTCGCACGTACTCGACCTTGGTTAGACTGTGATGACTGGCCTTCTGCTTCGAGGGATTGAGGTTGCCGAGCTTGCTGCATCGCTTGGAACAGAATCCTTTATGGTCATTCCTCATCAGCGACCGCTCTCCACATCCAAGACAGTTCCCCCAATGATATGGATGCTTACGGTCGCCATCCTTGTAGATATACTCTGCTTCTGGATAGTTACCTTGTCTCTGACTCCCTTTAGCTACCATTGTCCCCCCTATTGCCCACCTTTCTGAATATAGTTACGCACAAACTCTTCGGCGTTGGTTTCCAAGACCCCCTCGATCTCGTCTAGTAGGTCATCAAGCTCTTGTTTGAGCTTGTCGGCATCAACCTTCTCGGCTGCTGCATCGGCAGTGGGAGTCGCAACCTCTGCCTCGGTCGTCTCCTGCTGCGGCTTCTGCTTGTGGACTTGTCCCGGCATCGGTAGCTCCTGTTTGAGGTGTGCTCTCCTTCGGGGGAAATGGTACGTCTAGCACATCGCCGTTCTTAGCAATAGCTAGATCCTCATAGTCCCCAGCAATACGACGATACGCTTCGAGCTTTGCTCCTTCGAGAGCACCCACCACATCGTTGATGTAGGCGTAGCGCAAACCCCGCCGCCTCAGGTACTCGTGCGATATGATGGTGAAGAGGTAGTTCAGATCCCCAGCTACCGGTTCATCCGGTAGCTCATCGAAGAAGGAGTTTGGCAAAAGATCACGACGATCTTGAGTGATATAGGGCATCTAGCCTCCGAGTCGTTGTTCGAGTCCGGCGAATCCACTGCCAGGGATGCCCACCTGGCGCCGAAGGATGCGAATCGCTTCCTTCAGGTTCTCGATCTGGTCTTGAGCTTCCACCGGGAAGGGAAGCAACTTGAGCCTTGTCTCCACGAGGAACGCCTCTACCCTAGCATACTCTGGCGCCGAGGGCAACACTGATTTCGTGTTTCTGTAGGTGGCATCTCGCTTATCGAACTCGGTCAGCACATCCTCAAACGGCAGACGACCGAGGGCGAACAACTCTTCCGGGTCATCGACTCGCACCTTCAGTTCGCCGGTCGAGATGAGATGCTGTCCTTCGGCAAGGAGCCGGAACATGTGCCGCACGTACTTCTCGCCACGGTCGTTCGTCTTCTGCGTTCGCTTCATCCGCTCAAGCTGCTGGCGGGCGTAGCCACCGAAGGCGTCACGCACTCGATCCGACAGGAAGGCCTCTCGCATCCCGAGGAGTGTGGCACCCGTCTCATTGGTGGTGATGTAGTTGTCGAGCCAGAGCAGTTCGAGGATCGTAGGGTTCCCTTGGAGCGCCAGCTTCACGAACTTGCCAAGCTCCTGGTACGTGTAGTCCGGCACGCCAGGGTGATCGAGATGGGTGTTGGTCACGGTCTCATGAGGCTTGCCTAGTCCAAGGAGGGTGGCGGTCTCAAGTTGGAAAACACCAAGATAGTCCTCATCCGATCCTGCGTGGTCCAGCCCATAGGCCTTCGACCCCACGAGACCCACGAGCACGAGGTCGTAGTAGCCCTTGATGTCCTCGACGGTGTGCGAAGGCATCAGAGATATCCACCCGGTTCAAACTGGGCGATGCCGTCACCGATCATCGTCTTGTTCTTCTTCTCGTATAGTTCAGCAAGTGTCAGATCCTCTGAGACCGACGAACCGAGCCATTCGGCTGCCTCCTCCTTAGAGAGGGTGGGTACCTCGATATTGGCGAAGGTACGTCCAGCACGCTTGATGGCAGGGTGCACGTCACTCATCTTCGTATTGGTCGTTAGGAGAATCAGAATGTTGAGTCCCTGACCGATGAAACCATCGCCCACATTGAGCAGACGACTGAGTGCCTGACCCACGTGAGCCTTGGCATCCGGGTTCATGAACTCTTCAGCATCCTCGATGATGAGCAGACGCCAGCCCAGGGGACCCTTCGGGTTTACCGTCGTCCCGTAAGGAACGCTCCGAGAGAAGTACCGCCCGGAGGCTTCATGAGCCGTCTTCAGGAGCGCCTCAATGGCATCGTCGTCCTCATCGTCCTCGTCGTATGGATCAATGGAGTCGGCGGTGGACATGAGACACTCGGTCATGTACATGGCATTTCCGAAGAATGCTTCAGGGTCCACGATGTAGTCGATGTTGCACCACTTCTTCCATTCCCGGCAGAGCGCTCGGATGGCAGTCGTCTTACCGGTGCCAGGAGGACCGTGGAAGATGGCAAGCCGTCCTCCCGTGATGTCTTCCGGCTTGAGATTGACGACCGCATCGAGACTCTCCACGATCTTAGGAGAGTAGTTGCCTCGGATCTCTTCCCATGTGGGGGCATCAAGGTGGCGCACGTTGTAGTCCGGGCGACTTCCTGCCCAGTGCCAGAACTTGACCTTGACCGTCTCCTCTTCCGCCTTGATGGGCTTGACTGTAGTGAGGACGATCTTCTGGATCTCCTCGGCCTCTTCCTTCGAACTGGCGATGATGCGCAGCCAGATGCGCTTGGTTCCAGACAAACTCTGGCGGTAGGCGATGTAGGAGTGAGGAAGAGCAGTGCGGTAGCGATAGAGGGCAGAGGAGAACTTCGAGTTCAGGTCATGGTACTCAGCGATCGATTCCAGAGTGTGCGGGAACTCAATCTCCGTGAACGGAGTCAGTGTCTCTACAGAGAAGCTAACGATGTGCGGCTCTTTGAACTGCCAAACATGTTCCCATGCCTTGTCGAAGATGAAGTCCTGTCCATCCTCGTAGCGTGTGCGGTACTCGACCTCAGTCACTCGTTCTCCCAATCCTCGGTTTCACGCACTGGCACCCGCTTCTTCTTCCTAGGCTCATGCGGAAGACCATGGGGTTGATCGGAAAGATCATAGCAGGATTCATGGTACCTGTCCAGACGATCCCACCGACGCCCTACCCCAAGACACCGCTTGCAGACGGGGATGATACAACAATCCTCGTAGACATTGCAGACTACCCACACCTTGTCGGTATCAGAGGTCATCGAGACTGTGCAACGCACACAATCATCCATCTCTTCATCAGTGATCTTGATGACAACTGCTCTTGAATCGGTCATACTCGATCACCCTTCACCAAGTTACACCGAAGATGAGCGGTCTGCGCATTGTCACGAGTATGGTTACCGCCTCTGCTGATGGGGATGACATGATCTAGTGAAGCGGATAGTGGGTCTGGCCACCCGAGGAAGGGGTCTATCGGCTCGCAGCAGAGTTGGCAGATGTAGTCGTCTCGCTCGAAGATCTCGGTGTCGAGGAACTTCTCTACGACTCCACCGTACAGAGCCGTACGGCGCCGATGACTATCCTTACGACTTGCTTCAGGATGCTTGGCTTTCCACGCATTACTACGTGTCTTCTCTCGCTCGGGGTTGCTGGCATACCTGCCTCGCCGGGCTGCATTGATGGTTTCACGATGATCCTCACGATGGAGGGCTTCGGCCCTCCTGACGCACATCTTGCAGTCGTATCGCAACCCGTCCTTGGTACTGGGGCGTTTGTAGAACTGCTCCTCTGGTTGAGGAACTCCACACTTGGTGCATGTCTTCATTGCGGGCACCATAGCAGATTCACCCACTATTATCCACGCCTAAATGGACTAGACGGATGCCAAGTCTGTCCTGAGGGGTTTCGGTTGACCCCACGCCCCACCATACCCTGTGTCGATAGTCGTTCACCCTGTGCTCGGTTGAAGGCACCGAAGGCATCGAAGACATCGTTACCACTGTTCTCTCCATCCATTGCCGGGAACGGACGCATACCTCCCTGCATTGCACCCGTGATGGAGAAGCCAGCGAACTCTGCACCGAGGAAGGCAGACATCTGCTCACCGATGAGGTTGTAGACGACATTTATCATGGCGTCGGCAACGTCCTTGCTCTGCACCGGACCGGATGACGGGTGATCGACTCGCTGGTTGCCCTGGTCCTGAAGGAAGGTCAACTCCAACTCGGCCTGCTCATGCCATGGGGCGTGGAGGAGGTGCATATTCTGTGCCGCCTTGAAAGCCTCAGCCATCTTCCAGTTGAGCGGCTTGGTCGAAGTCTGCTCTGCGATGTCAATACGGCGATGGTACTTCTTCTCCGCTACATACTTCTTCAGGTGCTGGATCATCATGGGACCGCCGAACTGGTCGAAGGTCAGGAGGGTAGGAACGAAGGAGTCGAGCACTTCCACCTTGAAATACTTCTCGATCTCGATGTAGTCGATCTGCATGTCATTATCCACAAAGTCACCGGGACGCCAGAAATGGAGCCTGTCAAAGATGACGTGTTGGAAGCCATTCTCATCCGGGTCAGTAGTGTGAGCAATAGCGAGGCCGAAGTTGTCACCCACATTAGAGGGGTCACCGTGAGCGACGTATAGTGTGGTGAACTGACCACGCTGCTGCTGCTGCAAACGCTCACCTTGGAACTCTCCGAACATGTCAGCGATCCGGTTCGGGTTGAGGTAGGCGTTCATGGCGGCAGCCCAACGAGCACGGCGCTCGACGGCGAAGGTCTCGGGGTTGGCCTGCTCCAACTTCCGCAGGTTGGCGTCATAGGACTGCATCGCCTTCTTCTTCTGTTTGAAGGGCATGGGGTTAGTCCGACGCATACGGATCTTGTGGGCCTTCTCCCAGTCCTTATACGGGTCCCAAGATGTCAACTGCACCATGAACATCTCCGGGTAGATCGGCACCTTTGTCTCCCGGTCTACTTCAAGAGCATTCTGCCAGTTCTGATAATACTGCCCGGACATCTGCCACGGAGATGACCCTTCATAGATGAACCCAGCCGTATCGAACTGGTCAAGTGAAGGCGTTGAAGACCGATACACTTCTTCAGCGGAAGCGCTGGCGCCTGAAGACTTGTCCACCCAGGCCATCTCATCGAAGAACAACATGAACGAGGCAGGGCCTCGACCACCCATGACGGTGGACTCCTTCGGGAAGATCTCGAAGGATGCCATATCGACATCAGAGTGAATACCTCGGGACTCTCGCTCGGCGGTGCGAATCATGTCGTGCTGCGAGTAAACCGTGAGCTTCTGAGCCTGAGGGCGGGAGATGAACTTGGAGAAGCACGGGGCGCCAAGGATGACCTGGGTTAAGTCCTTCCACTGCTCGTCTCTGGCCTGACTAAGCTTACCGGCAAAGACGATAGCGGCGAGGCGCTTGTCTCGGTCAATGGCCCACTCTTCCTGTGGGTCTTCAGGAGCCAGGAAGTTCCAGAGGACATAAGCACCAGCCAGTGCTCCGAGGTAGCCCTTACTACCACGTCGACCAATGACCATCACGTTCTCACGGAACCACTTACGGCCATCGGCCTTGTTGATCTTGATGCGTTCAAGGAGATCGGGCTGACAGCCCCATGTACCTTGGTACCGCATGTTGCCATCCGAGCCAGGGTGCTCTGGCATAGAGAAACCTTCAGACCACTCACCGATCACGTCATAGTCATACTGCGTGAACAACTCATCCTGAAGAAACATGGCCTTCAGGATCGTGCCCTGACGTGGATATAGGTCAGATCGATTGAGATACTGAGGGTGACATATGAATGTGATGATGTCGGGGATGTCTAGGGGCTTGCCCATACCAGCCTCGAACGGACTGTATCCTTTCATTAGTGGCTGTGGCCGGGTGCCTCTCCTGGTCGTATCTTTTGCGTCTTGATCGTCTGACCTTTTTCCGAGTTGGGCAGGATATCGAGCACGTCATTGACGACCTCGTGCACCTGCTGATCCGGGTCCCAGTCGACAGCTTCAGTGCGCCCACGGATCTCGACCTCGAAGGCGAATACGCCCTCCTGATTGGTCTCGAATACCTTGGCGTAGACCACGATGCCAACCTCGGCACACCGCTCTACGATCTCCTTGCGAAAGGACTCAAGGTGCTGAGAGGTGCGTTGCTTGTCAGAGAGCTTTCCTAGCACCGTCTCCAATGCAAGGATCTCATGGTCGTAGAGATCGATGAGGGGGTACTGAGTGTCTTCTTCGAGTGTCATGACGAATCTTCCTTCTATAGCGATAACAGACCCGAATCGCCCCCATGGCGGTAATCCCACCACGGAAGCGATTCAGGCGCTCTGTACCCTCCTGTGGAGGCTATGAGAGCAATGCGGACTGGCATACCCCGCAGCGAGTACGGTGCTCGAAGGCGATGTTGCCTCCGGCCCGCTGAAGTGAGCGGCGTGCATTGAAACTCTGGTCGAGACTTTCCCGATTGGCTTCGTTGGTGATGAGGTTGACGAGATCGAACTGGCTAACCCGATTGGCATCATCGAGGTACTCCGGCAAGGACTCCAAGATGGTGCGGAGGCGACGGTCACCGATGCCCTGTTCCTGTCCCATGCGGACGAGCACACGCTCCGGCTGCTCCACCGGATGCGAGCGAAGCTCGTAGAAGGCGTCGATGTCTGCCTCGACACGGGCGAAGGCAATCTCGGCCTTCTCTTCAAGGGAAGCAATCACTTCTTCGATGGTGTTGCCATCTGACGAAATGGCGAGGGTTTGATCGGGGATCTCCATACCGTTGGTGCATACGAGTCGGTAGATGTAGGGCTGCACCCACGGAAGGTAGCCAGCCTTCCAGTCGTGACCGAAGCGTAGACCACCATGGCTGATGTCACGGACGACAAGCTCAGCCTCCTCGACCACGGTCGGGCGGGTGATGACCTCGAAGCCGTATCCCTTGTTGGTCTGGCGCCACTCGACCACCTGAGCATCGGGAGCCACGACACGGGAGGCGATCTCAAGCACCTGTGCCGGGTCAATCCTCTTGGCGCCGGGGTTGTAGACATCCTGCAAACCGTCATCAGTGACCGAGACAATCACGTCCTCATCCTTACGGGACAACAGACCGTTGAGCAAATGGCTCAGTAGATCAGCATCGAGTGAGCCGACCAGCTTGGCCGGGACATTCACCCAACTCCCGAGAGCTACAAGACCCTCACCGGTCGCAGGAAGCTCTTCGTCCCCGATGCGGATGGTGTCGTCCGGCTGGCTGTTGATGACGACCTCGATGGCATCGGTGGGAACGGTGAAGTCACGAGTGGCCGGAGCCTCTCGCTCAATCAGGTCGGTGATGGTCAGTTCGGGAAGTGTCTTGATGAACATTGTGTGGCTCTCCTAGGGTTCGAGTGGCTCCCACTCGGCGGCGGGGTCCACGTATTCCTCTGTGTTGGCTGCGCTACTATACTCGATAGCCACGTGTTCGTCAACTACCTTGGTAACTACCACCTCAGCCTCGACCACATCTTCGCCTTCGTCCTCGACATCGAACTCGTCATAGTCGATAGTTCCTTCGTACTGTCGGGACTGTTCGATGAGAGTCTTGATGATGGGGTCAGCGTTGAGTAGGCGACGGAAGTAGTCCATGGCCTCGGTCTGGTCCATCGGGCAGAAGCGAGCAAAGACAGCTTGCACGTGAGCCATGAAGACACTGATGGCGACGTAGATCTCATTGACGCCGAAGTCCGCCATCTCGCCCGTCGTCGCCTCGTATTCGTGCATCATCTTGATGACGGAGAGACGGTCCTTCATGTCCATGGTGATGGTGCCGGAAAGAACCTCTTCTCTGATCTGCTCCATGAGCAACTTCACAATGGTGACGGAAGCCTGCGCAGCCTGCTCGAAATCGTGAGGATCTAGACCCTCGTTGGCTGCCTTCTGCCACCTCGGCATGAGGCGCAGTGCTTGCGGTGTGGTGCAATGTCCACGAAGGTGGTGTCGGTCGATCGAATCGTCGGAGAGACCGAGGGGGTCGACATCTTCAGTGCGCAGAAGCTCGATGATCTGGCTGGCTGTTCGACCGATAGTGTACTGCTCTTCGATGAACGCTCTTACGTCCGGGCCGCTTCTGCACACATGACACTGAGGTACGGTCTTGGCGAAGACGATGCCATAGGGAGTACGCTCGATGCCGATGACTGCCGGAAGGGGTGCCTGATCTACTGAGTCCATGTCAGACATTACGACTCCGGGTAGTAGGTGTTCTCCTCGATATGAGAAGCAAGGCTCGAAGAACCTCGGTTAGCACGAGCGATCCCATCTCTGCTGTTCAAGTCGGGGCGAGCGGAGTTAGCTACTCGATGGAACATGCCGCTACGCACGGAGGCATCAGGGAAACCCACGGCAGTGTAGACCTCACGTCGGTGACGGTCAGCATCTTTCCAGGGCGTCAATATATCTGACTTCGCCTGGTGGCTGAAGACACCTCGAAGGGACTCCTTGATTAGAGCATCAGCAGCCTCTTCCAAGGCTACGTGACGACCGAAGTGCATTCTAGACACGAGTCTCACTTCCGAACCGTGGCAGGGTGCCCGCCGCTATCATGTCGATGATCTTTCCTAGGCCTACCGTGGCATAGATGCCGATTGGATTAGTAGCTGATACTCCCATGGCAACAGCGGCATCTGCCTCTCGCATGTTCTGCACAAGATACAACTCGATGGCTTCCCGCTGCCTCTTGGGAAGACGCCACAGTTGCTTGTACAGATACTCAACATCCCACAGACAATACTGTTCCCCATTGGGACCAGTGATGACATCCACTTGGTCACTCTCGTAGATGGAGTACCATTGCTGTAGCTGCCGAAAAAGTTCTCGGAGAATCTGCACGTCTAACATTGATGACCTCGAACTTTCACCAATACAGTATAGCAGATCGCATTGGTAGAAGCCAGATCAGCCCACCATCGAGTCTTTGATTCTTTGACCCAACAACTCTAGACTTCGAATCAAGGCATCAGCTTTCCGGCTGTACATGCTACAGAAGACCGCAAAATACCTTTCATCTCGACTATCCAAACGACCAGTCGCCGTGCGAGCTTCAATCGTCCCACTCATCGGAGCAGCATATCCCATGGAGAATCTCTCCTCCCACTGAGCTTTAGAGAACATAGCTTCAGCCCAAGCATCGGCAGCAAGCTGCTGCCACTCTACGAGGTGTGTGGTGATAGTGAAGAGGATGTCTTCCTTCTCCTTGATGCCGAGTTTCGAGAAGTCCTCGACATAAGAGCCGAGTTGATCCTTGTGCCACTTTGGGAGACCCCACTGGTCTTTCAAGATCTCACCGCTCTGCGGGTCGACTTCAACGGTGCGCACGATGTCGTACACCCGGTAGAGGAGTCGGTAGACCTCGGGAAACTCACGATAGAGTCGACCCTCGGCGGTGGACTTAGCTCGGTTCAGTACCTCACGATCTTCGCTCGACCAGTCGAGTCGCATCCGTTGGAAACCAGGCGTGCGCCACTTCTTCGGCTCGCCTTGAGTGTCGCTCTCGTCAAGCGGATGGTCCGGTTCTGAGATAATGTCTGCGGGGTCAGTCACTGTGCGTGCTCCTGTAAGTGAGGGGAACGATCTCAAACCCGGCTGCGGCTAGATTCTCTGCGATCTTCACTTTGGCTGCCTCGGCAGACTGACCGGGTGGACAATCAAACAGGGCATGGCGAATCGGTTCGTACTCAGCCTCGGTCAACATCCTCATTATGCCCTCGTTCCGTAGTAGGGGGTGTCTTCGTATTGGTCCAGTAGTTCGATGGCCCACTGTATCTTGTCTACGACTCGTTGGCCAGACGGGTGTGAGGATGTCCACAACTCTAGGTTCTGGATGCGATTATCGAGGCGCTCACCGTTCGCATGGTGCACGGTCTCACCCTTGACGAGGGGACGACCGAGATACTCGGCCATCACAAGTCGGTGCTCAGCGCCCTTGCGATCCTTGGTGTTGAAGACTCGATAGCCCTGCTTGTTGACGTGGCCCCCAGTCTTGCGGCCAAGTGGACGGTCGGGCTGTAGACCGTTAGGTGAAGTACGCTGTCGCTGATCGTGAGCTTGACACAATCCATGAGCATAGTGGGAGCGCCCACATCCTTTCACAGAGCATCCGCTAGTTGCGCCTTGGAATGATCGCAGCGGCTTGTCGGCCTGAACATCCCCAACTGTACGCAAGCGTTGGTAGTGGGCATTGCAATAGCCCTTGGCCACCACAGTCTTCTTGCAGATGGGAACAGTACAGATCATGGACTACAGTATATCATGAATGAGTAGAACGGTAGGTCAAGATCAAGGCGATTGCGTCTACGATGTGTTCGTTGAGTCTGATCTTAGCTTCTGGATTGAGGAAGAGACCACCCTCCTCGATGATGCGATTGACCGCTTTGCGCACCTCCTGCTTCTTGGCATTGCCATTACCAGTCAGTACCTTCTTGGCTTCCTGAGCACTCACCTGGTCGATCGGGAGAGCGGCCTGTAGTGCAGCGCAGCGGACGGCAACGGCGGCACACACTGACGAGTAGGTCCCACGCATGAACGGACCGGAGCCGACCGGAGGCATCTCATGTAGGACGAGATCAGGCACGTGCTTCCAGAGCAGTTCGAGCACCCCGCTCATTACCTGAGTAGAGCGATGAAGCGTATCGTCCCACGAGATGCGATCCTCGCTGGCTGTCGTCTTGATCGTTCCGGCGTCAAGGATCTCAGAGGAGATCCCTTCCTGGTGGTACATGACGACCCACCCTGTGTTGGCTATGGCCTGATCGAATGCGATGGTCTTCTTCGGACCACCCACGAAGAGGTTTGGTATCGGAAGAAATACCACCGTAGGCTCCGTGACCGGGATCAAATCGGGATCATGTGACTTGCTCCACGACGGATTGAACTGTGCGAGGTCCGTCATGTCCATGATCTTGGTCTCGTCCTTCGGATTCATAGCAGTTTCCATCTTAGCCAGAACCCAACGTACTCGATCCAGAGGCGCAGGCGAGTGGACTTCATGACATTTGGCCGATCGGGCACACATCACGAGCTACGCAAACCTTGGACTCCTTCGAACCGGGGATACAGCATGGCTGCGGTATCACCTGGTCGGCCACAGCCTGTCGGACGGCCATGTACTTGTCCCGAATAGGAAGCGCATCCTGCGGCATGTAGGGGACGGCTATCTCCGCCAACGTGAATGGATATGCTGCCTCCATGATGGTGAACCTCATGGTCCCGAAGCCCGACATGCGGAGATACTCCTGAGCCTGCGCCCAGTAGACGGGACACTTGTCCTTGAAGACTGCGAGAAGCTCCGGCGAGTCGGGAGGACCAAGCTCGGTAAACTTCTTCATCTTCATACCGTTCATCGTCTTGAACTCCCACGCCTCTTCGAAGACGAGTATACCATCCATCGAACCACGTGAGCCAGACTCCGGGTCCTCGACATAGGCCTCGGTCTTGAGAAGGACTCCGGCATCAATGAGGATGTTCTGCATGAACTCGTGCCAGAAGAGACCACCGGTCGTCGCCATGGTACCCAGGTAGTCGAATGGCTCCTTGACCATCAGTTCAGGGAAGGCGAGGTAGTAGTACAACTGGCGCTCGGTCCAGAGCGGGTGCGTGCTCGGATGGAACCAGCCGTCCGGTTTACGGTTCGATCCCTTGCCTGGTCGGATCTTCATCTGGAAGGCCTTGTGCTGCGGGTCGCTCAGAGCATTGTGGATGAGGGGTTCGAGCTTCTTACCGCCCGAGATACCACGGATCACTCGCTGGAAGGACGGGTTCTTAGCTGCCACTTGCTCGCTCCACGATCTCGATCAGATCCTCTGCTTTGATGAGCACCCAGTCTTCGAAGTTCCGCAGACGCTCGTCGTCGTAGAAGCGCACACCGATCATCGGGCGCTCAGGTCCAGCTTGCTCGACAGCCTTCTTGAGCATGGGACGGTCGATGGTGATGGACTTTGCCATGGTGGACTTACCGTCCCAGGCGAAGGCGAACTCCACCTCTCGGTGGTTCTGGCGTCCATCGATAGGGTCCCTCCATTGGTTACCTGACCCACGGGTGCGACGGCCACCGAAGGTGTCGGCAAGCCACTCCTCATGTTTGTTCCCCATAGCGTGCCGATCGATAGCCACATCAGTCCTCGACATTCACGAGAACAGGGGACGGGGTGCTCGGGTCATACTCACGGCTTTGCGCCAGCACTTGCTCACGGATCTGATCGACCGCCACGGGATTGTCCCTGAGGGCCGTGATGGTCTTCGGACGACCCACGCAGCGCTCGCCGGTTGGGAGGATGTAGGTGGTCTTCTCCAACCCAATGATGCCACGGGCGAAGCCGACCGTGAAGGCCTCATCTGCCAGGTCGATACCGACCGGTCCCCACTTCGACGGCTGGTTGAAGAGCGTCAATGTAGCCACCCGCAGTGGGATGGCCACACGGTTGCGCTCGACCTTGACTCGTAGCTCGTGGCCGACTACTCGCTCCTCGCCGTCGATCTTATCAGTGAACGGAGGAGTGCCGGTGCGGGACACGTTGAGCTTCATGGTGGACGAGTGTTCTAGAGCGAACCCTCCACCGGTTCGAGTGTCAGCACCATAGGCAGTAATGTTGGCTCGCACCTGGTTGATGAGCACCACAGCGGTCGACGTGATAGCAGCCTTGACGGCGAGAATCTCGACCATGCGTGTGACGACCTTCGGGACTGCGGCGACCGATGCTTCGTCGGCATTGCGCTCGATGTCCTTCTCCGTAATCATGGCGCCGATGGAGTCGAGCACCACGAGAGAGAACAGACCAGAGGAGGCAATATCCTTCATCACGTCAGCCACGTCCTCTGCTGACTGCGGGATGATGTGCTTGAACTGGTCGAGGCGGATGCCGTGAGCAGCAGCCCACCTCACGTCGAAGGCGTGCTCCATGTCGACCCAGGCAATGAGTTTGTCCGAGTGCTTAGACTGAGCCTCGGCAGCAAGCATGAGCATGAGGGTGGTCTTACCCACTCCGGGCTTGCCCCAAATCTCGGTAATCTTGCCCTCTACCACACCGCCGACACCGAGAGCATCATCGAGCGCCAGAGAACCAGTCGAGATGACCTCGTAGGCCGAGTTGATGTCCGGCGTGAACATCGTTCCCTCGCCGTACTTCTTGGTGAACATGTCTTCGAATGCTGTGACCGCTCTCTTGCTCGGTGACTTGCTCGCTCTATCGGCGGCGATCTGTTCGGCACGTTGTGTTCCAATGAGACCTGGCTTACCCATGTGACTCCTTACACCGGTTGCACATCGAGGATTGAGTACCCTCGTGCTGTCTTCTCTAGTTTGACAAGGACCAGTTGCCCAATCCGCAGTGTCTTCTTGTATGTACCCCACTGCTTTTGGAAGCAGACCGCTCGCTCGGAGCCGTCTCCAAGGAACAGTTCCACGAAAGCCATGGACTTCTGGTTGCGATCCTTCGTCAGGGTCAAAGCCTTGACAAGCGCACCGACGATAACCTTCGACCCGACAACTGTAGCCTCTAGCTGGCTGGCCGTCAATAGCTGCTCCCTCACGTCAGGTGGCAGCACATCGAACGGAGAGCTTGTCAGATAGATGCCGAACAGTTCTGTCTCGATCTCCTGTATCTCCTTCGGGGAGTACGGCTCAACCTCGACCGTTGAGAGCGACGTTCGCTTCTCGTAGTGCGGACACTTGACAGTGCACTTCCTGACGATGGGGATCTGCTTGAGCGGCTTGCCCCTCTTACCGATGACGACCGGGCGGCTGTCCCAGTCAAACTCGCATGGTAGGTTATTTGGCGCACCTACCTTGTCCGGGTTCCAGTGCACGCACCGATTGATCTCGCCGGACTCGTACTGAGCGATGATACCCTCAAGCTGCTTGCGGTTCGGAGAGAGGGAGTCGAAGCATCCAGCCTTCACCACGAGCTTGGCCACACCCAAGTTCGGCTTGTGCTCCATGAACTCCTCGAAGGACGCATACGGCTGATGGTCGATCAGCCATCGCACCCCTGAAGCACCCACACCCTTGATGGCATCTAGACCGAAACGGATCACATCGCCCTTGGCGGCAAAACCCTGGCCAGAGTCATTGATGTCCGGGGGCAAGACCTGACACCCACGGTTCTCGGAACCGATCACGAAGTCAGGGATGCGCTCGGCGTCCACCGTCGACATAGCGGCAACGAAGAACTCGGTCGGGTAGTGGTAGCTCAAGTAGGCGCACCAGTACGCCAGCACACCGTAACCGTAGGCATGTGCCTTGTTGAAGCTGTAGCGGCTGAACTCTTCCATCTGTCGCCAGATGGACTCTGCAACGTCCGGGGAGAGACCTCGCTCGATGCAGGCCGGGATGAACTTGAGCCCCTCTTCCTTAGCAGCGGCCACCTTTTTCTTGCCGAGGATCTTGCGAACGTAGTCAGCCTCTTCCTCGTCGTAGCCAGCTAGCGCCCGGCAGATCCCCATGATGTCTTCCTGGTAGAGCATGACGCCGAAGGTGCGGTGCAACACTGTCTCCAAACGGGGGTCGGCGTAAGAGACTGGCTCTCGTCCGAAGCGACGGTCGAGATACTTCTTGTCGAGCTTTGAGCGCATCGGACCAGGACGGTCTAGAGTAATCACGTCGGCCATATCGTGCAGGTTCTTCGGCTGCACCTCCTTGGTCATCATGGTTCCGGCATTGGTCTCGATCTGGAAGCAGCCAAGAGTATTTCCCGCTGAGATGAACTCCCACACGTCCTGATCGTCATACTCGTCCTTCCACGAGTACAGATCGATCTCTGTGCCAGTGCGCTCCTTGATGAGATCCACACACTGCTGAAGAGTGTCGAGGTTGCGAATGGACAGGAAGTCAAACTTCACCAGCCCGATCTCAGCCAGGGCTACCATGTCGAACTCAGCTACGAGTTGCCCGCCCGCCATACGAAGGGGGAGCGTGTCTGTCAGGTCGGCGTCCGAGGAGATGATGAACCCAGCAGCGTGCTTACCATAGCTCTTGAGTCGACCCACCATGATGTCGGCCAGTTCGAACAGGTACGGATACTTATGACGGTAGGGAGCTAGCTCCTCTTCATTCTGGTCCCATAGCTCTTCCCAGGAGAGTCCTTGGCCTGCCGTGTTCTTCTCGGCTACGGTGATGATCTTCGATAGCGCTTCGAGGTCACCAAAGTCCACATCAACCGTACCTCGCAGGGTCATGGCGAGATTCTTCAGAACACCCTTGCTCTTGAGTCGGATGTGAGAGCCAACTCGGACGACGCAACGCTCTCCCCACTTCTCGGTGACGTAGTTGACGACATCTTCGATGCGGTTCCTCGGGAAGTCGATGTCGAAGTCGGGAAGCTCGGTGCGACCTGGTGTCAGGAAACGCTCGAAGGGAAGCTCAGCATCTACCGGGTCCATCTCCGTGATGCCTGCGAGGTAGGCCACCAGCGATGCACCTCCCGAGCCACGACCCGGCCCGACGAGGATGCCGTGACGCTTCGACCAAAGGCAGTAGTCGGAAACGATGTCGAAGTAGCCACAGAGGTTCTTCGCAACGAGGAGTTTCATCTCGTACTCGAAGCGGGCGGCATACTCAGCCTCGGGCTTCTCATTTCCGGTGCACTTCATCTCCCACGAGCGCATACACATCCCAAAAAGTGTCTCGAAGTCTTCCTCATGGCTGTCTCCGAACATCGGCGGAGTAGGGTCACCAGCCAATCGAGCGGTACAGCGATCGGCCAGCTTGACGGTGTTAGCGATCCACTCGTCTGCCTTGTCGGAGCCGTTCATGACGAGGGCCATGTAGACCTCTTCCCTCGTCATGAGGTGGTAATCCTCGTCGCCCTCAAACAGGCCAGCATCTTCGTTGATGTTCGAACTCGTCTGTGCTGCGATCCAGACTTTGTGTGCATCCTTGTGCTCGGTGCACGAGTAGTGTGAATCGACCACAGCGATACAGGGGACGTTAAGTTCCTCAGCCAGCTTGACCATGCCGTCGTTGACCTTGAACTGGTCCTGAAGGTGGTTGGTATGGATCTCGGCGTACAGTCGGTCCTCGAAGATGCCTTGTAGTCGAGCTAGGCGAACGTGGGCCAGGTCAAGGTCATCAGCGAGGATGGCTCGGGAGACGGGACCACGGAGGCAAGCGGTCGTACAGATGATGCCCTCGCTGTACTTCTCCAACGTGTCCCAGTCGAGCCGGGGCTTGTAGTAGAAGCCGTCTCGGTTCGCCTCGGTCGACATGGCCCACAGATTGCGCAGACCAGTGTCGTTCATGGCGATGAGACAAAGGTGCCAGTAGTCCTTGACCTCCGCCTGGTCCTTCTTGAATACTTCCTCTTCCGCCTCGGTGTTATCCTTCTTCGGCTTGGTGCGTTCTAGTGGTCGGCGGAAGCGGTCGTCCACGAAGTAGGCTTCGAGTCCGAAGATGGGATTGATACCAGCAGTCTCGCAAGCAGCCTGAAGGTGGGGATGGGCGGCGCAGGTGCCGTGGTCAGTGACAGCAATGGCCGGTTGACCGTCAGCGATGGCAGATGCAACGATCTCATCGATCTTCGAAAAGCCGTCAAGAGCAGAGAACTCCGAGTGCGTGTGGATATGAACAAAAGACTCTCCCGTCCCCACAGTCGGAGGAGGTCGGAAGCTATCTGTCACATCGTTGTAGCTTGGGTAGCCTTCGATGGTGACGGTGCCCTGTAGTGTGTGTGCAATATGAGGTTCCTCAATGATGTCCATCACACAACCGAGAATCTCGGCCTGCTTATGAATGAACTCAGGGATCTCGGCAGTGGGATGAATGAGGATACGGTAGCCGTCGTCGTCCTCCACCACACAAGGGGAGGGATACTCGCCGGGGTACTTGTACGCATCCGTACTGAATGACTGGATGAGCTTCATGGCGCCTCTCTTTACCAACCAGGGTGAGCCGGGGTCCTCATCCCGACCCACCCTAGCGTACCTGGCTCTAGAG
>Ga0075522_10000696_pt1 | contig 24564 bp, 23 predicted proteins | sample NGEPerA_FD_74796 | JGI IMG/M metagenome (GOLD analysis project Ga0075522, IMG submission 74796) | Arctic peat soil microbial communities from the Barrow Environmental Observatory site, Barrow, Alaska, USA - NGEE PermafrostL2-A | ecosystem: Environmental > Terrestrial > Soil > Wetlands > Peat ...
CTGATGGCTGTGCGCTCGGCGGCGAGGAGGGTGGCGACCTGAGCGTTGGGGGGTGGGCTGACGAAGTCGCCGGGTTCGATGTGCATGAGGGTGGCCGCGAGGATGGCTTCAAGACGCGGCGCGGATGCGGGCGCTTTGCTGAGGGCCCGGGCGCGCTGCATGAGGGCGTAGAGTTGGCGGAGCTTCGCGTTGGGGAGGAGTGGGTTTTCGTGCAATGGGCACCTGGGCGGTGGAGTGGCGGCGGTAGGGGAGCCTGTGGTTCCCCACTCATCGCATAAAGCCGCGATGAATGGGCCACCCGATCTTTTGTGGTGGATGACTCTTTAAAGCTTATGCGTGCGCTGGGCCGATGCCTTCGGTGGTGAGGCCGAGGTCGGTGAAGGCTTTTTCGGCGACCTTGGGTTTGATGACTCCGTCGCGGGCGAGCTTGGAGAGTGCGGCGGCGACGATGGATTCGGCGTCGACTTCGAAGTGACGGCGAAGGTGCTCGCGGTTGTCGGAACGGCCGAAGCCGTCGGTGCCGAGGGAGACGAGACGGGAGCCGTGCTGTGAATTCAACCAAGGGGAGAGGTTGTCGGGCATGGACTTCATGTAGTCGCTGGCCGCGACGATGGGGCCGGCGGCGGAGCCGAGAGCCGTAACGATGTAAGGCGTACGCTCTTTTTCGGACGGGTGAAGGCGGTTGTAGCGTTCGGTGTCGAGGGCGTCGCGGCGGAGCTCGTTGTAGCTGGTGACGCTCCAGACGTCGGCGGCGATGTTGTATCTTTCGGCGAGGATTTGCTGGGCTTCCACCGTCTCGTTGAGGATGGGGCCGGAGCCGAAGAGTTGGAGCTGTGCGGGTTTTTCGGAGGACTTGTATTTGTAGATGCCGCGGAGGATGCCCTCGCGGATGCCTTCGCCCTCAGGCATCGGGGGCATGGCGTAATCCTCGTTGTACATGGTGATGTAGTAGAAACAGTTTTCGGCGGCTTCGTACATGCGGCGTATGCCGTCCTGGATGATGACCGCCATTTCGTAGACGAAGGCGGGATCGTAGGTGATGCAGGTGGGGATGGTGCCGGCGAGGACGGGGGAGTGGCCGTCCTGGTGTTGCAAGCCCTCGCCGAGCATGGTGGTGCGGCCTGCGGTGCCGCCCATCATGAAGCCCTTGCCGCGGGAGTCGGCGAAGGCCCACGCCAGGTCTCCGACGCGCTGGAAGCCGAACATCGAGTAGTACATAAAGAAGGGGACCATGGGGATGCGGTAGTTGGTGTAGGCCTGACCGGCAGCGGTGAAGCTGGCCATGGCGCCGGCTTCGGTGATGCCTTCTTCGAGGATCTGGCCGTCGGATTTTTCGGAGTAGCTGAGGAAGACGTTGGAATCGTGGGGGACGTACTTCTGTCCTTCGGGCGCGTAGATGCCTACGGCTTTCATTACGGATTCGAAGCCGAAGGTGCGGCCCTCGTCGGGGATGATGGGGACGATGAGTTTGCCGATCGCGGGGTCCTTGAGCAGGCCGTTGAGCATGTTGACAAAGCCCATGGTGGTGGAGACGGCGCGGCCCTTGGAGCCGGAGAGCCAGTCCTTGAAAAAGTCGAAGGTGGGGGCTACGAAGGTGGACTTGGGGACGACGCGCGCCGGCATGTAGCCGCCGAGTTCCTGACGGCGGGCCTGCATGTACTGCATCGCCGGGTCGCTGGGGTCGGGGCGGTAGAAGGCGGCGTCCTTGGCGGCGTCGGCGGGGATGGGGATGTCGAAACGCTGCACGAACTGGGCGAGGCCGTCATCGGAGAGCTTCTTTTCGGAGTGGGTGGCGTTGCGGGCCTGCGCCGAGCCGAGGCCGTAGCCCTTGACCGTTTTGGCGAGAATGACCGTCGGGCTCCCTTTGTGCTCGACTGCGTGCTTGTAGGCGTTGTAGATTTTGACGCGATCATGGCCGCCGCGGTGGAGATGGAAAAGCTCGTCGTCGTTGAGGTGCTCGACGAGCTTGAGCAGTTCGGGATATTTGCCGAAGAACTCTTTGCGGAGGTAGGCGCCGTCCTTGGCTTTGAAGCGCTGGTAGTCGCCGTCGACGCACTCTTCCATGCGCTTGAGGAGCAGGCCGGTGTGGTCCTTGGCGAAAAGTTCGTCCCAGTCGGAGCCCCAGACGACCTTGATGACGTTCCATCCCGCGCCGCGGAAGGTGCCTTCCAGCTCGTCGATGATGCGCGCGTTGCCGCGGACGGGGCCGTCGAGGCGCTGGAGGTTGCAGTTGACGACAAAGATGAGGTTGTCGAGCTTCTCGCGGGCGCCGAGGCCGATGGCTCCGAGGGTCTCGACTTCATCGGTCTCGCCGTCGCCTACAAAGGCCCAGATTTTACGGGGCGTCTTCTCGATGAGGCCGCGGTGTTCGAGGTAGCGCATGAAGCGCGCCTGATAAATCGCATTGAGCGGGCCAATGCCCATCGAGACGGTGGGGAATTGCCAGAAATCCTGCATGAGCCAGGGGTGGGGGTAGCTGGAAAGGCCGGGCTCGCCGCGTAGCTCGTGGCGGAAATTTTTGAGGCGGGCCTCATCGAAACGGCCTTCGAGGAAGGCGCGGGCGTAGACGCCGGGAGAGGCGTGGCCCTGGAAGTAGATGAAGTCGCCGGGCTGGTCGCCCTTGGCGGTGGCATATTTGGCGCGGAAGAAATGATTGAAGCCGACTTCGAGCAGCGTGGCCTGCGAGGAGTAGGTGGAGATATGGCCGCCGATGCCCGCGTCCTTCTTGTTCTGGCGGTGGACCATCGCCATGGCGTTCCAGCGGAGCAGGGCCTCGACGCGGCGCTCGAGCGCGCGGTCGCCGGGGTAGGGAACCTCGTCGTGCCTGGGGATGGTGTTGATGTAGGCGGTGACGAGGTCGCAGGTGGCGGGCACTCCTGCCTCGCGAGCGCGGGAGCGAAGGGCGGCGAGGACGGCGGCGCCTTGTTCCCAGTCCTGTGCGACGACCTCGTCGAAGGCTTCGATCCACTCGGCGAGCTCCGCCGTCATGTCCTTTTGAACTGCTTCTTCCACCTTGGTTGCCATCGGCTTTATCCCCTTTATGCAAACTTCCACTACTAGGATAAATGCGGCTTATGGGGATGCGCCAGAGGAGGGGGCTAGGCGGCCTTCTTGAGCCGCCCTTCTTTCGGATGCTCTTCATCGCCGATCGCAACGATGGGCTTGATCTTGCGGCGTTTCACTTTTCGCGCCTGGGCCAGGTCGTAGTCGAACTGCAAGCCCGACCAGAAACCGCTGGACTTGTCGAACGCCTCGTCAAGCTTGAGGGACATGAGCGCGGATATACCGGCGCGTCCGTTGAGGATCATCGAGAGGTGGGCGCGTGTGACGCCGAGATGTTTTGCCAGGGCGCTGACGGTCAGTTTTTCGCCCATGGCAGCGCGAATCAAGCGGCCGGGGTGAGGTGGATTGAACATCTGCATACGATCTCCCAGTTGTGATGAATCTGCTGTTTGCATCGTTTAGCCTTCCCAGTGCCAAGCTATATTCTCTCAAAGCGTTCCACAGTCAAGGCCACATGACTTGACTCGCCTTCAATTTGTAAGTAATAGGCAACATCTCGATTTTCATCCTTGTCTCCAGCCCACCACACAAAGTAAAGGATGAAAACCTCGCCGGGCGAAAAAGTCGAACAAGCCGATTTCATATACTTTGACAACTCATCTTTTACACGAGCGTCGTCATCGGCTCTTTGCATGCGGCACATGAGCAACTTAATAGGCGATCGCACATATAGCAGCTTCTCAAAATCGTGTTTCAGGCCATCAATATTCAAACCGTGTTCGGATTCCGCGGCAATCAAAATGCCTTTGTCACGCACATATGCGATGAAGTCCCACAAAAACTGGGCTCGCTTGTCCTGTGGAGTAGTTCCCTTCGCAGTGGGAAAGCTCTCGGCACCCTTGAGATTAGAAAACTCGCGGAGAAGACTGAAGTTCCGTTCGGACCATTCGAGCTGATGTCTTGTGTCCTCAATTTCGGTTTTGAGAAAAGCGATGAGTTCTAGAGCGAGATTCTTAGACTCTTGTCTTGTCGTTGGAAACATTTCTCCAAGTTATCAACTGCAATCTTCCTATGTCGAATAGTCGGCGTTGATGCTGACGTACTCGTGGGTGAGGTCGCAGGTGAGGAAGCGGCAGTGGCCGGTGGATTGGCCCAGGTCGATCTGGATGGTGTATTCGCGCTTCGACATTTCGGCGTGGGCGGCGGCTTCGTCGAAGGTGGGGGCGCGGAGACCGCGTTCAAAAATGGGTAGCTCGTTGATGCGGATGGTGACCGTGGCCGGGTCGAAGGCGACGCCCGCGCGACCGGCGGCGGCGAGCAGGCGTCCCCAGTTGGGGTCGGCGCTGGACCAGGCGGTTTTGCACAGCGGCGAGGTGGCGATGGTGACGGCGATGGCCTTGGCGTCGGCGCCGGTGCGGGCGCCGGTGATTTCGAGTGTGACGACGTGGGTGACGCCTTCGCCGTCGTCGACGATCTGGTGGGCGAGCGAGTCGCAGACGCGCTGGAGCGCGGCCTCGAACGCGGGGACGACTTCGCCCTGGGCGGCGATGCCGCTTTTGCCGCTGGCGAGCAGGAGGACGGTGTCGTTGGTGGAGGTGTCGCCGTCGATGGAGATGCAGTTGAAGCTGGTTTCGACGACGGCGGTGAGCATGGCGTCGAGGTGCTCGGAGCAGGCGGCGATGTCAGTGAAGATGTAGGCGAGCATGGTGGCGTGCGGCGGGCCGCCGAGGTTGGGGCCGATCATGCCGGCGCCCTTGGCGCAGCCGAAGATTTGCACGGCCTTGGCGTCGACACCGCTTCCGACTTCGATGGTGGCGAGGGCGACTTTGAGTTTGGTGTCGGTGGTGAGGATGGCGGTGGCGAAGGCTTCCGCGTGCTCGCGTGTGTCGCCGAGAGCCGCCGCGGCCGAGGGGATGGCCGCGAGGAGTTTTTCGGTGGGGAATGGGACTCCGATGATGCCCGTTGAAGATGGAAAGACTTCGTCGAAGACACAGCCGAACTGGTCGCCGACGGCGATGCAGGTTTTGAGGCAGGCGTCGAGACCGGCTTGTCCGGTGGCGCAGTTGGCGTTGCCGGCGTTGACGATGAGCGCGGAGACTCTGCCGCCGGTCGCGGCGAGGTGTCGGCGGCCGACGGTTACTGGAGCGGCGACGACTTGGTTGCGGGTGAAGAGCGCGGCGGCGGTTGCTCCGCCGGGGCAGATGGCGAGGGCGACGTCGGGCTTGCCGCTGGCCTTGATGCCGGCCTTGACGGAGGTCCACTGGAAGCCGAGAGGGAGGGTGGTGGAGGGAGTGCTCATGAAATTTAAGACTATCAACCAATAGTCATTACGCGTTGGGCACGAGCAGTCACTGGTTAGACAGGTAGTTGTATATTGATGATGTGGACACACAGAAGCCGCTCGAGTTCCTTGGAAGCAGCCGCAGCGATCTACGCGGCTTTCCCGCGGAAGTTCGCCACGCGATGGGCTTGGAATTGCTGAGTATCCAGCAAGGAGGCTTGCCGCTGGATTTCAAGTCTATGCCAAGTGTCGGCAAAGGAGTTTACGAAATACGAATTAACCTCGGTGGTGCTTGGCGACTACTGTACGTAGCCAAGTTCAGCGAGGCCATCTATGTGCTTCATACTTTTCAGAAGAAGACTCAACAGACTTCCAAGGAAGACATCGATCTCGCCCGGAAACGCTACCGAATGATTGGAGGATGACCATGAAAAAGACAGACCCCCGTTGGGATGACATGAGCGTCATAGAGAGCTGTGGCAACGTTTTTATCGATTTGGGTTTCGATGAAGCCGAGGCCAAAGTCATGTTGATGCGGGCCGACTTGATGCTTGCATTGGAACGGCACATCACTGCTCAGGGGTGGACACAAGCGGAGGCGGCTAAGCATATGGGAATTACGCAGCCCCGCGTGTCGAAGCTCAAGAAGAGAAAGTGGGACGAGTTCAGCCTGGATATGTTGGTGACGCTGGCTGCTCGTGTCGGGTTGCATGCCGAACTGAAGCTGGCAGCGTAGGAATTTTATGGTTTACTTCGCGCACGCCGCGGCGGAGCGGTCGGTGCGGGTCCAGGTTTCTGACCTGCCGAAGATCTTGATGCCGACGTAGCCGCGGAGGTGGAGTTGGTTGCCGTCGGCGGTCATGGCGCCGCGATAGGTTTTGCCGGATTTTGGGTCGTAGAGCTTGCCGCTGTCGGCGTGGGTGGGGTCGGTGAAGTGGAAGCCGTAGCCGATCTGGAGGCCGCAGAGGGAGTGTTTGCGGGCGGCGGGGTCGGGGTTCTTTTCGTCGAATTGCGTGGGGGCTGTTTTGCTGATCGCGACCATGCGGGCGCATACGTCCGTGCCGCAGTGGAAGATTTCAATGACCGAGCCGGTGGGGTCGCGCCAGTCGCCGAGGATGCCGGTTTGGGCTTGAGCGGCTGACGCGAAAAACAGAATGACGAGGGCGAGGATGGCGCGCATGGACATCTCATCGTAGATGCCGGCGGAGGTGCCGGCGTCGACCCCACCCTTTCGCAAGTGCGCGAAAGGATGGGCCACCCGGGCTTTGATGGGCCACCCGGATTGTGCCGTTGCGAACAGAGGACCAATGCCGCGATCTCTCCGCTCCGCGCCTCGGTCGAGACGACAGATTGGGTGGGAAGAGGGCACAGGGGCGTCCGGCGTATACTTTGGCGATAACGATGGACGAGCGCGGACAGGCGCACGGCGACTCTCCGAGGGGGACGTAACAGCATGAGCAGCAACGGAAATGGGCACCAGACAAATGGCAACGGGCATACGCATAACACCGACTGGACGGTGCCGATGCCGCGCACGGATTGGATCGTAAAGCGCAAGGAAGTGGCCGCGAAGACGGGCGACTGGAACATGTCGCAGATGCACTTTGCGCGCCAGGGTCTTGTGACCGAGGAGATGGCGTTCGTCGCGCATAAGGAGAAGATTTCGCCGGAGTTGGTGCGGAGTGAGATTGCCAGGGGGACGATGATTATCCCGGCAAACATCAATCATCCGGAACTGGAGCCGATGGCGATCGGCGTTGAGAGCCTGTGCAAGATCAATGCGAATATCGGCAATTCGGCCATCGTTTCGAATGTCGATGAGGAGCTGCGGAAGCTGCATACCGCCGTGCATTTTGGCGCGGATACGGTGATGGACTTGTCCACCGGCGGCGATATTCCGATGATTCGCGAGCAGATTATCCGGCACTCGCCGGTGCCCATTGGGACGGTGCCGCTGTATGAGGCGCTGAGCCGGGTGAAGAAGGTTGAGGACCTCAATATCGACCTTTACCTTGAGGTGATCGAGGAGCAGGCGCAGCAGGGGGTGGACTACTTTACGATCCATGCCGGTGTGCTGATCCAGTATGTGCCGCTCGTTTCGAAGCGCATTACCGGGATTGTGAGCCGCGGCGGGGCGATCCTGGCGCAGTGGATGACTGCGAACCATAAACAGAATTTTCTGTATGAGAACTTCGACCGCATCACGAAGGTGATGGCGAAGTATGACGTCAGCTACTCGCTGGGCGATGGGCTGCGGCCGGGGTGCGTTGCCGACGCCTCCGACGAAGCGCAGTTTGCCGAGTTGAAGACGCTCGGCGAGTTGACGCGGCAGGCCTGGAAGGACGATGTCCAGGTGATGATCGAAGGCCCCGGCCATGTGCCGATGGACAAGATCAAGGAGCAGGTGGATAGGGAAGTCGAGTTGTGCGACGGCGCTCCGTTCTACGTGCTGGGGCCGCTGGTGACCGATATCGCTCCGGGCTACGACCACATTACGAGCGCGATCGGCGCGGCGATGATCGGGTGGCATGGCGCGGCGATGCTTTGCTATGTGACTCCGAAAGAGCACCTGGGGCTGCCGAATGAGAAGGATGTGAAGGACGGCATTATTGCGTACAAGATTGCCGCTCATGCTGCAGATATTGCGCGGCACAGGCCGGGCGCGAGAGACCGCGACGATGCGATTTCTCATGCACGGTACACGTTCGATTGGGACAAGCAGTTTGCGCTGTCGCTGGACCCCGACACGGCCCGTGGGATGCACGATGAGACGCTGCCGGACGATTATTACAAGGAAGCGGCATTCTGCTCGATGTGCGGGCCGAAGTTCTGCTCGATGAACTGGTCGTCGAAGGTGGACAAATTCAACGAGGAAGTCCATGGGCTGAAGAAGCCGGACCTGACGCAGATTGTTACGGAGCAAATGGCGCTGCGGTAGGGTTTTCTATTTACAGTTGCCAGTTTCGAGTTGCCAGTTTCGAGTTGCGGTTTGGGTTACAGCTTTCAGCTACCGGCTGCGAACTGCCAGCTACTTCTTTCCGCTGTAGTACCCGGTGCGATAGCGGAGGGTGTACTTCGCGCGGAATGCGGGGTCTTTGAGCTGAATCTGAATGTGCCGGAATCCGCTGCTGTCGCCGCCGCGTTGCGGGGCGTAGTAGCCGAGGGTGTATTGGGTGCGGAGATCGTCTGACACATGCTGGAAGGCGGGGCCGAGGTCGCGGCGGTCTTCGACGTAGAAGTACTTGCCCCCGGTGTCGTTGGCCATCTGGATGAGGGCGTGTTCGCCGCCGGTATTGCGGCCGGCGTCGTTGTGGATGGGGACGATGATGAGCGCGTAGATCATGGCGCCGGCACGCTGCGCTTCCTCTAGCGACGAGGGGTAGCTGCCGTGGTGGGTGGTGTCTTCGCCGTCGGTGATCATGACGATGACGCGGCGGCCGCCGTTGGATTTCGTCGCCTGCAGGCTGTCGCTCGCTAGATAGATGGCGTCGTACATCGCGGTGGCGTCGCCGCGTGTCATGCGGCCGAGGCCGTCGTCGAGGCTTTCGACTCTGTTGGTGAATGGGGTGAGCTCGCGGACGGTGTCGTCGAACTCCATGAGGTCGATCTGGTCCTGCGGGCGGAGGATGGTGCGGACGAATTTCTTGGCGGCCTCGCGCTCCAGGTGCTCATCGCTGAAGACGCTCTCACTGGCGTCGATGGCGAGGACGATGGAGAGCGGCGTGGTCGACTCCTTGTCGAAGACGGCGATTTTTTGCGGCTTGTCGTCCTCTTTGACCTCGAAGTCGTCGACCGTGAGGCCGGGGACCGGGACTCCCTTTTCGTCGACCACGTTGACGGCGACGGGGACGAGGCGGCTTTCGACGGTGATGGTGGGGATCTGTGGCGTCCGCCGGACGATGGGGGCGGCTTCCTGCGGCTGTTGCGCGGCGGCGCCGAGTGCAACGAAAAACGTGATCCCCACCAGAACGGACTTCAAGATTTCTCTCCTGCAATGTCGTCGGGAAACGGCTCGCCGTCGGCCCACACCGCTCCATCGACAAATTGTTCCTTCTTCCAGATTGGGACGGTCTTCTTGAGCGTATCGATTACCCAGCGGCAGGCATCGAATGCAGCCCCTCGGTGCGCGGAGGCGACGATGATCAGGACGCTGGTCTCGCCGACGAGCAAGCGGCCGAGCCGATGCACGAGAACGACGTCGCGGACGCCGAAGTTCGCGATGGCCTGATCGGCGAGGCCGCGCATCTGGGTGAGGGCCATTTCTTCGTAGGCCTCGTAGTCCAGATGGAGGGTGCGGCGGCCGCGGGTGTTGTCGCGGACGATCCCGTCGAAGACGCAGATTGCGCCGTCGCTGCCGGCCTTGATTTCCTGCTGGAGGGCGGCGGAGTCGATGGGTTCACGCTGCAGGGCGACCTTCATGGGCGGCCTCCGCTGACTGGCGGCAGGATGGCGACCTCGTCGCTGTCGAGGAGGACGCGGGTGGGCTGCGCGTACTCCTGGTTGACGGCGACGGCGGAGGCCAGCAGCAGTTTTTCCGGCAGCACGCCGTCGCGATGGAGGGCGGCGAGGAGACCGGCGACGGTCTCGCCTTCGGGCAGCTCTCGCCACTCATCGGCGGCTGGCGCGATTTCTTTCAATGGCCCGAACAGCCGCATTCTCACCCGCATGGCATTTGGTACCCGATACCGTAAGGACGCATTCCAGAAGAATACGTGAGGCGCGACGCGGAAACGAAACGGCGGCCTGCGATATACTCGGCCAATTCCGGGTACGAACAATCCGGCGGGAGATTTTGCCATGCTCAAGGGTTTTCGCGACTTCATTCTGCGCGGCAATGTGGTCGATCTTGCCGTCGCGGTCCTCATTGGCGCGGCGTTCGGACAGATCACATCGTCGCTGACCTCGAACGTGATTACACCCTTCATTTCGGCGCTGATCGGCGCGCCGGACTTTTCCGCGCTGGTTTTCCACATGCATGTGTTTGCGCACGGAGCGTCGGCGGCTAAAGCCTGTGTTGCTACGGCGACGGCGCCTTGCCCAGGGGACATCCACTATGGCATCTTCCTCAACGCGCTCATCAATTTCCTGATGATTGCGGTGGTTGTCTACTTCTGCATCGTGATGCCGCTGCAAAAGCTGCTGGCGCGCATCCACGGCCCGGTTGAACCTGAAGCCGTTACCACCAAACCTTGTCCGCAATGCCTCTCGGATGTGCCACTAGCCGCGACGCGCTGCAAGTTCTGCACCGAACCCATCAGCTAAGCCCTGGAGCCTCGATGACGCACGTTCGCCTCGCCTGCCTGTTGCCCCTGACTCTTGCCGCGGGCCTCGCCGCCCAAACCACGCCCGAGCCGCCAGCGCACGTTTTCGGCTATGCCGACTTTACGCAGCAGGCCAAGTGGGACGCCGCCTTTATGGTCGTCCCGAACGCCAAGCTGGCGGGGGAGCACCTGAAAATCCTGACCGCCGAGCCGCACTGGGCCAGCTCGCCCGAGGACCACAAGACGGCGCTGTATGTCGCCGACAAATTCAAGGCAGCCGGGTTGCAGACCGAGATCGTCGAGTACCGCGTGCTGCTGAACAAGCCGGTCAAGATCCTGATCGAGGCGTTCGATGAGCATGGGAAGAAGATCATGTCCGGGCCTACTCCCGAGCATGTCGACCCTAAGGCTTACGGCGGCGATCCGTTCCAGGACGATCCACGTATCCTGCCCGCTTTCAATGGCTCTGCACCATCCGGCGATGTAACGGCTGAGGCTGTCTATGTGAACTATGGGACGCTGGCCGACTTCAAGAAGCTGGCCGAACTGGGCGTCAGCGTCAAGGGGAAGATCGCGATCGTGCGGTATGGCGGAAACTTCCGCGGGGTGAAGGCTTATATCGCGCAGCAGGAAGGAGCGGCGGGGATGTTGATCTACTCCGACCCCGCGGATGACGGCTATGTGCGTGGCGATGCGTACCCGCGCGGGCCGTACCGTCCACCTTCGGGGGTGCAACGGGGCTCGGTACAATTCATGCCGCTCTATTCCGGAGACCCTGAAACTCCAGGTGTAGCTTCTACGCCCGATCTGCCTGATTCGCAAAGGATTCTGGATCCGGCCCAGATGAACCAGCCTTCTATTCCCGTCAACCCGCTGTCGTATCAGGATGCGGCGCCGATCCTGGAAGCGCTGGGCGGAGCGGACACTCCGCGGGAGTGGCAGGGAGGCTTGCCGTTTACGTACCATCCCGGCCCGGGCAAGGTGACGGTGCATATGCACCTGGAGCAGGATTACAAGATTCGGACGATTTGGGACGTAATTGGGACGATCCCCGGAAGCGACGCGAATGCGTGGGTGGTGGCGGGAAATCATCGGGATGCGTGGGTATTCGGGGCAGTCGATCCGAACAGCGGCACGGCGGCAATGCTTGAGACGGTGCATGGGCTGGGGGATTTGTTGAAGCAGGGCTGGAAGCCCAAACGCACCATCAAGATTTGCTCATGGGATGCTGAGGAGGAAGGGCTTATGGGTTCGACCGAGTGGGTCGAGGCGCACATGCCGCAGTTGACCCATGCGGTTGCCTACTTCAATACGGACGTAGGCGTGTCGGGTCCGAACTTCGATGCGGCGGCGGTGCCGTCGCTGAAGCAATTCGTTCGCGAGGTGACGCAAGAGGTTGCGAGTCCCAAGGGCGGCAGCGTGTACGAGCAGTGGAAAAAGGACCAGGAGTCGGGCGTCGGGCGGCGGCCGAACCGGCCCAGCGCCAGTGTGGAAAACGGTGAGGTGCGCATTGGCGACCTGGGGTCGGGGTCGGACTTTACGCCGTTTATCCAGCACATGGGCGTGCCGTCGACGGACATTGGGTCGAGCGGCCCTTACGGCGTCTACCACTCGGTTTTCGACAACTACAACTGGTTCATCAAGTTCGCCGATCCGACGTTCGTTTACGAGCAGCAGCAGGCACGGGTGTTTGGGCTGGAAGTGCTGCACATGGCCGACGCCGATGTCCTGCCGTACGATTACCGGCTGTATGGCCGCGAGGTTGTCGGGTATGTGAAGGCCGCGCAACAACGGTCGAAATTGGCGGTGGACTTCACGGCTGCCAGCAAGGCGGCGGACCGGTTCGCCGCTGCCGGCAATGCCGTCTATGCGAAGCAGGCTGCGCCGGGTGGGGCCAACGATGCCCTGAACGGTGCGTTGCGCGAGGCGGAAACTGCCTTGCTGAACCCGGCTGGGTTGCCGCACCGGGCGTGGTTCAAGCACACGATTTACGATCCGGGGGAGTACACGGGTTATGCCGCCGTGGTGATCCCCGGCGTGAATGAGGGGATCGACGCGGACGACTCGGCGCGGACGCAGGCGCAGTTGGACGCGTTGGCGGCGGCGCTGAATCGCGCTGCCGAAACGCTGGAGGGCGCCGCGAAATAACGTGGCCTCGGCCGGACCGCCGCAACTTATGGAAGCGATTGCACGTACAATCTTCTGTATGCCGATGAAGAAGCGCCATAAGGGCCCGCCGTCGGGCGAGACGGGACAGGAAGCCCTCTATCTGAAGTCGCTCTCGGAGCGGCAGGTGCAGGTCACCGTGAAGCTGCGCGACGGCGAGGCTGTCAGCGGATGGATTGAATACTTCGACGACATGATGGTGCGGCTGACGCGCGAAGGCAAGCCGAATTTGTTTATCTACAAGACGCAGATTCGCACCATTACCGAGGCGGGCGGCGTCGAGCGGAAACGCAGCGGGAACAGAGCAGGGGATAGTGGGTAGGGGATAGAAGATAGTGAGAAGCCGTAGAATGGTGCGGTGAGAGAATTTGTTGGAGTTGCTGAAGAGATTGCGCGCGAGGCCGGTGGGCTGCTGCGTGAGTTTCATCACCGCGGAGTTGCGACCGAGTACAAAGGCGATGTCGATATTGTGACGGTCGCCGACCGCACCAGCGAGGCGCTGATCGTGGAGCGGCTGCATGCGGCGTTTCCCGAGCATGGCGTGTATGGCGAAGAGGGTGCGCGCTCCGGATTAGCCAATGAATTTCGGTGGTATATCGACCCGCTGGATGGGACGACGAATTTTTCCCATGGCTTCCCGGTCTTCTGCGTAGTGCTGGGGTGCGAGCGGCGTGCGCCGGGGCTGGCTGCGGACGAAGATGGAGAGATGGTCTGCGGCGTGATCTACGACCCGCTGCGCGATGAGATGTTTTCGACGGTGCGAGGCGAGGGCGCGACGCTGAATGGGGCCGCGATCCATGTGTCGAAGGCGGCGAAGTTGCAGGAAGCGTTGATTGCGACCGGGTTTCCGAGCCAGAAGCGGCATGAGTCGCCGAACGTGCATTTCTACCAGGAGTTCACGCTGCGGTCGCATGGGGTAAGGCGGGCGGGGTCGGCGGCGCTCGATCTGGCGTACGTGGCGTGCGGGCGGCTGGAGGCTTTCTGGGAGTTCAAGCTGAACCCGTGGGACACGTCGGCGGGGTTCCTGATGGTCGAAGAGGCTGGCGGGAAGATTACGCACTTCGATGGCGGGAAATTTACGCTGGACAGCCGCGAGGTTTTTGCGACGAACGGGCTGATCCATGCGGAGATGCAGACGCTGTTTGAGGATTTGTTTGCGGGCCGGAATCTCGAACCGATTCCCACGCCGGCGGAGTTTGCGGCGCGGCGGAAGGCGGGGGGCTAGATCTCTGCAGCCTCTTCGGCCATGAAGGCAGATAAAGCAGGTTCCGTGAAGACGCCAGGCTTGCCCTTATTTTTCTTCGACTGAAGTTTTGCTAGTTTTGGCGCGAGCCAATCGAGGTCTTCCCATACGCCCGGATCGCGGGCTTGACGCGCTTTGATGTAAGGCTGAGCGATGGCGTAGTATCTCTCCATCCAGTAATCGAACGTATGCCAGACCATGTAAAGGTCCAATGCTTTTTTTCGCGTGAGCATCGCAATTGTCTCAAAGAAGTCGAGAATGTCTTCCATCTCTATAAAGTCTTGTGGATTCACCAGATAGTTTTGTGCTGCGAGCGCACGTTGCTTCACCTTGTCGGCGCCGAAGAAGTCATTCTCAAGGCGGAACAAAAGATCGACCGATTGATTGAAGCGGGCGCGATGCACCTGGTAGGAAAACGCAATCAGAGCGATCGTCGTGCTGACGAGCGAGACGCTGACAGGTAGCCAGGCCGGGATAGATGTCATGCAATTATGATAGTGCAATGCGCATTTCAGGTGGCCACTGGCAGCAACAATCCTCTGCTGCTAAGATTTAGTTCGATGAAACAACTCGGATCTATCGTTAGGAGATAAGCGAAATGGCGTACGTAATTGCGGAACCCTGCATCGGCACCAAGGACACGGCGTGTGTGGATGCTTGCCCGGTGGATTGTATCCACCCGAAGAAGGACGAAGGCGATCACGGTGAGGCGGAGCAGCTGTTCATCGATCCGGTGGAGTGTATCGATTGCGGCGCGTGCGTTCCGGTGTGCCCGGTGTCGGCGATCTACGCCGGGGACGACCTGCCGGACAAGTGGGCGGAATATACGGAGAAGAACGCGACACATTTTGGGCGGTAGTTCTTCGGTTGGTTTGCGAGCGCGCGGCCTTCGGGTCGCGCTTTGCTTTAAGTCGTGAGGGGCGTGAGGGGCGGCGATGGCGGAAGGGCGGCTGGTCCAACATCACGGCGAGGCCATTGTGCTGCGGACGTGGCCGTTCCATGAAGCTGACCTGCTGGTGAGTTTGTTTACGCGCGAGCAGGGAAAGGTGAAGGGCGTGGCGCGTCATGCGATGCGGTCGCGGCGGAGGTTCGGCGGCGCGCTGGAGCCGGCGACGCATGTGCGGGCAAGCTATGCGGAACGTCCGCGGCAGGATTTGGCGAGGCTGGATTCGTTTGAGATCGTGTGGTCGCCGCTTAGCGATGCGGTCGATTATGTGCGGACGGCCGCGCTGCAGTTGGTGGTCGAGGTGCTCGACGAGGCAATGCCGGATGGGGCGCCCGAGGATGCGGTGTTTCGGCTCGCGCTCGCGGTGCTGACGGAGATGCGGGCGGGGCGGGTGTGGCTGCCGGTGACGTATTTCTGTCTGTGGATGAACCGGCTGATGGGGTGGATGCCGGAGCTCGGACACTGTGCGGTGTGTGGGCTGGACTTGCGGGGCGGCGCGGTGTGGTGGTCGGCGGTTGGCGATGGCGTGACGTGTTTCGATGACCGGCGGCCGGGTAGTCAGGCCGTGAGTGCGGCGTCGGTTGCGGAAAGTTATGCGATGTTCCGGACGCCACTGGCTGCGCTGGCGGAGAGTGAGTGGCCGGCGGCGCGGGCGGCGGACCTGAGGGGATTTGCGATCGGCACGCTGGAACGGCATTTGGAAAAACGATTGATGAGCGCGCGGGCGCTGGGGCGCTGACACTTTCGCGTGAGCGGTCGCCCGACCGTGGGATGACGAGCGACGCTGCGGCGGGGCTAAACTTGAGCGACTGACGACGATAGGAAATCGCTTGGCCTCCGCCGATCCGCAGGACAAATTCGAACGCACGGCCAGTCCTCTGCCGCAAATTTTGCGGATGTTCTGGCTGTGGTCGCTGATCGCGTTTGTGGCGATGATTGTGATTGGCTATGTGGAGTTTCGGATGGGGTATCCGAAGCCGCACTACAGCCCGCTCGGGGGATCGCGATTCGACGATCTGACGGAGTATCTGCCGACGTACCGGCTGCTGCACACAGCCGCGTTTTTCGGCAATCCGGAGTCGACGCCGGTGGCGTACCCGCCGTTCGGCGCGGTGATGTATGCGCTGGATTATGCGTCGGGACATGCGGTGGGTTTCTATCTGGCGACGGCGCTGGTATGGCTCGCGGCGGCGGTGTGGGGAGTGCGGCGGGCGCTGATAAAGAGCGGGATCGGCGGCTTGAGCGCCACGTTGTTTCCGCTGACTCTGGTCCTGCTTTCGTTTCCGATTGCGGGGCTGATTCAGCGCGGAAACATCGAATTATTCTTGTGGATTTTCGCGGCGTGCGGGACGTGGGCCTTCGTGTGCGATAAAGACGATGCGGCTGCCGTGCTGTGGGGCCTGGCGGCGGCGATGAAACTGTATCCGATTATCTTTCTCGCGCTGTTATTGCCAAGGCGGAAGTATCGCGCGTTTGCGGTGGGGGTCGGGACGTTTGTTGTCGCGTCGATTGCGTCCATGGCGTGGCTGGGGCCCCGCATCGCCGTGGCGTGGAAGGGCTCGCTGCACAACGTGTTCGGGTATCAGGGTGTGCGCGTTTCGGAGTGGAGCATTCATGAACTTGCGGCCAATCACTCGATGTACGGCCTCGCGAAGATTGTTGCGATTGGCGTGAACCTGCCGGTGTCGAAACTGATGCTGCCATACTATGCGATGGGTGCCGTGGTATTCGGGTTGCTGTTTTTCAGGCGACTGTGGAAGATGCCGATGGCCAACCAACTGCTCGCGGTGAGTGCGTTTATGGTGATGCTGCCGCCGGTTTCGTACTTCTACACGCTGGTGCATTTGTACGCGCCGTGGCTGGTGCTGGCGTTCATCGCGATCAGAGCGGACAGGGCCGGCGTGCGAATTCCAGGCTTGCAGACCACCATACTTTTGTTTGTGCCGCTGTTCGGATCGTTCATGCTGTTCACGTATCCACGGGTGATGTTGTTTGGGGGAATTGTGCAGTGCTGCGTGTTGATTTTGCTGTTTCTGTGCGCCGTCACGTTTCCATTTACCGAGGACCGGGCGCAAACGCCGGAGGTGGCAGCGTGAGCCGGCAACGCAAGCCCGAAGCGGCGCCTGTCGCGTTTCCAGAGGTGCTGCGGAAGTTTTGGATACGCTCCGTGGCGGCGTTCGGGTTGATGTTTCTGCTGGTGTGGCTGGAGCAGCAACACGCGAACCCGGGCGCTCGGATGACGCCGCTGCCCGACCCGATCTTCGGCGATTTGACCGAGTATTTTTCCACGTTTCACATGGTGCATACGGCGGCTTTTTTTGATTCCACGAGCCTGGCGTATCCGGCGGTGGCGTATCCGCCGTTTGGGGCGGCGATGTTTGCGGTGCTGTATGCCTTCTCGCGCCCTGTCGTCGCGTATATGGCGCTGGCAGGTTTGTGGATGACGCTGGTATGGCTGGGAGTCCGGCGCGCGCTGCTGCGCGAAGGCGTCGGTCGGGTGGTCGCGTTGATGTTTCCGGTATCGATCCTCGTCGCATCGTTTCCGATCGAGGGCCTGTTGCAGCGGGCGAATGTCGAACTTTTTCTGTGGATATTTACCGCGACGGGAATGTGGGCTTACCTGCGCGGGCGAGACGATGCGGCGGCGATCCTGTGGGGCTTGGCGGCGGCGGGGAAGTTCTATCCGGTGATTTTTCTGGTGTTATTTTTGCCGCGAAAAAAGTTCCGTGCGTTTGGTATAGGCGTGGCGGCGTTTCTCGTCGCGACGCTGGCTTCGGCGGCGTATTTTGGGCCCAGTATTTGGGTTGCGTTGCAGGGTGCGCTGCACAACACGTTCGGATACCAGGGCGTGCGCGTGGCGGAGTGGGGGCGGCACGACCTCGGCACGAACCACTCGTTTTTCACGCTGCTGAAGGTGGTGGTAGTGGCGTTGCACGGGTCCACAGCGCATTTGGCGCTGCCGTACTATGCCTGCGGCGCGGTGGTGTTCGCGGCGGTTTTCTTCGGGCGCGTGAGGAAGATGCCGGTAGCGAACCAACTGCTCGCGGTGACGCTGTTTATGGTGATACTGCCGACGATCTCGTATTTCTATACGCTGACGCACCTGTACGCGCCGTGGCTGGTGCTGGTGTTTCTCGCGGTCCGGGCGGCGAAAGCGGGCGTGGAGATTCGCGGCCTGTCGACGACGATACTGCTGTTTGTGCCGGTGTTCGCGGCGTATACACTGTTTACCTTCAGCAAAATTCATCTGTGGGGCGGAGTGGTGCAGGGACTGTTCCTGGTGTGGCTGTTCGTCTGGGTGGTGCGGTTTCCGTTTGCGGAGCCGGTCGTCGAAGGAGTTGCCGCACGCACCATTTAGAATCGAAGGATTCGATAACTAAGGTGCGGTGGATGCAGGCGACGAAGGAAAAGAAGGCGTTGACGTTTCAGGAACTGCTGTTCGCGCTCCAGAAGTTTTGGGCGGAGCGCGGGTGTGTCTTGCAGCAGCCGTACGACCTCGAAGTGGGCGCGGGGACGATGTCTCCCGACACGTTTTTGCGGGTGCTGGGACCCAAGCCGATCAAGATCGCGTACGCCCAGCCTTCGCGCCGCCCCGCCGACGGCCGCTATGGTGAGAACCCGAATCGGCTGTTTCGGCATACGCAGTTGCAGGTGATCCTGAAGCCGCCCCCGCAGCGCGTGCAGGAGCTTTACCTGGACTCGCTTGTCGCCATCGGCATCGACCTGCGCGAGCACGATATCAAGTTCGAAGAGGACAACTGGGAGTGGCCGGTGGGCGGCGCCTGGGGCGTGGGTTGGCAGGTCATGCTCGACGGGCAGGAGATTACGCAGTTCACCTATTTTCAGCAGTGCGGCGGCATGGACCTCGATCCGATTTCGGGCGAGATTACGTATGGCCTGGAGCGCATCGCGCAGTTCTTGCAGGATGTGGATTCGATCTACGACATCGTGTGGGCGCGCGATCCTGAGACCGGCGCGGAGATGACGTATGGCGACGTGCGGCTGCATGAAGAGCAGCAGTTTTCGGCGTACAGCTTCGATTATGCGGACGTCGAGAAGCTGTGGGAGCACTTGAATTTGTACGAGGCCGAGTGCAAGGCTTTGCTGGAGCAAGCGAAGACTGTGGTGAGCGAAAAGAATGCGGATGCGTTGGCGGTAAAGCGTTTTCCGACGATGGGAGCGTATGAGTTGGCGCTGAAGTGCTCGCATACATTCAACCTGCTCGATGCACGCGGAGCGATTTCCGTGACGGAGCGCGTTGGCGTGATGGCGCGGATTCGCAACTTGATTGTGGGTGTGGCGAAGGTGTATGCGGAACAGGGACGGGTCGTTGCGGCCGGGGTGGGTGCGTAATGGCTGATCTACTTTTTGAGATTGGGTTGGAAGAAGTCCCGGCGCGGATGATCGCGGCGGCAGAGGCCGAGTTACTGCGGCGGACAGTCGCGCTGCTGGGCCGCGAGCGGTTGCTGCCTGAGGGCTTCGATGAGTTGAGCGGAGCGAAATCATATTCAACCCCGCGACGGCTCGCAGTGCTGGTGCGCGGCGTCCGCGATCGCCAGGACGACGTGTCCGAAGAGGTCGTCGGCCCCGCGCTCAAGATCGCCTATAAGGACGGTGTGGCGACTCCTGCGGCCGAGGCGTTTGCGCGCAAGTCGGGCGTTGCGGTTGCGGATTTGAAGACGGTGACGACGCCCAAGGGTGAGTACCTTGCCGCGACTTCGGTGAAGGCCGGGCGCACGGCCGCTGAGGTGATTGCGGCGGAGTTGCCGAAGGAAGTCGGCGCGATCTATTGGGCGAAAAATATGTACTGGCGCGCGGGCAAGCCGGAGCGGTTTGTACGGCCGGTGCTGTGGATGGTTTGCCTGCTCGGTGAGAAGGTTGTGCCGGTAAGTTTTGGCGGAAAGACCGCGGGTCGCGCGACGTTGGGGCACCGTGTGCTGTCGAGCGGCGAGCCGTTTGAGATTGAATCGCCGGAGAGTTATGAGGCGCAGTTAGCCGGTGAGTATGTGCTGGTCGATGTCGAGGCGCGGCGGCAACGGATTCGCAAGGCGATGGATAAGGTCACGCGCGAAGTGGGCGGAGCGCGCTGGAGGGAAGACGAGGCGCTGGTCGATCAGGTCACTCATCTGACCGAGTGGCCGGACGTGCTGCTGGGGAGCTTCGAGCCGGAGTATCTCGCGCTGCCGGAAGAGGTGCTCGTCACCGTAATGCGCGACCACCAGAAGTATTTCGCGGTGGAAGATGCAGAGGGAAAACTGGCTCCGCACTTTCTTACGGTGCTGAATATTTCGACGGATGAGAATAGTGCGGCGATCATCCGGCAGGGTAACGAGCGGGTGCTGCGGGCGCGGTTTAATGATGCGCGTTTCTTCTGGGAATTCGATCAGCGGGTGCCGCTCGCGGAGCGCGTGAAGCTGCTGGAGACTGTGACTTTTCAGAAGGACCTTGGGAGTTATGCGGCGAAGAGCGAGCGCGTGCGTGGGCTTGCAGCAGCTTTCGCCGAACGAATCGGCGGGACGGTCGATGCGGCGGCACTGGACGAAGCTGCGCGGCTGGCGAAGACCGATCTGACGACGGAGTTGGTGAAGGAATTTACGGAGCTACAAGGCATAATCGGCGGACTGTATGCGAAGGCGCAGGGTATCTCGCAGATTGCCTGCGACGCAATCTACGACCAGTACACGCCCGCGAGTATGGATGATGGCGTACCGCGTTCTGTCGAGGGCGCATTGCTGGGAATCGCGGACCGCGCGGATACGATTGCGGGGATGTTCGGGCTTGGGATGGAGCCGACCGGTTCCAAAGATCCGTTTGCACTGCGGCGCGCGGCGAACGGGATTGTGAAGATTCTTGCGGAGACGGAATTGTCGTTGACGTTGGGGCCGGTGACTTCGCTGGTGGCGAAGGATGAGGCGACCACGGACAAGATGCGCGGATTTTTTCGCGAACGCGTCGAGTTCTATCTGCGCGAAGTTCGCGGGCAGGCATACGACGTTGTGAAGGCTGTCGTTGCGGTGGGGAGCGACGATGTGCGAGATGTTGCAGCGCGCGCGGAAGCTGTGACCCATGTGCGTGGCGGCGACGATTTCAGGGCGGTAAGTGCGGCGTTCAAGCGGATGAAAAATATTCTTGTGCAGGCAGGATTCGAATTGCCTGGGCTTGGGGCTGTTGCCACGGGCAGTGGTCAGGGAGATGCGGAAGGCGCGCTCATGCGCAAGTTTGGCGTTGTCGATGCGAAGGTGCGTGAGCTGAGTTCGCAGCGTGCGTATCGAGCTGCACTCGAAGCCATTGCGACGCTGCGACCGGAGATCGACGCCTTCTTCGATCAGGTGATGGTGATGGATCCCGACTTGACAGTGCGTAACGGACGGCTGACTTTGCTGGCGATGATCGTGGCGAGTTTCTCGGGGATTGCGGACTTTTCGGAGATTGTGACGGCTGGGTCGTTTGCGTTGGGGAGCTGACACCCGAACCGATAATCGGCCAGTGGTTCCGATGCATCGATCATGTGGCTGTGATACGAAATAGCCTCTAGGCATAAGTGTTTTGTGCATGGCTGTTGAAGACGGCGCGGCAATTCGCCTTGTCGCAAACGGTGCCTGCCTTTGACCTGGGTTAGAGCGAATTGATACTGTTTCTCATTAGTGAAACTTTAAAGTTCACACAGGGGAAACGAACTCATGGCGACAGAAACCGTCGCGCTGGCAGCAGGCGCCGAAGGCGGCTCGTTGGCCGAGCCGGACACGCAACAGCAGTCTCCGCAATTGCAAATCATCAACGACTTCAGCATTCAGGTCGCGACGGTCAACGGGTCGGGCTCACAGTCGGCCAACTCGGTTTTGCTGAAGTCGATCTTCCGGATGGGAATTCCGGTCAGCGGCAAGAACCTATTTCCTTCCAACATTGCCGGCCTGCCGACGTGGTACACCATCCGCGCCAGCAAAGATGGATACGTGGCGCGCAAGAAGGAGATCGACATCCTGATCGCGCTGAATCCCGAGACCGCGCAGGAGGACATGCTATCGCTGCCGAAGGGTGCTGCCGCGATCTATGACGAGGCGGCGAACCTACAGCAGTATCGCAGCGATGTGGCGTGTTATCCGGTGCCGTTCGATAAGCTGACGGCGGCGGTTTGTCCGGAAGCGAAGCTGCGCAAGCTGGTCAAGAACATGATCTACGTTGGCGTCGCCGCGCAGCTTTTGAAGATGGATATGGCCGCGGTCGAGCCCGCGCTGCGCAAGCAGTTTGCGAAGAAGGTGAAGGCTGCGGACTTGAACTGGTCGGCCGTGCAGGCGGGCTACGATTATGCCGCGGCGACGTTTACCAAGAGCGATCCGTTCGTGCTTGAGCCGATGAGCGAGACGGCGGGAAAAATCATTATCGATGGCAATGCGGCGGCGGGCCTGGGCTGCGTTTTTGCCGGGTGCACGGTGGCGATGTGGTATCCGATTACCCCGTCGACGTCGCTGGTGGAAGGCTTCATCGAGTACGCGAAACGGTATCGCATCGAAGAGGATGGCAAGGCAACGTTCGCTGTCGTACAAGCGGAAGACGAGCTTGCGGCGATTGGAGCGGTGCTGGGCGCGGGTTGGGCGGGGGCTCGCGCGATGACCGCGACTTCGGGGCCTGGGATATCGCTGATGTCGGAGTTTGCCGGGCTCGGGTATTACGCGGAGTTGCCGGGCGTGATCTTCGATGTGCAGCGTGGAGGACCTTCGACCGGAATGCCGACCCGCAATCAGCAGGCTGATCTGCTGGCGGCGGCGTTCCTTTCGCATGGAGACACGAAGCATGTGTTGCTGATTCCCGGCAGCGTCAAGGAATGCTACGAGATGGCGATGGAGGCATTCGATCTGGCGGAGCAGTTGCAGACGCCGATCTTCGTGATGTCCGATCTCGACCTGGGCATGAACAACTGGATGTCCGAGCCCTTCGCTTATCCTGAGAAGCCGTTGAACCGCGGCAAGGTGTTGAGCGCGGAGGAACTGGCGAAGCTGGGAAGCTTTGCTCGCTATAAGGATGTGGACGGAGATGCCATTGGGCAGCGCACGCTGCCGGGAACGGCGCATCCTTTCGCGGCTTACTTTACGCGCGGCAGCAGCCACAATGAGAGAGCGGTTTATTCGGAGCGGCCGGACGACTATGTCATCAATGTCGAGCGGCTCGCGCGGAAGTATGAGACTGCGCGGTCGATGGTTCCGCGACCGGAAGTTGTGCAAACGGGCAAGTGCAAGATTGGGTTGATCGCTTTCGGCTCGTCGGACTTTGCAACGCGCGAAAGCCGCGACCAGGCGAAGAAGGAATATGGGCTGGAGACGGATTACCTGCGGCTGCGGGCGTATCCGTTCTCGCGCGAGGTGCAGGAGTTTGTGGCGTCGCATGAGCGCATTTATGTCATCGAACAGAACCGCGATGCGCAGATGTTGAGCCTGCTGAAGCTGGACCTTCCGGCGGAAGAGGTTGTGAAGCTGCGCAGCATTCGCCACTTCAACGGGCTGCCGATCGACGCGCGCTCGGTTACCGATGAGCTGATTACGCAGGAAGGAATTTAAATGGCAACGGCGCCTGTACCTTCACCCACCGGCCAGCCCAAGGCGGTCAAGACGAACCACATTGGCTTGCAGGTGCTCGACTATCGCGGCGGCAAGACGACGCTGTGCGCAGGTTGCGGCCACAATGTAATCTCCGAGCGCATCATCGATGCGTTCTACGAAATGGGCGTTCAGCCGGAGCGCGTGATGAAGCTTTCCGGCATTGGCTGCTCGTCCAAGAGCCCGGCTTACTTTATGAGCCGCTCGCACTCGTTCAACAGCGTGCATGGGCGCATGCCTTCCGTCGCGACGGGCGCGCTGCTGGCCAACAAGACCATGAAGGCGCTGGGCGTCAGCGGAGACGGCGATACGGCGTCCATCGGCATGGGGCAGTTTGTCCACATGATCCGGCGCAATATTCCGATCATCTACATCATCGAAGACAACGGCGTTTACGGGCTCACCAAGGGCCAGTTTTCGGCGACCGCCGATATGGGCTCGACGCTGAAGACCGGCGTGATCAACGATTTGCCGGCGATCGATACCTGTGCTCTGGCCGTGCAACTTGGAGCGACGTTTGTCGGACGGTCGTTCTCCGGCGACAAGAAACAACTGCTCGCCATGCTCAAGGCGGCGATCGCGCACAATGGCACGGTTGTGCTCGACGTGATCTCGCCCTGCGTTACGTTCAACGACCACGAGGGCTCGACACGCAGCTACAAGTACATGCAGGAGCACGACGAGCCGATCTCCGAGGTCGGCTTCGTTCCCCATTTCCAGGAGATCGACGTTGAGTACGACCCCGGCACAACGGTCAACGTGCGGATGCACGACGGCAGCCAGTTGCGGCTTCGCAAACTGCATGAGGACTACGATCCAACCGACCGTGTCTCCGCGATTTCGGCGCTGATGCATGCCCATGCGAAGGACGAAGTTCTGACCGGAGTTTTTTACGTCGACACGCAAAAAGAGAGCTTCACTGAGTTGCTGAACCTGGTCGACGAGCCGCTTGGCACCTTGCCTGAGGCGCGCGTACGGCCCGGCCGCGAAAAGCTAGAAAGCGCGATGCAGGCTTTGATGTAGCTCGTCCTTGCCGACAGCCGATGTCGGCGTGGCACCGGATCGGGGCCCCC
>Ga0075522_10000698_pt1 | contig 24538 bp, 25 predicted proteins | sample NGEPerA_FD_74796 | JGI IMG/M metagenome (GOLD analysis project Ga0075522, IMG submission 74796) | Arctic peat soil microbial communities from the Barrow Environmental Observatory site, Barrow, Alaska, USA - NGEE PermafrostL2-A | ecosystem: Environmental > Terrestrial > Soil > Wetlands > Peat ...
CTGTCCGAAGGGGGTGACCCGTTGGGGACAGGTCTTCCGATCAGACAGCCTTCATTATCTGTTGCCGGACGAGCTTGAGATCTTCGACGAATTGGGTGTTCGCACGATTTTCGACTTACGACGAGCGAAAGAGCTGGAGGAGTTTCCAGGTCCTCCGCAGGTCATAAACCTCCCGCTACCTGGCCGAACCGTGTCTGAGACGGATCCGTCCTCGTTGATTGAGCGCATCGATGGCGAACGCTGGCTCTTTGAGGACTACTGCGGAATGCTCGAAAACGCGCACGTGGAGTTCGGAGCCCTCTTTGCGAGGCTCGCGAACCCGAAGTGCTTGCCAGCGGTCTTTCACTGCTTTGGTGGAAAGGACAGGACCGGGATGACCGCGGCGCTCCTCCTCAGCGCACTAGGAGTCGAACGCGAAACGATCCTCGATGACTACGAGCAGACAAACGAGTACCGAGGCTTCGTGCACCTTCCGAATGTTGTCGATGACTTCATGTCCTTCGGCATCGCTCGGCCGGCGGCCGAGAGAATGCTCAGCGCACCGCGGTGGGCCATGACGGACGCCCTCGAGGTTATGGACGTTGAACACGGTGGCATCGAGTCGTACCTGCGCGACCAGTGTGGTCTCAGCGATGACACCTTGTCTGATCTACGCGCGGTGCTTGTCTCACTATTACTCGCCATTCTGCAGCGTTCTAGTTACTGGGATCAACCACTAGCGAGATGTCTCCTGTTTCGAGGATTTTCTGTCGGTCCCCATGCACGTGACGAGACCACTGATCCACCGCTCCCACGCGCACGGTGGTCACGCGTGAGTGTTACACCTGAGATACCCCGACTTGACGATGGCTCTCAGCAGAATGGGTCGGTTCAAGCAGACCAGGTCCGCGGGGCATAATTCGAAAGACCGCCCAAGGAAAGGATCGCGGTGAACGAAGGGCAGGAGATGAGCGATGCGGCATTGGCGGCCGAACTCGCCGCGTCGACGGGCCGCCTTCTCATCGAGGTGCGGAAGAGCGCGTTCCTCTCCGGCATCGCTATGGGCGCCGCGGGTAGCGCGATTGCACAGGAATTTCTCGTGCATAGTCTCGCGGCGATACGGCCGAGCCAGGCGGTGCTGTCTAAGGGCTCCTCAGACGACCCTGCTCGACTTGCTGAGCGTGACGTCTGGATCATTCATGGGCTCGATGGAGCGCGCGAGTACGCGCAGGGACGGGACGACTTCGCGGTTCACGTGGCGCTTGCGCATGATGGCGCACCAGTGATCGGTGCGATCGCACTGCCGGGACGCGGCACCACGTTCTCCACCGTCGACGCGCTCAATCTTGAGAAAGTGCCGGCCCGTCCGCTTCGCATTGTCATCAACCGGACGCGTCGATTGGCATTTTTCGCCGAACACGTTGCTGACGCGCTTGGTGCCGAGCTCGTGGCCATGGGGTCAATCGGCGCGAAGACAGTGGCCGTGCTGCGTGGGGAGGTCGACGCTTATATCCGGGCTATCGGTCAGCATGAATGGGAATCAGCCGCCCCGGTGGCAGTTGCACACAATGCCGGCCTCCATGCTTCGCGCCTGGACGGTTCGCCACTCCGCTTCAATCAATTAGACACGTTCCAGGGGGACTTTCTGGTGTGCCGTCGCGAGTTGGCACCAGGGCTGCTCGCCGCGGTAGCCGACGCGCAGCGGAGTGATCGTTAAGGAGTCGGGACCAACGTGCCCGAATGACGCCCGTCCAGGCTTTTCGAGCAAGCGGCCCACGATCCGAGAACCCCGGCTTCGCCTCAACAGACTTCGTGGCCTCGACCAACCTGCAACGAGGCCACGAGGGCTAGGCAGTACGGCGCCAGCCTGTATTACGCGTCACGCTGGATCGCACCGTCCTATCTCGCGACATCTGCATTGAGATCATCGTGAGCGCCACAGTCGACAGCTGGGGGATGAGCGAGAGTTAGCGACGATCTGCCTGGTGGAGCTCAGCTAGCGACGAATCGGTTGAGTCCCTTCGTTGAACACGCCTTTTACCTCAAGGTGCGCGCGTGGCCGTCAGCCACTTTGAGATGACGATGGTCGTCGAAGACCGACTTCGCCGGGACGGCCATGCATGACAAGCGCCCCAAAGGCGTCCGCTCGCTTTTCGAGTCACGCACGGTGCCGCCGATAACATCGCGGTTGACTCGGTCGCACTGGTCCTACTCGGAGTTGGAGCTGTACGCGGGGCCTTCAGGATCCAACACGAAGGTGAGAACGGGCTCTCCGGCTGTGAAGTTGTGCTTGCGTTCGGTCCTCGCCTCGACGAGGTCGCCCACTCCAAGAGGCACTTGAGGGACTTCCTCCCGCCACTTTTCGCGGAATCCGGGGACGTGGCTCGTCTCTTCCAACTTTCTAGCTGTTGCGACAACGGCGGCTGGTTGGAGTTCGTTTGGCGTCGATGGAGCTCGCGATTCCGGCGGCTTCAGCTCCGCTGACGACACCGTTCCAGCAGCCAAGATAGACACCGTCCCGATATGCCGAGGCTCAGTACCACAAGGCGTCGCGATTCACGAACCTTCCCTGGTCCCCGAAGTACACGACTATACGCGACTTGTCCTTAACCTATCTCGACCGCGGTGCGGTGATTGCGTGTGCATGTGCACGCGTGTATCGGAAAGCTCAATCGGGGGTTGTGCCTGGACGTCCGACTGCAATCGCGCGTACGACATCGTGGCGCTGCTTCACGCTCTACCAGTGGACTTCCGAGCGTCCCTGCTGCGTGTGGGCAAGTCACTGGCGTGCGGCCGGCCACTCCCCGGTGTCGCCTGCCAGCAGTCCTTTTTTCGCGCCGTCGCCGGCCTCGGTGTGTCGGCCCAGGGTGCAGGCGGTAGAGCTATTCCGCATGGCCGGCGAACATCGCTCGCTCAGCCGATCGCAGACTCTCCGGCAGGTATCGTCGCTGCAGAGTAGGGCTGCGTCGCCAGAAGTCATAGCGTGCGTGGATGACCCGAATGAGGCCGATCCGCTCGTACCAGCGCGGCCCTGAGGGATTCAGCCGCGCCGGTGCGCGCCGGCGAATGTATGTCGCGCTATGCAGCTTCAACCCCTGCTCGGCCCGCGCGTCGTCACAGATCGAAGTGAATCCATCTTCCGAGTCCGATTCGAACACTGTTCGAGCGTGTTGCATCGCCTGGCGGAAGGGCTGACCCACGTTCAGTTGGGCCGCGGAGGTTCCTCCCGTCATTCTCGTCGCTTCGAAGAGGGCATCCCGCATAGGTCGTCGGTCGGAGTTAATCAGGGCGGCGAAGCCGTCAGGATGATCGAGGGATGACAACGCCCGTACGACGTCGACTCGTGCGGCCTCTCGAATCGCGAGGTGACGGATGATGAACTTGGCTTCCATTCCTCGCCGAGTTGGATCTCCGGTTGTTTCCGCGTCCCAGAGCTCGAATGCGAGCGACAAGAGCGCTTTCTCTGCTACAAGCAGGTCGAGCGAGTCCACAGTGTCTTTCCCGTTCATGTTCCCCTCCTTCGATGATCGACGAGGCGCTCAAGGAGCCGTCTGTCTGCGATATGGCTGTGCATTTACGACTCGTCGCGTACGACGACGACAGAGCAGCCTGCGTGGCGCACGCAGTATTCGCTCACGGATCCGAGCATGACCTTGGCGAACGCGCTGTTCCCATTTGATCCGACGACGAGAAGATCAGCACCTTGTGCGGCCTCGACGAGAACTTGAGCCGGGCGACCCTCATGGACTGCAATCGGAAATGGGACGCGCGGCGCACGACCGAGCGCTTCGGTCATATGGCCCTCTACTCGTCTGCGAAGTTCGTCTTCGAACTCATCGGAAGAAGTTCCCGTGAATCCGAATCCGGCTGCTCGTTCCCACGCGACGACGATCTCGAGTTCGGCCCCTTTCGTAAGTGCTTCAGCACCCGCCCAACGAAGGGCACGCAGGCCGCTTTGAGATCCGTCAACACCGACGACGATTCTTGACGTCCTCTGGATCTGCTCCGACGAGTCCTGTCCCTGACCTCTTGGGCGCTTCGTTGCTGCTTGACCTTGTGCGTTTCGCGCCTCCCGCTCGTCGGCAGCGAAAGGTTCCTCGATTGCGTTGAGGACTTCGTCGCGTGTTGTCGGCGTCGCGTTGGCGAGTACGCGATGCCGATCGATGAGCTGGTACACAAGGCTCGGCTGTTTGCAGTTCGTGCACACGATGCCGGCCACGGGAGATGCAGTCGGCGCACCTGCACGGGAGAAATGATGCCAGACACCACCCTGCCCGTCTACGACCTGGCGTACGTCGTAGGTCGCTCGCCAGATCTCACCACATTGCCGGCAACTAAACTCGTACTGCTCGCGATAGATATCAACGTTCATCACGGTCTCCTCGGATCTCGGTCTGATCGCGACGCGGCAGACGGCGTCACGCATGAGGATCGACAAATCCGATCATCGAACGCGCGCATGGCGAGGGCCGTGGGGGGCCTGCACTGACTTAGTCCGGTCCACCCCATCCGCGAGCGCAACGGCGGCGGCGATGTGCGAGAGGTGGGAGAGCGCCTGGGGATAATTACCGAGCAGCAACGCGCCCTTGGTGTCGTACTCCTCCGAGTAGAGCCCGAGGTCGCTGCTCGCGAGGCTCGTCCGGTCGAAGACCTCTCGGGCTTCACTGCCCCGACCCTGACGCGCGAGGCACTCTGCGAGCCAGAAGGAGCACGCCACGAACGCGCCTTCCTCTCCGTCCAGCGCGTCGTCAGCCCGATAGCGGCGCAGCAGCCCTCCGCCGTCGTCGAGGTCGGTTCGGATTGCGTCCGTCGTCGCGATCATCCGTGGGTCGTCGTATTCTAAGAAGCCGACCCCGGGCATCAACAGCAGCGCGGCGTCGAGGTCGGCGGTCCCGTAGGCCTGGATGAACACCCCTCGGTCCGCGTCGAAGCCCTCGGATTCGACGGATTCTTTGATCTCTCGCGCGACACTCCCCCAGCGCCGCGTCGGCGCCGGCCGCATGCACTCCTCTGCGAGACGTATCCCGCGGTCGAGTGCCGACCAGCACATCACCTTGGAGTGCACGAAGTGCCGGGGTTCGCCGCGCATCTCCCACAGGCCCCGGTCGGGCTCGTTCCATACCTCGGCGGCACGCTCGACAAGCTGGAGCAGGAAGCGCCAGTAATCGTCGTCGGGCGAGTGGCCGCGCAAATGCCAGCGCCACGAGAGGTCGACGATCTCGCCGTAGACGTCGTTTTGGACTTGTGTGGCGGCAGCGTTCCCGATGCGCACCGGCTTCGCGCCCTCGAAGCCGTCCAGGTGCGCGAGTGTCCGTTCAGTGAGGCGACGGCTACCCGTTATCCCGTAGACGATCTGCAGGCTCTCGACGCTGCCCGCCGCGCTGCGCTCGATGAAACGGCGGAAGCCGTCGGCCTCGGCCTCTGTGCCGAGGCCTGTCAGTGCCTGCACCGCGAATACCGAGTCCCGCACCCAGCTGAGGCGGTAGTCCCAGTTGCGGCTGCCGCCAGGAGCCTCGGGCAGCGACGTCGTCGGTGCCGCCGCGATCGCGCCTGTCGGGGCGTTGGTGAGACCTTTCAAGACGATCGCTGAGCGTCTAGCTGCGGGACCGTCGGACGAGTTGAGATTCAGGTCGGAAGCCCAGTCCTGCCACCAGGAGATGGTGGCCGCGAGACGCGAATCGAGCTCGGTTGGGCTGAGCGGCTCCGGAGGGTCGTCGTCAAGCAACGCCGGCTCGGCGTAGGTCATCGACAGGTATGCCCGGGTGCCAGCTTGGACATCGAACGTGGCAGCCAGGTCGTGGTCGCCGTCGCTCTCGAGCTCGAAGTCGGACCAGATCACGAAGGCATCATCGCCGCCCATGGCGCTCCAGACGCCCTTTCCTCGGTGGCGAAGCCACGGTCTGACCTCGCCGTAGTCGAGACGGGGGGCAAGGCGCAGTGACATCTCCATGTGTCCTCGGACACCTTCAACGATGCGCAGCAGCTGGCGGTGGGGGTCGGTCTTCCCGCCTTCGCGCATGGCAAAACAGTCGAGGACCTTCGCCTCGCCGGTCCCCGTGCGGAACGTCGTCTCCACCACAAGGGTGTCGTCGATGTAGCGCCGCTGCGCACTCGCACCGGTTTCGGTCGGGCCAAGCAGGCAGTACCCGCCGAGGTCGTAGTCGAGGATGCGGGCAAAGACCGAGGCCGAGTCGACCCGCGGCATGCAGCACCAGTCGATTGATCCGTCCCGGGATACCAGCGCGACGCTGTGGCAGTCGGACAAGAACGCGTAATCGCCGATGGCTGGGTGCGGTGCGCGGTTGTTGCCGGCGGTCATGTCCGCGCCAACTCCGGCCAGTAGGGGTGCATGCGAGCTACGTCCTTGCTCGAGAGACCAACGAACAGGTACAACACGGCGCAACGCCGTCGACCAATCGGCATCGCCGAAAGTGCAGCATCCGCAGGCGTCGTACTGGCGCGGCGAAGCCGTAGGCAGTCGGGTTGGGCGCAGGCCCGTCGCTGTCGACAATGTCGCTCGCTCGGTAGTGGCCTACAGCAAACCCCTCTTTTTCTCGCGGTGGGTAAGCAACCGAGTCAGTGTTGCACGAAGTCGCTGACGGGGCGTCATTAACCCTGCCAGGATTCTTTCTCAGCGGCGAGAGAAGAACAGCGCGCTGCATGCGCCGGCTAGCAGCACGAGCGCGCCGAGCACGATCCATATAACGAGACCGTTTGCCAACCGGCGGAGACGTCGCGGCAGTTTGGGGCACGGTCGGCGTCCCGGCAGCCGTCGTCGTGGTTGCCGACCGAGTGACCCGCAACGTGACTGAGATCCCTACGTTGCCGCCACCGCAACGAACGCCGACACGATACGAACCGGCGGGTGTCGACGTGGGAATCTTGAATTCGATGCTGAAGTTGCCGTTCGTATCCCGATTCGCGCGCGGCCCGAACCCGTCCTGGGGGAACAGACCAACGGTCGAGGTGAGTTGAACCACATCGGCCGCCGGGCAGGACCGGCCGCCAGCGACTGAGACATTCCCAGAGATGGTGACCGAGCCGCCCTGGGGGACGGGCGAGGGAGACACCGAGATATTTGTGGTAAATACTGCGGCCGATGCCGACGCGCAGGACACGACGAGGGAGAGGGCGAGTGCTCCCGCGATCGCGGCCGCGGTGCGGAGTCCTGTCGGGGGCCGATCCATCCACCATGCGCCGAAGAGTCGACGCGAGCTGCGCCCGTGTCTCGTTGGGTTTGTTTGCACTTGAGGGTAGCCATTCGCGGGCCGCACCGAGTGGCCAGCCAGATGTCGCCCGATTCGGCAACGGTGACTTTCGATGCGCGAAATGTGCGCGGAGAACCGTCGGTTACTCGTCCAAACCACGCTCATGCATCCTCCGTCGGCCGTTTTCTTAGCGCGATTCATCTCGCTCGATCCGCGGAACTCCTGCCGTGGCGCGACGCGGAATGCCTACTGGAAGGTTCTTGTCCCAGCCGGTCGTCAAGCCCCTACGCGAATCGTCGGATCCACCGCGTTCAGCGAGCAACCGGAGAATGTGGAGGAGACGCTCGTCGGGCACGGTCAATTCCCTTCCAGCCGGAATCCGGGTGCCCACGACGGCTACGGGATTTACCGCGGCGCATTGATCGCTGTCTGGCACAGGTTGCTCACGACGTTTCGAAAACCGACTCCCTTTGAACGCTCTCTAAATGAATTTAGGTCGTCGCTTGACCACGCGCTCAGAACTTTAATTAGAGCATCACGGCGTGCTGCGCGATCGTCACGGCGTACTGCGCGATCGTCAGCGTGTAAGCGAAGCCGTAATTGTTTGCAGCGATCCGGGCGATCGTCGGAACAGTGGGATCAAGCATGGCGACGAAACGCGTGATGGAATTGCACGTCTGGAACCGTAACCATCTCCTCGAGCTACGGAACAGAAGGCGCGTTGATCGGACGCGACGTGGCCGAGTGACTTCGAGTTCCGTTCTTTGATCGCGCAATTCCAGTTGCCGTAGCTCGTCAGTTGGCGATCGGAACGAGCGCAGCGATAGAGATGGACTGGCGAGCTCCCGGGCGGATGGAGCGTCTTCTCGCTGCAATGGCAAGCGCAGACCGACGACGCCCGTGAGGGCTATACGCAGTACTTCTATGGGGCTAGTCAGTTACGACGCCAGCCTGTACCACGTCACACTGGATCGCACCGTCCTGTCTCGCAACATTTGCACTGAGATCATCGTTGCGCCGCGATCGACAGCCAGGGGATGAGTGAGATATAGGAACGATCCCACGGACTTTGAGTAAAAGGGCACTTCAGCTGAATCCCCTTCGCCGAACTCCCTTCATCTCGAGGTGCGCGTAGCCGTCAGCCACTTGGAAATGTCGACCGTCGAAGACCGACTCCGCCGAGAAGGCCAGGAGCGACCAGCGCCCTGGAGGTGTCCGCTCGATCTTCGAGTCATTGCTCGGACGGCTGTACGGCTCTCGATCGTGACGAAGATGGACGCGTTTGGCGACGTTGATCGCACTGAACGATCGGCCACTCGTTATATGCGCGCCTCCTTGGCCGTGATGGACGAGGCCCTCGAGGCCTCGGTCCGATCTCGCGTAGATGGCCATCTCCAAGGCGGAGCGCAATGAGTTCGACAACTGGCGGCCAACGACCATCCGGCGAAGACGTCGATGATGAAGACCCGCGACGCCCAACGCCCAAGCTGCTTGCTTTGTAGGGACGCCGATGGTGAAGTTGTGAACGTGACTCCTCCACAGAGGCAAAAGCCGATAGGGAATGCCAATCGCATCGGGCCACTGCTCGATATCGATGTCGATTTGTCTCAGCATCTTGACGAATTGGAACTCGACGAGACTGACGACGATGACGAGCCTGTGCTGCGCTGGAAGGACGGCCGTCTCGTGGATACCTGGCGTGAGAGCTATCCATACGAAGAACGAATGCCGCGTCCGGACTACGAGATCGTCAAGCGACAACTACAAATCGAGCTCTTGAAGCTCCAGAATTGGATCAAAGACACTGGCCAACGCCTTGTGGTTCTCTTCGAAGGGCGAGACGCCGCAGGCAAAGGCGGGACGATCAAGCGCTTCGCCGAGCATCTCAATCCGCGAGGGACATCGGCGGTGGCCTTGGAGAAGCCGAATGAGCGCGAGAGTGGACAGTGGTACTTCCAGCGTTATGTCGAACGCTTGCCCTCCGCTGGCGAGCTCGTGCTGTTCGACCGGTCGTGGTACAACCGCGCAGGCGTTGAGCGCGTGTTCGGCTTTTGCACAGACGATCAGTACGAAACCTTCATCAGACAGGCGCCGGCGTTCGAAGAGCTGTTGACGAGCGACGGCATCCATCTCATCAAGCTTTGGTTTTCGGTTTCGCGAGCCGAGCAGCGCACTCGGTTCCTCATTAGACAGATTGATCCGGTTCGCCAGTGGAAACTGTCGGAGACAGACTTGGCGTCTATTGGCCGGTGGGACGACTACTCGGTGGCGAAGGAAGCGATGTTCAGGCGTACGGACACGTCGTTTGCTCCTTGGACCGTGGTTAAAAGCAATGACAAGAAGCGAGCTCGAATTGGCGCTATGCGCTTTGTGCTCGATCAGTTCGATTATCCGCGTAGAGACGATGCCATCGTCGGTGTTCCTGATCCACTGATCGTTGGACCGCCATCCGAGGTCTATGAGCATGGAGAGACGCCTGGTCCCCTTTGATAGCTACTTGCGGTCGCCTTGAGGGCTAGAACGGACGCGGTAGAAGCTGATTCGGTGCCGCGTACCGGAACAACCGCACAGTATCCGACCAGGCGCAGCGTCAACAAGGAGTGTCAGCGCGCTCAGTCCAGGTTCTGAACGTAGCAACCGATAGGGAAGGCGCGACTCGCGCGGCGGGCGGCAAAACCGGTCTTGATCCCCGCACTGGGCACACCGTCAATCCTTCACCTCTACATGGCAGCTGCCAGACGTCAACGCGATGCTGTCGTACGTTGCTGGTCGATACCACCGAGGAGATATGCCAGACCGATGCTGAATTGACGCTTCGTCGTGAACGAGGCGAGCTGCTTCGAAATCTCGTTCGCTTCGGCATCACGGCGACTCGAGCTAGCCCGAGAAGCTTCGAGCGCGGCAAAACCGATTGTATAGGTATGCACTGCCGCGTAAGTGGCCTGAGCGGCTTCGTCAACGAACCCTGCGTCGTGAAGAACCTCCAATACGGCTTGCATCCGCGCGATCGCTGCAGGGCTCACAACAGGATGGCGCAGATAGACATGCAGCGCGGCGGGTTGGGTCACAAGGAAGTCACGGAGCCGCTCGGCAGCCTCTGTCGTCCAAGCGACCCAGTCGGCGCGATCCGCCCTTGGTCTCCATCGCCGCGCCAACATCCAGTCAACGACCTCGTCGAGGATGTCGTCTTTGTCGCGCACGTGCCGGTACAGCGACATCGGTGCCACTCCGAGTTCTGAAGCGAGGCCTCTGATCGTCATGTTTTCGAACTGTCCAGCCTGCACGGCGCGCGCTGCAGCCCCAACGACGTCTTCTCGCGTGATGGTTCCTCTCGGCGCCCGAAGTCGCACATTCGTGATTTCCATATCGCCTCACATCTCGTCAGCTTTAGGAGTTCTCTAGAAAGTTAGCGTACACGTACGATATGGGCTATCATGTATACATGTACGCTACATGTATACAGCAGTACCCAAACTCCTCAATCGTTAGGACTTAGAAAGATGATGCATTTTAGAAATTCGCTATTCGCGATCAGTGCCGCGATTCTGCTCACCGCGGGACTGGCCTTTACGGTGGGCGTTGGTGCGGCTTCGGCCGCGACGACGCCCACCGCGACGACCGGGCACGTGACGTCGGCGATGCCGACCTCGTCCATGGTCACCGGGACGGTCAACCCGAACGGAACCGCGACGACCTACTACTTCGAGTACGGGCCGAGCACGGGAACGACCTACCCATCAAAGACCGGAGCGACGAGCGCCGGTGCGGGAACGACTGACGTCGGCGTCACCGCCACGCTCACCGGACTCACCCCGGACACCAGTTATCAGTACCGGATCGTCGCGACGAGCAGCCTCGGAACTACCGACGGCGGCACCGGGGTCTTGAACACGACTCAGGCGCCTGTGGTCACTACGGGTGACGTGAGCAAGCTCGCGACGTCCTCGGCGACGCTCAACGGGACGATCAACCCTGAAGGCGTAGCAGCCAGCTGGTACTTCCAGTACGGGCTGAGCACCGCCTACGGCACGAAGACACCCGTGATGAACCTTGCGGCAAGCTCGAACTACTCGAACGTGAGTGTAGCCATCTCGGGCCTCGCGCCGCACAGCACCTACCACTACCAGCTCGTGGTCACGAGCACCGCAGGGACGACCCTCGGGGCCGACGGGACGCTCGCGACGGGTCTCTCCGTCACGATCACCACCAATACCTGGACGCCGACCTACGGACAGTTCGTCCTTCTCTCCGGCACGGTCGCGAGCGGTGTGACCGGTCAGATGATCACGCTGTCGGCTGAGAAGTTCAACCAGACCACCTTCACGCCGATCACGAAGTCCCTCAAGTCGCGAAAGGGCGGGACCTGGCGCATCTACGAGAAGCCACTCGCCCGCACGACCTACGAGGTCACCTCGGCCGGCGGCACAAGCCAACCGATCGTGATCAGCGTCCGTCCTGCGGTCTACATGACCATTGCCTCGAGTGGCAAGATCTCGGCACGCGTCGCCCCGGCAGGCATCTTCGAGGGCAAGGTTCTACAGCTGCAAGTGCTCATCCAAGGCAGTTGGGTGGAGTGGAAGCACGTGCGACTCAACAGCGTAGGGAAGACAACCTTCACCACGTTGCTCAACAGCAAGGTGAGTGGCGCGCGGCCGATCGTCCGTATGGCCATCGGTGTCAACGCCTCGGGAATTGATCAGGCTGCCCCAGGCTTTCTCGAGGGCTTTAGCAGGTCGCAAAAGTACAACCTGCATGTCCAGTCATAAGCGACCGGACCTAGTTCGCTAGCTCCTAACCGAGAGGTCATCGGCTACGAGGGGGCTCTCGTTCGGATGGGTGTCTGCCCAACCGAGAATGAGAGCCCCCTTGTTGCAGCGGGCGAATCCCTACGGGATCCCCACCGGCTTATCGCCTCGTGACAAGAGACGGGATGATTGCCCCGGTTCAGGGTTCCGGCTCGGGGCGATCTCCGCACGTAGTGCCAATCGGATGTACCAATACCGCCAATCGAATTCTCAGCTACCCGGCGAGTTGCTCGACCGCCTTCCCGGCAGAGCCGAGTGCCTATCGAAAGGACAACTCCATGACCTTGTTTCCCCTCGCAACAAGAAAATCGACTAGCGGCGAGCATCGTCGTTCAAGGCGAATCGCGGCCTCGATTGCCGGCGTCGTCGCGCTCGGCGGCCTGATCACGACCTTGTCGGTCGAGGCCGCTTATGCCTCCGCCCCGGCGAGCGCGACCTTTTCACCGGGCTCGACGGCGGCGAACGCGAGTTCCGCGTGGACCGTCGGTCTGATCACCTCGCCGTCGGGGGCACTCTCGCCCTCCAACACCATCAGTATCGTCTTCAACCCGGACTTCACTCTCGCCACCGGGCAATCAGTGACCTTCGGCGGGTTCGGTGTGAGCTGTACGGCGGCGAACGATTTCGTTAACGCGAATGTCCTGACGGTAACGCTTCCAATCGGTTGCGCCCTCGCCGACTCAACGTCGGGGACCCTCTCGATCTCCGGAATCACGAACCCGGGCTCGGGGACCTACTCGAACGCGACGTTCAGCGTGGCGACATCGCAGGACACGAGCGCTTTGAGCGGAGCATCGAACATCACCATCGGTGCAGCGTCCGGCTCAGCCTCATCGACCACCGTCTCGGTTAACCCGAACCCGACGCCGCCGGTCGGCACGGTCATGCTGACCGCGACCGTGTCGCCGTCGAACGCAACGGGGTCGGTCACCTTCTTTAACAACGGATCGCCCATCGCTGGATGCACGACGGTCAACCTGTCCTCCGCGACGGCATCGTGCGCGACCCGCTACACCTCAACTGGCAACACGTCTTACGTCGCCGTCTACTCGGGGAACTCCTCGCTAAGCGGTTCGACGTCGACCACGGTCGTGCCCCTGGCGCAAGGTGAGACCCGGACGTCGATCATGCTGCGCAAGAGCAGCGACTCCTACGGCTTGGAGACCCGACAGCGCATCACAGTCCAGGTGTCCACGGTTTCTGGGACTCCTGCCGCGATCGCCGGCACCGTTAAGGCGATGGCGGGAAGCCAGGTCTTGTGCACGATCACACTCGTCTCGAACCAGGGACACTGCACGCTCATGGCACGAGAGCTCGCGGGACGTCACACTTACCGTATTTACGGCGTTTACACGGGGTCCGCGACGTACGCAACCTCGACGTCAGACAATCAGCTGTATCGCATTATCAGCGGCTGAGATCGGTTGTTCGCCTCGTCAAGACCGCGATGCCGCCGTTACCCGGTCGGGTCCAGGTGTCGCGAAAGATCATCAACGACCTAGTCCAAAACGACGGAGCGCAAGGAGAGAATGCGATGGCAGAGATAGCAACAGCACAGTTGACGATCGGAACGAGGCCAGATGTAGTGATGGGAGCTGCGGTGAGGTGAGCCGCGTGGTCGTCGATCCCATTGCCAAAGCGAAAACTCATCTAGTCGTCGAGCCGACGCACCGCCAAGGACTCGGTCCGCTGTTTCCCTTCGACCCTGTCGAGTTCCTCGACGGCGAGGTTCAGATCCGCTGCGCCCACGCGGAGTTCGACAAGCTCGACGCGGCGGAAGAGACCGGGTTCCTTCCAAGCGCAAACGGCTACGGCGCCTATCGCGGCTACGCCCGGAATACTACTGGCACACTTCCCCTAGGTGAGGTGGCAGTGCGTCGCGGCGAGCCGGTGCACGCACGGCGAGATCGGGGAGGTCCAGGGTCTCGTCATCGATCCGGGAAACAGTCATGTCACTCACGCGCTCCTGCCGGAGGGACAACTCTCGGGTCTGATTGAGGTCGCTATCCCGTCAGCGGCGTGGTATCGGTGAAACACGGAATCATGCTCAACATCGCGGAAGCGGACGTGGAGAAGCTGGAGCCCGTGGACGTCGATCATCCGTGGCCTAGGTAGAGCAATGCGACTTCAAAGGAGCACGATCGTCGCGAACGGCAAGCCAGTGCGTCGAAAGCGACGATGATGGCGACATAGATTCGACATCGGACACTGGTCGCCATGATCGAGAGGTGTGATGGAATGAAGCCATGTCCGGCACCGTAACTATCTCCTCGAGCTACGGAACAGACGGCGCGCTGATCGGTCGTGAGGTCGCCGAGCGACTTCGCGTTTCTTTCTTTGATCGTGCAATTCCTGTTGCCGTAGCTCGTGAGTTGGCGATTGGAACCAGCGCAGCGATGGAGATGGACTGGCGAGCTCCCGGTCGGATGGAGCGATTTCTCGCTGCAATGGCGAACATGTCGAGTCCTTACTTCGCATTCGACGCCCAATCGGAGGTCTACTCCAACCCAGACCTGTTCCGTCAGACCACTGAGTCCGTCCTACACCACGTCGCCGACGGCGACGGTGGGGTCATCATCGGACGAGGCTCGGCGGTCGTTCTTCGTGAGCGGCAAGACGTGCTGCGTGTGCGTCTCGACGGTCCCGTGGAGACTCGCATCACCCAGGCATCACAACGCCGTGGGGTGGACGAGACGACGATCCGAAGTGAGCAGGAGCAGACCGATGGCGCCCGTGAGGCTTACATGCAATATTTCTATGGGGCCAGCCAGTACGACGCCAAGCTGTATCACGTCACGCTGGATCGCACTGTCCTGTCTCGCGACATTTGCATTGAGATCGTGGTGAGTGCCGCGATCGACAGCCTGGGCATGAGCGAGAGTTAACGACGATCTCCCCGGAGCCATAGCTAGCGCTAGCGGCACATCAGCTGACTCCTCTTCGCTAGATTCGTCTTCGTCTGAAAGTGGGCGGGCCGCTATTGGCCACTTTGATATGACCACGGTCGTCGGGGACCGACTTCGCTGGAAAGGCCAGGCGTGACCGCGTCCCGTAGCGATCATCACTGCGATGTTCAGGATCGCGGCGACGAGTTCTCCAAAAAGATCGAAGGCATCAGAGTGAGTTTCGAGCCACTGGAGCCTTGGCAGGCATCCGTTGAGGGTTCTCCGCGCCTATGGGGGTCGGTAAGGACGTAGGAGTGTAGAGTGTTGGAGCATCAACCTCAGTCCGCGAATCGCCACTCGAGACCCCGGTAGCTTCGACCAATTTGGTATGGGGTGGGGTCGGGCGATGGAAATGAGCGAGGCCGCTAACACGAGTCCGACGAGCAAAACGACTTCGGACGGTCAGCACACAGTCATCTTGCTCGCGGGTGCACTGGATCTCGAATCGACCGAACGTCTTGACCGCGAGTTCGCCGAGGCAAGATGGATCAGCGCCGGAAAAGTCACGCTCGACATGTCACAACTTCAGCTCATCGATGAACCGGCTACCTCCTCGGTTCTCCGGGGAATAGCCACACTCCGTGCCGCTGGTGCTGCTCTCGATATTCGGTACCCCTCGCCGATGGCGCTGCAGCTCTTCGAGATGTGCGCTCCGCTCCAATTAGTGGGGATCGAGTTCACGTCGGATCCGGAGGAAACTCTGAGCGACCGAGCCCTCAACTGACCGCACGCGAGGTTGTTGAGACGAAAGCCCGCATTTGGGCCCGCCTCCCTCGAGCTTGCCGATCGACAGCGACTAAGAACGCTTTGATGGCGATCTCGGACGCTGGCCTCAACTGCGGGATGCCGAAAATTCCGTGTCATTCGCATCCAACCGAAGGGATAACAAGATGGGCGTAGCAGCGGGATTCGTGGTTTTCGCAATTGGAGCCATCATGCGATTCGCGGTCCCCGCGAGCGCCAAAGGTGTCGACTTTCACGGCATCGGTGAGCTCTTAATGATCGTCGGAGACATCGTATTTCTTGGGTCACTCGTTTTCTGGCGCTCGTGGGACGGCTTCGGGGGCTCGGCGCGCAAGCGCCGGACCACGGTTTCTGGAGTTGGTGGAATGACGACCGCGAAGAGCAAAGAACACGCGGTCTGAACCACGAAACGACCGGGCATGTCCATCGACTTGAGACATCGCTCGTGGAAGGCCCCGCGTTCGTTGAAACGCGGTTAAGAAGTCCTTGGGCTGACATGACGACGTCGTCCAAGCCGGATCGACGCAATTTCTTGGTACGTCAGCGCTCTTGAGATTCCGAGAGCCTCCTGCTTCAGCCGCAGCGAGACTTCTTCGTCGACTTGGCGGCCTGCGCGATCGTGTTGCTGTTGCCGTTGATTTTCCGTTCGACGGTGAGTGGTGCATTACGGCGTATTTCGAGCGTCCAATAGCGTTCGGTTTCCCTGACACGTCGACGCTGTCCTTTGGGGCTCAATTCACGGGATCATTCGCGTCAACAAGGTCGAGAACACGCGGGTTCAACCCGTCATCGCAGTGAGCTCGGCAGGAGTCTGAAATCCGTTCGGGATTCTGCGTGCGGTGTCTCGTAGTCGGACGAGTCGTATAAGCGCCCTCACGTAGCAGCCGCGAATCCCGTGTGACCGGTGTCACTGGGCGAGCTCAATCGCAGCCGAAGCAAAACGCTCGGCCGGTAAATTCCAGCCGAGCGTTTTGCAGCTTGCTTCAGTTATCTAACGCGTTTTTGCGACGATCCCTAGAAGCCGTCTCAGCCGTTCGGGTACTTGATCAATGCCGCCGCGACGTTGATGTTGCGGTGCGAGATCGGAACGATCGTGTCGTGTTGCACGATCAGGTAGTTGAGCGACACCGCGTGGATCCGCGGGTAACCCGGAACCGGGCCTTTGGACGCGAAGTCGACCGGTGCGAAGAACCCGGTTGCCAGGTTCACCTTCGGGATCGCCTTCTCGAAGTTCGATGGCGTGAATGAGATGTGATGCGCCGCCATGTACTTCGCAACGATCACGAACGCCGCAGCTGACTCATAGCACGGCCACTCTGAGTTCCCGAGGGGAATGTCGCTCGGCTCGTACTGCTGCATCAAGTTGTAGAACTGCTTCTCTTGTGCAGTGTGCCCCCCGCCGTCGGTGACCTGTGCGAGCTCCTGGGCGGTCTGGTCGATGTAGAGACCATTCGCAAGTGGGCCGAGCGCTGCGATCGTCGCTGGCGAGAAGGTCGGACCGATACCGGCGATCTTGAGAGTCTGGCCCGACTGGCTTGCCGCCGTTACTACAGCGACAGAGGCCGTCCCAGCAGTTTCGTCTGCGATGCAGGTGCCACCCTCACTCTCGATCGTCGCCACAGCCGGAGCGAAGTCGGTCGCAGTCGCCGATACGAGAACCGCTGGGACGACCTTGCCTCCTGCCCACTTGGTGCCGGCGTTGGTCGCGTTGACAGCTTGCACCTCAGTCGCGGTGCCAGAGGTCGCGAGGACGCCGACCGTCTTGCAGTGGCCTTGTTGGACGAGCATCGCCCCGAGCCCGGCGTCGAAGATCACGCCAGGAACGAGCAGCGGATAGGAGTCTGAGCTCGTGCTGTCGACCTGGGACGCCGGGAAGTTCCCGAAGTCCGCGATGTGCGACGGTGCCACGATCGGCAAGATGTTGGTGTCGTAGTCGTTGAAGCTGCCTACGAGCGCCATCACGTGGTTACTGACCGCTTGTTGCGCGCACGTCGTCGCCTGGTTCGGGCTCGAGGAGATGAGCGAGCCCGCATAGCACTCGGTCACGTTGATCTTGTGGCCGGCAACACCACCGTGCGCGTTGACGTAGTTGAAGTACGCCTGCAAACCACCTGAGTCGTCCCAAACCCCCGGGATGGACTGCAGGTTGATCTGCTCGACGTTGATCGTCGACTTACTCGCCGGACTCGCCGCGTTCGCGACGTGGGACGCGAGCGCCATCGTCGGTGTGAATGTCAAAAGAAGCGTGACGCCCGCAAGGAGCAGCCCCACTCTCGCCCTTTTCGTTCCGTGCTGTTGAAGTCTCATGCCGTACCCCCATTGTCGACAATAGTTACATTGCGACCGCGAATATAGTGCGAGATCGCGCCGATATCATCAGATGTCAGATGCATCGCAAGCTGTCGCACGCACGAACGATAATTGAACGTCGTCCGATCTGAGCAGGCCATTGCCATTCACAGCTACGTCAGTAGGGCAGACAAAGAACGGGGGATCATGGCGACATATGTTCTGGTGCACGGCGCGTTCGGCGGTGCACACACCTTTCGACACGTTAGGCCCCGGTTGATATCCGCTGGCCACGACGTCTTCACACCGGCCCTCAGCGGGATCGGCGAACGATCACATCTCGCGAATCCCCAGACCACGCTGCGGACGCACTCGGAGGACGTCGAGAACGTGTTCATGTACTGGGACCTTCGCGACGTCGTCCTGCTCGGGTATTCCTATGGGGGAATGGTCGTAACGAATGCGCTGCGAAGCATCGGGGATCGCGTCGAGCACCTCGTCTATCTCGACGCGTTTGTACCAAACGATGGCGACAGCCTCAACTCACTGGTCGGCGCCTCACGAAGAGAGGGTCTCGGCTCCCCGTGGCTGATCGAGCCGATCGACAGGGGCACCACGTACCTCGATGACGCAACTGAGGAATCGTTCCAAGGACCTCGCCGCACTCCTCAACCGGCGAAGACGTTCTCAGACCCTGTCGTTCTCGAGCGTCCACTCGAGCAGTTCCCGTTCACGCGTACCTACATCAAGGCGACCGGCGAGCCCCGGCCCGAAGTTGCGAACCCCTTTTGGCAAGCAGCTGATCGGGCACATGGTTCGAGTAGATGGCGCTACCACGAGATCGATACCAACCACGCGATTCCGGAGAACCGGCCCGACGAGTTGGTCGCGATCCTTCGCCACCTGCTCTGAGCTCGGCTCTGCCACACCTTCTCCCGCTCACGAGCGATCGAAGCCCCGAAGGAGCGCAGCCCCCGGGCGCCGCTGTGTTCATGTTGTCTAATGCATTTGCCAGCCGGTCGACACGAGGTCGGTCCCTTGTTCAGCGAAAGCACCCGTCGACGTGCGATTGGAGGGTGCGGCGAGACTCTAATGTGTAGTGCGTCTGGGGTCCGGTGAGCCAGTGGCTTGCCGAAGAGAGCAGGCCGCTGGCTAGTGCCGTGCCCTCAAGGTGGCACGGACAAGCCGGTGAGCGAGGGCCTAAGATCTGACGTCAGATGACTTACGACTTTGCGCGGCTCAGTACTTGACGCGCAGTGGTTACGGCAAGGAGCGTCGAGCGAGAGCGCCATGAAGATCACCCACGTTGAGCGAAAAGTACTCGGTACCGAATGGCGAAACCTGACCATTGTCTTTGTGCACACCGATGAGGGCCTAGTGGGCCTCGGTGAGGCAAGGATGATTAACCAGACGGACGCGCTTCTCGGCTATCTGGACGAGGCGGTGCGCAATCACGTGCTCGGTCTCGACCCGTTTGAGATCCAGCGCCTTATCGACCGGATGTGGCGCATCGAGTACTCGAGGGCTGGCGAGATCGCGATGGCGGCGCTCAGCGTCATCGAGATGGCCTGTTGGGACATCATGGGGAAGGCGCTCGACCTGCCCGTGTATCGCCTCATGGGTGGTCCAGTCCGGGACACGATCAAGGCGTATGCCAACGGCTGGTATACGGTCGAGCGAACTCCGGAGGAGTTCCACGCCGCGGCGCGCCTCGTCGTCGCAAAGGGCTACCGGGCGCTGAAGCTCGATCCTTTCGGCACGGCGCGTTATGAGCCTGACCAGTCGGAGCTCCGCACTGCTATTGGACTCGTCGAGGCGGTGCGGGACGCGATCGGACCCGATGCGGAGCTCTACGTCGAGGCGCACGGGAGGTTCACCCCCAAGGCTGCGATCCAAATCGCGCGGGAGCTCGCCCCCTACCGTCCAGGATGGCTTGAGGAGCCGGTCCCGCCGGAGAACCCATCGCTGTTGGCAGAAGTCACCCGGGCGACTGAGGTGCCGATCGCGAGTGGCGAGCGTGTGCATACGCGCCTCGATTTTCGAGAGCTCTTCGAGCGCCGCGCGGTGGACATCGTCCAGCCCGACATCACCATGTGTGGCGGCATCAGCGAGACGCTCCACATCGCCGCGTGGGCCGAGGCCTACGGGATGCTCGTTGCTCCACACAACGTTGGTGGACCGATCTCGACTGCTGCCGCTTTGCAAGTTGCCGCGCTGGTTCCCAACTTCAAGGCGCAAGAGCATTTCAACGACTTCGCTGAATCCTGGATTCAAGACCTCATCCCTGGCAACCCCGCGGTCATCGACGGCTTCTTCGCGTTGCCGACCAACCCAGGGCTTGGCGTCTCGGTCGATCCCGCGGCGCTTGACGAGCATCCTCGGAAGGCAGTCCACTTCAACCTCCACGCCGAGCAGTGGCACTTGCGTCGGGCGCTCATCGACGAGCCGGTCGAACCTTCTCCATGATGGCCCGAGATCGGCACGCGAAGGCGTACGTGCCCCGGTCGTGGTGACGGCCGGCGAGATGCGAGCTGTCGTCGTGCGTGGACGAGAGCGGTCCGCGCTCGCAGACGAAGCTCTGCCACTGTTAGGCGCTGATGACGTGTTAGCCCGCGTCGAAGCGGTCGGCGTCCGCGGCTCCGACGTCGAGCTTCTCGCGGGGACACGGCCATCTAAGCATCTGCGCTATCCCACCGTTCCCGGTCACGAGTGGGTTGGCAGGGTGGTTGCGGTGGGGGAGCGAGTTACGAACGTTCGATCGGAATCCGCGTTCTTCTCGGAAGGGATCAGGGGTTGTGGTGAGTGCGCCCGCTGCCTTCGCGGCAGGAGCAACCTCAGTCTCAACGGGTATGCCGAGACCGGATTCGCCGAGCCCGGAGCGCTCGCCAACTCGTGGATAACGGCCCGCTGGGCCAGATCGCGATCATCTTGTGTGCCCGATCGTCCCACCAGCGTCTCACGCTCTTTGCGAACCCACGGTGCTCTCGAGAGTGGGCCGCCTGAGGCAGCGCTTGCGCCGGATAACTTGGGCTGTAAGGACTCGGACTTAGAGGCCAGCGGCTCTTCGGACGGCGCGGCTCCAATCCGCCTCGCGAGACGTGGCGGCACCATCGGGCTCGCCGGCATCGCCGAGACGGCGTTAATGAGTATCGCCGGGGACTGGATCTCCACAGGGAGTCGCAAGGTGCAAGGTGTGTTCGGTTCGGTTCAAAGGGCGCGGAGGTGGCTGGCCGGGCCGTGGAACGCAGGTGAGCTTGACTTCACCGCGTTGGTAACGCATCGACTGCCACTGTCTGGAACGCTCGAGGCCTTCGAGCTCGCAACCGACCCTTTTCGTGGGGCGCTTAAGGTGCTCGTACTGCCCAACTCCTATGAGGAGCGATGACTGTGACCTCGATGCCGTCGACGAGCGAGCTCCTTGCGCAACACGGCATTCCGGAGGCATCGGGGATCCCGAGTTCGGCGAAGACTTTTCCTGACGGGGTGCGTTTTCGGATCGAGATCCCAAGTGTCGAGGGGCCAGCCTGTGTTCCCGTGGTGCTCGAGGAAGCTGATCGACGTTCGGTTCCCGTCCGTCGGATATCGCCGGGCAGCGACGTCTTCATGCTCACCGACGACGAGCGGGAAGAGGGCGTAGAGCTCGCGGGCGGAGCAGGTATCGAGGTCAGCCTCTTCGAACGGCCCGTAACGGGATGCGGCGTATCGGCGACAGCCCGTGCGAGCGCAGACGACGCGTTTGCGGCGGCGGTGCAGGGAACAGCTGGGCTCGCCGCAGCGATCGACGACATTGGTCGCTTGGCGGAACACGGAGTGCGCTCATCTCTGGCGTCGGACTGCTCTCGATCTTCGGCAAGCTACGTGACGCAGGTGACCTGCCCGGCGACATGCAGGCGAAGATCTCGGTCATGTTACCTATCTCCAATCCGGCGACTGCAGAGGTACTCGTCGAGCTCGGGGCCAACACTTTGAACATCCAGACTGACCTCGACCTCGCCGAGATTGCCGCGATCCAAGCGGCGGTCGACGTTCCCCTCGACATCTACGTCGAAGGTCCCGACAATGTCGGTGGCTTCGTGCGCGTGCAGGAACTCAGCGAGTTCGTGCGAATTGCCTCGCCCATCTACATCAAGTTCGGGCTGCGCAACGCGCCGGCCGTCTATCCAGCCGGGACACATCTTGAAGCCGTTACTACCGCACTCAGCCGCGAGCGGGTGCGGCGCGCCAAGCTCGGCTTGGAGCTCATGGCACGTGCCGGCGTCGATCTCACCACCTCGATGCCGCACGCGCTGGGGCTCGCCGTTCCTGTTAGAGAGTCGGGAGGTACTGGGGTTGCCTGAGTCGAACGATCTTCAGCCGGAGGAGTCGGGCGGACTGCTTGTCGAGCGGACGGTTGTTCGCCAGCCGCTTGGCGAACTGGTCGCCGCCCAGTTGCTCGAGGAGATTGTCCGCGGCGCGATCACACCGGGCGACCTGCTCCCGACCGAGAAGGAGCTCGCGGAGCGAGCAGGAGTCAGCCGATTGACCCTCCGCGAGGCGACCGGGATCTTGCGCCAGAAAGGCGTGATCGAGATCCGACGTGGCCAGGGAACCTACGTACGACCGAAGAGCGACTGGTCACCACTTGACCCCTTGATCCTCGGTGCCCACGCGGGCGGGCGCGCCGATCAGCTCAGCTCGATGGAGAACCTCATCGAAGCCAGGCGCGTCGTCGAGGTCGGTGTGGCGCAACTAGCTGCGAGGAGGCGGACAAATACCGACATCAACCGCATGCGAAAGTCGCTGGCGCAGATGCGCGAGGCCGGCTCAAATGTCGACCAGTTCGTCGAGGGCGACCTCGCCTTCCACGCAGCGTTGTTACAGGCCGTCGGGAATCCGGTGGTCGCGGCGCTCTTTGCTCCCATCGGCGAGCTGCTGGAAAAGGATCGTCGATCGACTTCGCAGCTGGCCGCCGATCGCTCGATGGCCGTGCGAGCCCACCAGTCCATCCTCGATGCAGTGATCGAGGGGGATGCGGAGGCCGCCCGCGACGCGATGGCCGACCACCTGTTGCAGACCGAGGCGGGGATGCGGCGCGCGCGGCGCCGGGGAGACGAAGGTCCTCGACGCGGGGCGCGTGGCCGATGACGTGTCACTATTTCCAGCTGATGGAGGAAAATGAGCGAGTCCAGCATCGGCGACCTGCTTCGGACCGCCTCGATCATCGATCTCTCGCTCACCCTCGCCGAGGATCAGGCGTGCGATTGGCCTGGAACCATCCGCTACCGGCACACTACGGATCACTGGTTTACAGACGTGGAGGAGCGCCGTCCGCTTAGGGAGTTGGTCGGGCGATCCCTCTTACGCCATTGCCCGCTGCACCGGCGATAGAACCGACGTCAGTTACGACGGCTGAACCGAGGACTGCGGTAACTCCACCGCTTCGGTCGTAATGCTCCCTGCGGGTCCGGCATTCGGCAATCCCGAATCTGCCGCGGCATGAAATGCGCTGGCGCGTCGAAGTGCGTTCCGGTGTGCTCGCTGGCGATTGTCTAGCGCCGAAGCCCGCAGGAGCTGATTGCTGCCTTCACAGCTCCTGGTGGCGCTGGCTCTCGATCCCGGAGCATCCGCATTGCTCACACTCGAATGACGGTATAACGTCCGACATCAGACATCAGATTGTGACGAAAAGAAGTAGCTGATCTACGTCCAGTCGCTGAACGTGTCGACGCCGTTCCTGACCTACCTGGAGAGCTTCGTGGGATTGATCGCTTTGAAGTCGTGAAGATGGCGTGGTTCGCGCCGGTCGGATGGGTGCCGAACGTGCACTTCGCCACGAAGGGCTCGCAGGTGTGGTCGCGCCTGGCTACGAGCTAGCGCTGGACCCGTAAGAGCACGCTGGCCAGCTAGCCGAGTGACAGCAGGGAGGAGTGACTGCGTAGCAAGTTTCGAACTGGAAGTGCACCTCGGGTCGCTGGGCTCAGCTGAGCGCGCCAGGCTCGCAGGCGCCCCCTGATCTCTCGTGAGCGCTGGCCCTCCTGGTGCTACGAGAGTTGGGCCCGGCCGGATTGGGGCATGATCCGGCCGGGCCTCGCACCGTTGCCGATTTGCCCCGGCGCGCTGACCGCGCGTCCTAGACGATCTGTTGTTTACCGTCGAACACCAAGTTCGACATTTCTGCGGAAGGTCGGTCGTGCCCGCCGGCTAAGGATCCCTGATAGATCGCCGTTACTACGAGTCGACGGCGCAGTTCCTCACTGTGGATCCGATCTTCGGCGAGACGGGCCGGCCGCACGACTTGCATGCGGACGTCACGAACACGGAGGCGTAATGGTTCGGATCGCGACGGGCGAGCTCGGGGATCTCGTAGCCCTGGCCCGCTCGTGGATGAGGTTGGATCCAACATGAGTTCCGAAGAGGTTCTCAGACTCGGGACTAGCAAGGCGGACGCTCGCGAACAGCGGCGGGGCTAATGTCAGCGTGCCGCTGTCTGCTGCTTCCAAATGCTTGGCGGACTCGGTATCGTCCTCCTCGGGTGCCTGTGATCTCTGAAGCTACGACGGTATTGCCGCCAGTGTCGATAGTCGGCCCG
>Ga0075522_10000699_pt1 | contig 24520 bp, 16 predicted proteins | sample NGEPerA_FD_74796 | JGI IMG/M metagenome (GOLD analysis project Ga0075522, IMG submission 74796) | Arctic peat soil microbial communities from the Barrow Environmental Observatory site, Barrow, Alaska, USA - NGEE PermafrostL2-A | ecosystem: Environmental > Terrestrial > Soil > Wetlands > Peat ...
ACCATCGGCTGCGTCGCCGGAGAACTCCTCCTCAACACCGTCGGCCACTCCGCCACAGCCTCCGCCGTCAGCGGCCTCTACTGGCGCTACGAGCAGTGGATCCGCAACTGCGAAGCCGCATGGGACTCGCCCTGCGGCGTCTACGGCGGCTTCTACGCCGTCCGCCGCTCCGCCGTGTCACCCGCACCCCCCGGCATCATCCTCGACGACATGTTTCAGCCGCTTTCGATCATCGGCAAGGGCTACCGCAGCGTCCTCGACCGCACCGCCTTCGTCACAGACACCTGGCCGGCACAGGCTTCGGGAGAATTCCAGCGCAAGGTCCGCACCCTCGCCGGAAACTTCCAGCTCATCGCCCTCGCGCCCTGGCTCCTCACCCCCAGAAACCGTGTCCTCTTCCAGCTTGTCTCGCACAAACTGCTGCGCCTCGCCGTCCCCTACTTCTTCATTCTGCTGTTCCTCTCCTCTGCGCTTCTCGGGATCCACTCCGTCCCCTTCCTGATCTTCGCCGCGCTTCAACTGGCGTTTTGGCTCATGGCGGCAATCTCCCTAAAAGCCCGCATCCCCGTCCTGCACCGCATCGCCTCCCCCGCCGGTGCGCTGTTGGTCTTAAACGCCGCTGCCGTCGCCGGCCTCAGCCGCTACTTCTTCACCTCCGGCCCTCTCTGGAAAACCTGGCTTCCCACCGCCGCACCCACCGACAGCCACTTCCGCCCTTAAACTGGCAACTCGCAACTGGAAACTGGAAGCTGTCGGCTCAAAGCCAAACGACCACCCGTTCTACTCCGAATACAGCTCCATATATCCCGCGTTCATGCGTTCGAGCGTAAACTGCGCCTCATACGTTGCAACAGCGTTTCGAGAAAACTCCGCGCGCAAATCCGCATCCTCCGCCAGCCGCACAATCGCATCCGCCATCGCCGCCGAGTCCCCCACCGGCGCCAACAACCCACAGTCCGCGAGCCTGACCACCTCTGCCATGCCGCCAACATCGGTCACCACCGCCGGCACGCCTAACGACATAGCCTGCAACAGCGACATCGGCAACCCCTCCGACACCGAACTCATGGCAAACACATCGGCGGCAGAAAAGAACTGCGCCGTATCCATCCGCTGCCCCCAGAACCGCACCTGCTTCTCGACGCCAAACTCTTGCGCCAGCGCCTCCAACTCCGCTCGCACGGCGCCATCGCCGACGATCCAGAACTCCAGCCCCGGCACGCGCTCCACCGCCAGCGCCACGGCCCGTATCAACGTCTGAAGGTTCTTCACCGCCGCCAGCCGCCCGATAAACACCAGCGTAAAACCACGCTTCCCCAACCCCTCGATACTCACGCGCTGCACACTTGTACTCCCGTTGTAGACGCGCACAATCTTCTTCTTCCGAGCCAGCGGAGCCCCGCGAAGGTTCTCGCATGTAATCTCGCAGATGCCGGCAATCCAGTCGCAGAACATCGCCAGCACGCTGTACTTGATCTCCGATGCGCGATCATACGGCGGCTTCACCAGGCTATGCCGCGTCGACCCTACACAACGCACACCGGCCAGCCGCGCACTCATCGCCGCCTGTAGCGTCGGCGCCACATTGTGGCAATGCACCACGTCCGGCTTCATCCTGCGAAACAGCCGAAAGTACCGCAGCATGGTCTTCGCGGGATGCGCTTCCCCGGGCACATGAATCTCGAATCCCTCGGCGCGCAACGCTTCACCCACAGCCCCCAGCATCGAGTACGCACACACCGAAACATCATGTCCATTCGCGCGTTGTATCCGGCAGAGCTGCGCCACCAGCACCTCCGCCCCACCCATCTCCAGGCTGTATACGACATGAACGATCTTCATCGGCTTCGATTCATCAAGCGCGCAACAGAATTTCCGCGATGCGGTCCGCGGCGTGACCGTCCCACAGATCGGGAATAGACGTCGTCTTGCGTTTGCCGCTCAATACCTTGTCAAGCTCCACGCGTAAAAGCTCAAGATCGCGGCCGACGAGCACATTGCTTCCCTGCTCCACCGTGACTGGCCGCTCCGTGTTCTCGCGGACCGTGATACACGGCACTTTCAGGTACGTCGTCTCTTCCTGAATACCGCCCGAGTCCGTCACAACCGCGACTGCGCGAGTCTGCAACGCAAGAAATTCGAGGTAAGGCTTCGGCTGCGAGAAAATCAAATTCGGATTGCCTTCGAGGTTCACCCCACTCGATTCCAGCCGCTGCCGCGTCCGCGGATGGATCGGAAACACAATCGGCATCTGCTCGCTCAACTCGGTAAGCAGCGCGATGGCCCGCGTGAGCCACGGAATGTCGTCCACATTCGAAGGCCGATGCAGCGTGACCAGAACAAACTTCTCCGGCAGATCGGACATCGTAATCGCCCGAGCCGCCGGCAACATGCGCACCAGCGTATCGATCATCACGTTGCCGACGAAGTGAATTCGCGACGCCGGAATACCTTCCTTCGCAAGGTTCGCATCGCCATCCACCGACGGCGTAAACAGCAGGTCCGCAATCTGATCCGTCAGCAGCCGATTGATTTCTTCCGGCATCGTGCGGTCTCCCGACCGCAGCCCAGCCTCCACATGCGCAACCGGCACCAGCAGCTTGGCGCAAACGATTCCTGCCGCGACCGTCGAATTGATGTCGCCATAGACAACAACGCAATCCGGGTTCTGTTCCAGCAACACCGGCTCGAACCGCTGCATGATCTCCGCCGTCTGTTGCGCATGAGAGCCCGAGCCAACCTGCAAATTGATGTCCGGCGGAGGAATCTCAAGCTCGCGAAAAAATACATCCGACATGTTGACGTCGTAATGCTGTCCGGTGTGGACCAGCACCTGTTCAGCGCCAAGCGCGGCAAGGCTGCGATAGACCGGAGCAACCTTCATAAAGTTCGGGCGAGCGCCCACTACGTGCAAAAACTTTTTCATAGAGTCGTGTCGATTATAAAGTGCCGCATCCCGCGATCAGTGCTTTGTTGTGCGATGCGTTCGCGCATACTCGTAAACCGGAATATAGCGCTTGGCATTCTGCCGCCAGTCGCGCTCGTTCAGCGCATATTGAAATCCATTTTCCGCGATCCGCTCCCGTGCTTCGCGGTCGGTAAATAGCAATGTAGCCTGCTTGCAAAAATCCTCAACGTCATCCGGGTGGAACAGCAGCCCGATATCCCCTTCGCCGTTATTCATCAACTCGCGAATGCCGCCCACATTGCTGCCCAACACGGCCTTCTTCTGCGCCAGAGCCTCCAGCGGCTTCAGCGGCGTCACCAGCTCCGTCAGCCGGCTGCTGTGCCGCGGATACACCATCACATCCACCAGCGAGTAATACCGCTGAATCTGCGAAGGATCCACCTTCCCGACAAACAACACGTACTCCGCCGCATCTTCATCCGCAATCGCCTTGCGAAGATTCTCAGTGTCCTCGCCATGTCCCGCGATCAACAATTTGAACCGTACCCCACGCCGATGCAACTCAGCCGCGGCGCGCACCAGCCAGCTCACACCCTCGAAGAAATAAAACGATCCGATAAATCCCATAACGGGCTCATCGCCGATCCCAAGCTCCGCAGCCAGCGCTTCATCGCGCACCAGCGGCTTGAACCGCTCGAGATCGACGCCGTTCGGCACATAAAACAGCTTCTCCGACGGAATGCCACGCTCCCTCAAATCCGAAAGCAGAGGCTGCGCAATCGCGACAACGGCATCGGCATTTTCGACAACGTGTTGCTCCAGCCCGCGGCTCGCCTTATACCGCATCGACTTCTGCCCCGTACGGTTCTGGTCGACAGCCGCATCTTCCCAAAAGGCGCGAATCTCATACACAAAGGGCACGCCGCACTTCCGCGCAGCGCGCAACCCGGCAATGCCGCAAATGGCAGGCGAGTGCGCGTGAACCACGTCGTACTTGCCGCTGCAAAGCTCCTTCACAATCCGGCTCTGCAAGAGCTTGATCGCGGCAAGTTCTTTCAACACAGGCCACTGTTTCCGTATCGCCAGCCCCAGCACCCCATCGATCGGCGTGCGCTTATACGAAATTCCATCGATCACCGCATCGACGGCCCCAGGCGACCGAAAGTTATACACCGGGCTGGAAATGACGGAAGGTTCCATCCCCAGCGAGCGCTCGCCGTGAATAATGTCGCGGCTGCGAATCGTATATCCGGTCAGCATCGGCAAACAGATATCGAGAATATGCAACACACGAAGGCCCCGCGCGGCCACAGGGGAAGTCTCGGGTACACTCGTGACCAGTTCGGTCGGCATAGAATTACAAACTCCGGTGTGCGTTGGGTTGAAGAGAGCGCAACTAGATTTTATCTGCTCGTGCGCCCATCTTCATGACCCCATAGTTGCACCATTCTGACACGTCCGCGTATTTCACCGGATTGTCTACGCATCGGGGCATACAGGTAAAATAACCTTCAAAGCCTGAATCCCACCGTATGCGACCGGGATCGGCTCTGCAAGGCAAACTGCCAGAATAGGATTTTCGTGAAGTTTCCCAAGCACGCAGATTTATGGTTTCCGGCCTACCTTCTCGATCGCGCCAGAAATCTCATTCCGCGCCCTCCCGCCAAGCGGCTTTGGGTTGCCATCACCGATCACTACGAGCCATGGGGAGGCGGCGTCTCAGCGCAAGTCGCCGCAAATCGCGTCGCCGCCTGGCGGGACCGCTGGCCCTCCATCGCCTCCGAAGCCCCAGCCGATGCCACCGGTCGCCAGCCCTGCTACACATTCTTCTACCCGCAGGAAGAATACGAAGTAAGCACCCTCAACGCACTCGCGGAGCTATCTCGCAACGGCACCGCCGACGTCGAAGTCCACATCCACCACGAGAACGACACCGCTGCCAGCTTCACCGAAAAAATTAGGACTTTCTGCTCGCAACTCCACGACGGCCACGGCCTTCTCCACCACCACAATGGCCGCCTCGTTTTCGGCTTCATCCACGGCAACTGGGCGCTCGGCAACTCCCTTCCCGGCGGCCGCGGCTGCGGTGTCACCGGCGAGCTACAGCTCCTCCGCGACCTCGGCTGCTACGCCGACTTCACCATGCCCTCATTGCCCTCGGCATCGCAATCCCGCATCATCAACAAAATCTACTGGGCCACCGGAGACCCACAAAAGCCTCGCGCCTTCGATACAGGCATCGAGGCAACCGTCGGCGGCGGAGCTCAGGACGGCCTCCTCATGATTACCGGCCCCGCCGGCCTGCATTACAAAAAAAACCGCTTGATGCCCTGGTTGGAAGCTGGAGAACTTGCGGCGCATGCCGAGCCTATCGCTTACCGCGTCAAGCGCTGGCTCGATCTCGCGCCGCGCCTTGGCGACGACATCTTCCTCAAACTCTTTGCCCACGGCGCACGCGAAGACAATGCCGCGGTTCTCCTCGGCAACGACTCTCGACCCGGGACGCTCGGCCCCATGTTCCGGTGGATCAGCGAAGCCGCGCAGCGCCACAACCTCGAACTCCATTGGACCAGCGCCTTCGACATGTTCCAGGCGGTCGATGCCCTTATCCAGCCGGAGAAAGTGCATCCGTGAGAGTTGCTGTCGTCACGAAGCACTTCCCCAACTCCCACCAGCAATGGGCCGGTCACTCCGCCTATCAGACCATCCGCGTGCTGGCCACGCTCTGCGACCTCCACGTCTTCTATCCCGAAATTGCATACCCCGCGCTCCTCACGCCTCGCGCCAGCCGCCGACCGTCGCTCGACCGCACATGGAGTCCCGCCGGCGTCGACGTCACCTACTTTCCATTCCCCGTTTTGCCCTTCATCTCGCGCTCGCTCAACGGCGCAATGATCGCCCACCGCCTTCTGCCTCACGTCCGCCGATTCAACCCCGACATCCTGCTGAGCTACTTCATCTACCCCGACGGATACGCCGCCGTTCGCATCGGCCGCACCCTCGGGATCCCCGCCGTCGTCACGGCAGTCGGCTCCGACATCAACCGTATTCCCGACCCAATAGGACGTAGACTTACTCGCTCCACTCTGCGCAACGCCGCATTCGTCAGCACCGTCAGCGAAGACCTCCGCATCAAGGCAATCGCACTCGGAGCGGACCCAACCCGCACTCGGACCAAGCTCAACGGCTGCGACACCACCATCTTCTACCCGCGCGATCGCCGCGAAGCGCGCACGACCCTCAACATCGGTCCCAACGCCAAAGTCATCGTCTATGTTGGCCGCCTCGACCTCCACAAGGGCCTCAGGGAACTCATCGATGCCGTCGCCCAACTCATTCCCCAGCACCCCGATCTCCTCTGTTACATGGTCGGCGACGGTCCGGACAAGCCCGCACTCCTCGAAGCCATCGCCCGCCACGATGCCGCCTCACGAATCATCTTCGCTCCCTCCTGTCCCACCGCGCAGGTCGCTCTATGGATGGCCGCCGCCGACCTCGTCACGCTGCCCAGTTACAACGAAGGCTGCCCCAACGTCGTCGTCGAAGCCCTCGCCGCCGGCCGCCCCGTCGTCGCCACCAACGTCGGCGGAATCCCCGAACTCATGGACGATACCTGCGGCCGCCTCGTCCCACCAAGGGACACGCCCGCGCTCGCGCGGGTCCTCGACGAAGTCCTCACTCAGGCCTGGAGTGCGGACACCATTTCGTCCAGCCGGAGCAGGACCTGGGCCGATGTCGCACAGGACCTCTATTCCATCCTTGGGGAGTCGCTGGCCCGCAATGCCAATGGCGGCGCAAATAGCCGCTAAGGGCCGATCGACCCGTCTCCGTGAAGCGGCGGAAACATGATCGATAGACGGTCAATCTGATGGTAGTCCTACCAGAATCGGGTTCGTTGGAACTCAATCGGGGCGGCACGAGTTGCTGGATCGATTTAAGAGAATCAATGGGTACCTTTATAGGGCGCGGAACCGGTTGTCACTTTTCCCGCTGCCGTAGCCGTAAATGCCAGCAGTCCCGCATTGTCCGTCGCCAAACAATCTGCGCTGCATCGTTTTGTAACGGACACATTTATTTTGTCGCCGGCTGCCTGAATTTCTACACCGTACACCGTGTCCGGCTGAAGCCCGCTGACGTAGTGGTTCAAAACGCTGACCGGCACAGAATAAGAAGTCGTCGTGAAGGAACGGATCGCGAGCCACGGCGTCTTCGTGAACAGCACAATCGAATTCCCAACGACGGCCCCATCCATGGGAGTGCCATTGGCCTCTACCAAGGATGCAGGCGTTTCAGGCCGCCCCGGATCCGCGCCTTCCATGACGGAAAGAAAATCTGCGGCCAGCGGAGGGGACTTGTAGCTCACCTGGTAAAGGAAAGCGCTTTCGTCGCCCCCCGCGGAAACGTCACTTCCTGCACAATCGCCAACACTGCTCCCGTAGGCGCAAACCATGGCTGCGAAATCCTGAGGCAACGGAAGAAGACTGGTAAGAAAGGTCTCTTGCTTTGTCACTGAGTCGACAACCTTTGCGACCTGGCCCGTCACGACTGGCATGGCTGTGAAGTTGAAACTGTCTCTCTTAAACATTCCCGCGCTCCGCGAAATCCCGCGGTCGTAATAGATGAGGATGTCGGGCTTGAGCCAAACCAGCGAGCGGCTCGCATGCAGTACGTCGCTGGTTGGGAAGTGGTTCTGCAAGTTGTCGTTATGTGTCTCGGTCTGGTCGAAATATTCATGCACATAAGTAGGCCCGCTTGAAAGCAAGGGAGAAGGACTAAAACCACCTGCGCCCCCGGAACCATATTGCGAGCCCCGGCTCGCCGCGAGGTAGTAATGATCATCCTCACGCGGGTCATTGTCTGGATTGCCTATCGTAATGCCGGAGTTACTGAACATCGTCAATGCCCCTACTACATTCATATAGGTCGCATGGGCTTTGCTCAGCCATCTCCCATCGCGATAGAACTCCGTTTGTCCGCAATCGCCGCGTTGATGATCGATGCCAAGCCAGTTGCAATGAGTCACAATCCAGGAAGCATCGGGCTGCCAACTCGTGCGGGCCGCCATTTCGTGGTGTCCCGGAGCGTAGAACTCGGTAGGATACTGCGGCCGCGGATCGATATCGCCCGACGGATTTGTGGGAGAATTCGGTGTCGCTGCTGGATCGAGCAGCAGGAACGTATAGATCGGCATGTTGAAATCGTTAGTGGCGACTGTCGAAGTCAGTCGGCGATAGAGAAATTGGCTCGATGAGCCACAAGCGCCGTTGGGACCGTCACCGCAGCCTCCCCGCACCGCATACTTGGCGAGCCACCGAATAGCATTTAGGCGCCTCGGATCTGTCCGCGTGTAGTAATCGTAAAGGCCGAGCGGCATCAAGAGCTTGAGGTAATTTGCCGAAAGGAAATTGCCAACGTGGTCATCCCCAAATTGGGTTGATTCATAGTAGCTTCCAGACCGATCCGATCTCGGAACCGGTGAGATTGTATTCAACAAACCATCGATCCATAAATCCCAGTTCGAAGAGTTCATAAATGATAGCTGCGGCATGTGCGTCGGATCATCCGCCCCTGCCGTGTACAGGGACAACAGTCCCATTGCGATATAGCCGTAGTTACCGCCGTATTCCGAACCCTCCGGTGAGAGGCCGCCCTGCGCTTCCCCCAATCCAGCGGGCGAAACTCCGAGAGCGGTGGAGACTATTCCTGGGTCCTCGGCCTCAGCCCAATGAATATAAGTCCATGCGCCCTGCGAAAGTTCGGAATATCCTTCCAAAGAATTGGTCTTCAGACCATCCTTAAGCGGAGTTACATCGCCACGATGCGCTGCAACTCCATCATCCGATGGGTCGTCCGCGGCATCCATGACCACCCCCAGCATCGTCAGTGTACGATATTGACTGTCTCCAAGGTTATTCATCAGCCAACGCAGCCGCTTCGGGTTGGAAAGCAGCACAGGGTCATTCATAACGCCAAAAGGCAATGGATAAGGTATCCCCGTCGGGCTGGTAGTAATGCACTGATGCGCCCACCACCGGAATACGTGAGTAATCTTCTTCTTTTCGCTGGGCGTGAATGCGGAATATATCCAATCGACTGTAAGTGGAAAGGCTTCCATCCCAGCCTGATGCGCCCGGTCATTGATGGGAAATGCGCAATTTTGAAAGGGAGTAGATGGCGCATGGTGGGCGGAGGCCGTGCACGTTTCCTGGGTTGTATCTCCAGCCAGGTTGATCATCCACATCATCATGTCGTGCGCGCGGATGCGATAGTGCTCCTGGTTGGTGGCGTTTGGGTCAATCAGCGATAAAAATGCGAATAACTCAGTATAGGTTTCAGTCGCATCGAAGATCGGAGTCTTATACCCCCCGGTATCGCACCATGTGTCGCCGTTCAACCGGCCGCAACTGAAGGAGAGTGCGCCATCGGCGGCGCTGACTCCAGCGGGGCCACTCTGCTTGTAAGTGAAATGCGTAGCATCGGAGACCGACGTTACAACTACCGGACCCTTGGCAAAGTTCGCTCGATCCGCGGGCGCGGGGGTGATAGTTACCGTCGCTCCTTTCCAGATGTCGAACGCGGACCCCATCGTCGCCGTCACCGTACCGGAAGCATCGCGAGAAAGTGTCTTGACTGCGGGTGCGGCATAGAGTGTCGGCGCGTAGAAATGCATCGGCTGCCCTCGTTTCGACCCCGGCGGGCAGTATCCTCCGAATGAAAAGCACCACTTCGCATCCACTTCAGCGACTGCATTCGCCGCCGTTTTTGCGAGGCCGTTTTTCCAGTAAGGATTTGCGGCGGTCGCCCATCCCCCAGTCCTCATGGTTTCCACCATTGCCGGTGTCAGTAGCAGGCGCGGATGGATTCCCTCCTGAAAATGCGGAGAGGCAACATAGGAGACGGCGCCAGACGCGCTTTTAGTTTTATCGGCTATAGAAGTTGCAGTAACAGTACAGTCTTGTTGAGTGCCGTTCTTAAGCCCGATCGTGCTATTGAGGCCCTTTATGATATTTCCGCAGCTCGCCGACCATGAAATCCCTTTGTTGGACGCACCCGTTACCACCGCTGTAAATGTCTGGATTCCATTGACCGCGATCTGCCGCTTTTGGGGGAAGACATACACCGCGACCTGCCCCATAAGTGGCAGACCGAAAGCAAAAATGAAAGCCGAGAGTATGCTCTTCGAGACCTTATTCATACAGTCATTTTACGCCTGAGTATGGGCGCTGCGATTTCGCCTGTTCAAAGTTTGGGCACGCGTGTAAATTGAGAACTGTAGGATAATTGCAAAAGCGGCGCCTATGCTCGGTGCGACCGTTAGCGATTTCACCGGGGTTATGCAACATGGGCACGGAACTCAGAAGGACACTTCGCTTCTCCAACCATCCCGCGGCGCGGGCTGCGAGGACAGTATATGCTTTCCCCTCTACCTTCAGCCTGCCTAACATCCAGCCCCTTTTTCGTCTATTTCGTTTTTTTTACGAGTCCCTCCGCTCGATCATCTACTTTATTCGTCGCGTTTTCATAGCGGAGCCCATTTTCAAGTCCTACTGCCACAGTTACGGCAAACGCCTGCACACCGATATCTTCGTCCCATGGGTGCAGGGTAAGGGGCGCCTGGTCGTGGGCGATGACGTCTTGATCGATGGAAGGTGCAGCCTCAAATTCGCATTCCGTTATAAGGACAACCCAACCCTGCGGATCGGCAACAACACTGGATTGGGCCACGGGTGCTCTTTCACCGTCGCCAACTCCATCACCATCGGCAACCACTGCAGGATTGCCTCCGGCGTAATCATGTTCGATACTCCGGGTCACCCCCTCAATCCCGAGGACCGCAAAGCGGGCGAGTCTGCCTCCGAACAGGATGTCAGGCCAATTGAGATTGGCAACAACGTATGGATCGGACGCAACGCGACGATCTTCCCCGGCGTCACCATCGGTGATAATAGTGTGGTCGCCTCGGGCGCTTCCGTTATGGCAAGCGTCCCGGCGGACACAGTGGTAGGCGGCAACCCCGCCAGAGCAATGAAATCATTGGCAAAGGTTCAGAATGTCTGAAGACAGCAGCACCATACAAACAGTAGAGGACACCGTCAAACGAGTAGGCGGCATCACAGACCTCACACCCAATCAGGATTTCTACGACGCCGGCCTCACCTCGCTCGCTTCTCTCACCCTTCTTCTGGAGCTCGAAGACGCATTCAACATCGGCATTTCCGACGAGCGCTTCATCAACTGTAGAAGCGTCAACGATATCGTTCTTCTCATCGAGGAGTTGAAATAGTGAGCACCGCGCACAGATTGACTGTCACGCTCCCTAAGCCCGCGTCCGAAATGGCGAGGGAGGAAATTGGCAAGCAGGTCGCTTTCCTGGCCAAGGGAATCACGGACATGCGTTTCTCCGACGATGGCATGGAGTTCAGCCTCTCCAGCGAAACCCAGCCGACGCCGGAACTCGAAGCGAAAGTTCTCGAGACCGCCACCAACGTCCAGCGCTCCCTCCGCACGCTCACGCGCAAGATGGTCTACAGCTCATCGCGCATGGAAAACCCCACATTCAAGCCATGCGCGGACATCCCCGGCGTGGTTCCCATGGCGAACGGCATTGTTGCGCTCGAAGGCCTCGCGCTTGCAGTCTTCAACTACTTCGACCGTGTCTTCACCGAGTTTGGCGACGAGTGGAACCCGGAATACCTCCGCACGCCCACCCTCATCCCGGCGGACGTCCTCGCGAAGTGCGACTACTTTCGTTCGTTCCCGCACAACGTCACCTTCGCCTGCCACCTCACCGAGGAAGCCGAGAACATCGATGCATTCCGCGCGCGCTATCGCGAATCCGATCACCTCGACTCCCACGCCATGTCCCACATGGCTACCCCGGAAGCCTGCCTTTCGCCGGCCACCTGCTATCACTCCTACTACATCAACCGCGGCAGGACGCTCCCGCCGGCCGGCCTCATCTACTCCGTATGCGGCAAGTGCTTCCGCTACGAAGGCACAAACCTCGCCGACCTCCGCCGCCTCTGGGATTTCACCATGCGCGAGCTGGTCTTCATCGGGTCGCGCGAAGTCGTGCTGGAGCATCGCACGCGCTCTATCGAAAAGATGGGCAAGTTCCTCGAGTCGCACGAAATCGCCGCTGAAATCCGCACTGCCAGCGATCCCTTCTTTATCGCGCCGGATGCCTCCGCCAAGACCTACTTCCAGCTCAGTTCCGAGACCAAGTACGAAATCGCCATGCTCCTACCCGACGGCAAAAAGCTGGCGGTCGGCTCGCATAATCATCACTCCGACTTCTTCGGCCGCGCCTTCAACGTCGACATCGAGGGCCACGGCCCCATGCACAGCGTCTGCGTCGCGTTCGGCCTCGAACGCTGGGTCTACGCTTTCATCCAGCAGCATGGGATCAACGTCGCCGAGTGGCCCGCGCCCATGCGCTCTGCTTCGGAGTTTGCCGCCTTCGCTTAAAACACGTCGATATACGCACTCGATAGTTCATGCACTTTGAAGTGCGGGTTCCAGGACGTCAAATACATGTTGAGCGTCCTCCTCGTTTTGCGGAACCCCACTTCTTTGAGCGCGGTCATATCGGTGTAGTTCAACACCGGCGTCAGCAGTAGGTCCACGCCCGCGGTAGCCGCCGATTCCAACAGCATTCCGGCAAGACGTTTGCGATCGTCCGCCTCCAAAGATCCCCACACAATATCGTCCACCAACCCGCAAAGCGTTGGCGACGCTCCAGCAGTGAGCTGTCCATAGGCGCTGATTGTGCCAGTGCCGAGACTGCACCCAAAGGCGCCCTCCCGTTCCAGGCACTGCCACTCCGCCTCCTGCTGTGTCCAGACGCGGCCAAACTCCACGCCCTCATTGATCGCGCCAGCGCCGCGCATCAACAAGCCGGCATCGGCCTCCTGCAGCCGGCCCGCGCGGTCTTTTGGCACAGGACGTCCCATATAAGGAATCGTCAATGCCTTCACGGTGTGCAGACCACTGCGCTCCGCGATCTTCGGCAGCAACGAATTCATGAGGTCGCCTTCGACACACATGGTGATCAGTCCATCGGCCCCATCGCGCTGGCCGCTCTCCGCAAGACCCCGCCAGATCGCCGCGCCCAATCCCCTGCCCTTATGGCTCTCAGCCACCGTAATAAAGCTATCGAGCACCAGGTCCCAATCCTGGTCATCCATCCGCACACGTCTGCGAAAATTCGCGCCAAACGCCACCAGCTTTCCGTCTTCATACACAGCAGGACACAAATCAAGTGATGCGCCCGGCTGTTGCAGCGCCGATTGCAGAAAGCTCTCCGAATACAGCAACGATCCCTGCTGGTTCTGCGCCCACGACTGGTTCACGACATGCGCAAGCTCTTCAAAATCGCCCTTGAAAGATTCCACCATCGACACAACTGTACACCGTCAGGCGCGATTTCCTCTGCCCCATTCGTGGGTGTCTTCAGAGATAACTTTTCTTTTTTTCCGCAAGGACACATTGTCTCTACCGAAGCCAGCTATCCTCTCAATATGGCCAGTCAAAAGAAGAACATCTCCGGAAAGATCCTCCACAACTCTTTCTGGTACGGCCTCGAAACGATCCTTGAAACCATAGTATTTCTCGGCACCTCGATCGCCGTCGCCCGCTATCTGGGGCCGCACAAACTCGGCTATTACAGCTACATCGGATTGTTCGTCAACGTCGTCACGCGCACCAGCGGCTCCGGCCTCTCCAGCGCCACCCGCAAGTACATGTCGGAGTTCCTCGCGCTCGACCAGCCCGGCACCGCTCGCGCAGTCTACAATCTGGCCTACCGTTATCAGTTCCTCGGCACGGTCTTCGTGACCTCGCTCTCCATCGGCGCGGTTGTGCTCTTTGGCGATCCCGACTTCCGCCTCATGTCCTGCATACTCATCGCTTCGATCATCCCTGGCGTCATGTCGTGGGTCCCCGCGCAGGCAAATCAGGCATTTGAAGATGTTTCCAACAACACCTTGAGCGCCTTCGGCTACCTCGTCTCTTACGCCATCGTCATCGTCTTGACGGTCCACTTCAAATGGGACCTCGTCGGCGTGGCCTCCGCGATGCTGGTTGCCCGCTCCATCGAAGTCGTCCTCCGCACCATTCCTCTGCGCGCCAGGCTTCGCAAGATGCCGCTCGCGAATCTTCCCGCGGAACTGATCGGTCGCATCCGCCGTTTTTGCATTCAGTCCATCGGCGTTCAGCTTCTGATGTCCGTCGTATGGGACCGTTCGGAAATCTGGTTTCTCCGCTATTTTTCAGGCCTCGAGCAAATCAGCTTTTACTCGATCAGCTTCACGCTGGTGAACAATCTTCTCGTCATCCCAAAAACGTTCGGGAATGCCACCGGAATCAGTCTCATGGTCGAATCCACCCGCGATCCCTCGCGTGTTGACAGCATCGTGAAAAACGCTTGCCGGTACCTCCTGTTCGTCGCACTTCCGGTGCACTTGGGAGCGGCCGCGATTGCCAAATCGGCCGTCGGTTTCGCCTACGATGCAAGATATCTTCCCGCGATACCCGTGATGATGATTGCCTCGGTTCTCTCCCTCCCGCGCGCCTTTCGGGAAATCTCGGAAGTCCTGATCCGCGCCGCCGATCGCCAGAATGAACTCCTCATCTGGCTTTCGATCACCGGCGTCGTCAATATCGTTCTCGACTTCTTTCTCATCCGCAGCTACGGCGCAGTGGGCGCCGCCTGGGGAAACGGCCTCTCGCAAGCGTTTGGCATCATGCTCGTCTGGCGGCAGGCGCGTCGCTTCTACAACTTCAGTTTTCCCATCGGTTCAGCCCTCCGGCTATCTTCTGCCGCGTTCATCATGGCGGCCATCGCTTTCTTCATCTCCCACGCAATTCCCGGTGTGCTTGGCCTCATCGCTGCGGTCGCGGCGGCGGCCCCCATTTACCTTATGCTCGTCAAACTTTTCCGTGGCCTCGAGGCATCCGATCGTCAGCGTCTCAAGCCCCTCGGCAACCGCCTTCCCGGCTCTATGCGCCGCCTTTATCTGGCAACTGTAGAATTCATCACTCCGGCCGCTGCTTGAGTTCGCAAGGCCTGTGCCGCTTGTTCGGAGCCTTGACACTCTACGGTGCGGACAATTGTCCGGCTTCCCAGCCGCTTAACCCGCGAACTACTCCGTAGGCAGTTTCGCAACGCTATCTCACGATGGAAGGCGATTCAGTGCATCCTGAATCCGCGCATAGCAATGCCGGAACTCGTCGATATCTCCGCCAAGCGGATCGGCGATTTCCAGCGGCCTTCTCGTGTCCGCCGCGCCCACAAACGCAACCCGGTCCATCAACTCCGGAGCAAACGCGCGAAGACCGAGCCAATTCTTGCGATCGAAGATCAAAATGAGGTCCGCTGCGCGCAGGTCCTCTGTCGTCACCAGGCTCGAACGATGGCCCGCGAGGTCGACTCCTTTTTCCCCCGCTGCCGCGATCGCGGCATCAGGCGACGTGCGCCCCGGCTTGGGATAAATCGCTCCGGAAATCACCGTCTTCCCGGAACGCCGCGCCAAAATTTCTGCCCCGAAAGGACTGCGGCAGATGTTTACATCACAGAGCACAAGAACGCTGCCGGCGCGGCGATAGAGTCGACGGAGACGCGAACCGTGAAGCGACCGAAAAGGTTTCAGAAGCTTAAGTACGCGAAACAGCTTTTCACCGACGAAGAGCCTAAGGTCCTCCCACGCGGGCCTGGGATCGGAGAGCACCAGCGTGTCGCTACGCTCTTTCAGAGTCAGTATGTTGACCGCTTCAAGCAACAGGCTCGACAACTTGCGAGTCTGCAATGTGGGATCGGACTTATCGGCCCTCAGGTTGGAGAGGAACCACTGAAGGTCTTTGCTCCAATGCCGGCAATAGAGTCCGGTGCGGTAGTGACTGGAAGAAGGCTCTTGTCCATCAAGCAGAAGCCTGACGAGAGCGATCGGAAAGTCCAAACCGGCCGCATCACATAACGCCAGCGAACCCCAGAATCTGGCGTTGATCTCGATCAAAATCCACCGGCCGGACGCGCGGTCCAGCTTGAATTCGACCATGGCGACGCCGGTATATTCCAGCGCCTGCATCATCCTGGCCGTGGCATCGAGAAGGTCGGGGCTGAGTGGAACGCTCTTCCTGTACGAGCTGCCGCCGCCCTTCAAAGGCTCGTGGACACGCTCATGCTGGAAGGACATCAGTATGCGCCCGTCCTTGCAAAGCACTTCGACCCCAACGCCAATGCCAATAAAATTTTCCTGAGCGAGAACCGCTCCGTTCGCCGTCATTTCGGCTGCGAGCCTAAGCAGTTCCTCCTCATTCTCCGCCTTCAGCACCTTCTGCCGCTTCATCGGATTCCGCTCGTTCGACGAAGCTCTGGGCTTCAATACCAGCGGATACCCGAACGTCGCCGCCGCATCCAGAGCCTCCTGCGCAGAGGCAACGATGGCCTGCCGCGGAACGCAAATGGAAAGCCGGTTGGCCAGTTCCCAGGTCTCATCCTTGTTGGCACAGATTCGATACACGTCGTCCGGCAAAAGACACATCCGCACCAGCGGCTCAAACTGCCGGCGATGCAGTTGGAACGGAAGCGTGGCGCTGTCGGTTGTAGGCACAACCAAGTCGAAGCGCTCCTCGCGAAACAGTTGCTGGAAGGCGGATATCCACTCTGTATTGTCGGCATTGAAAGCCGGTAGACGGTGAATCTTGTGGATGTACCGCGAAGCAAGCGCAGGCGAATCGAGCGGACACCACGCGACATGGACCTCGATACCGGCGCGGCCAAAAGAACGAATCACAGTCAGGAAGGACTGCGAGTCCTCACCGAGGACGAGGATGCGGCGTTTTGCCATGGTCGTCAGAAAATGTTCCGCCCTGTTGCCGTACGCAGGGCCATGCGAAGTCGAAACAGTGGTCGGCTGACTTGGTCGACGCTGCAGCGTAAAACGTCGAACGGCTGAATGTGACCCGGGTGGTTGACGCCGGAATAAAAGGAAAACGCTGTTTCGTACCGGGCATTGCGGAGCGCCGTGAAGGTGTCCGCCGAAAACGTATCCAGCTTGCCCACTGGGTAAGCGAGAGTATCGATCGTGCGGTCGAGCTCGCGTTCCAGTATCTCCCGCGAAGTCTGTAGTTCCTCAGTCTGGCGGGCCAGGGAAAGCTTGCCAAGAATCTCATGTGTGTGCGTATGCGACCCGAAGCACATCCCGCCGCGCTGCATCTCCCGCGCTTCGTCCCAATTCAGAAAACAGCGCTCCGCGCTTTCCGCGGGCCGTGTGCTGCCGCAGGCAGCCTCAAGCTCGCTGATGAACCGTTCGGCATCGGTCATCGACGGTCGCTTGAACAGCTTGAGTATCTCCATCACGGACCGAGCACGCCGAGCAGGCGTCAGATCGAACTCCGCGCTCTCAGGATACGCAAGCGCGATCCGGCTTTCACAAGAGGTCTTGACGATATACGCGATCAGGTCCCACCACGGTAAATAGCCGGTGCCGATATACGACGTCGGAAGGAAGAAAGAAGCCGAGACCTGGTGCTTCACAAAAACCGGAAACGCCGCATCGTAGTTATCGCGATAGCCGTCGTCGAACGTAATCAGTACTGAAGTTTTTAAGGGCGCCGATCTGCCATGCACGATGTCCGCAGCCTGCTCCAGAGTCACGATCGGGAAACGCCGCTTCAGGTAACTCACCTGCCAGTCCAACTCGTCGACCGTGCAGGAAAAAGTTCCCGAGTCGTACGGCGTTTTCGCGGCATCCCCGATGCGATGGTAGTTCAGAATGAGCAGCAAAGGTGGACCGGGGATCGCTTCGGCCAGCCGCGTAAATCCACTATAAGCGCCAGCTTGCGCGAGCAATTCCCTCTTACTGCTCATTGTTCCTCTCCTCTCCCATTCCATTGTATTTGCAGCGCAGTGGACAGTTGCGACTCCTTCAAGTGGAACAGAAGTTCAGACCGGAGGCAACATCGCCGATTGTGCCCAATTTGAATTGCCGGAAGGCCCCGATGTCTCACCCTTCAGCCAGCCCATTGGTCGCGCTGGGTCAAAACTTTTCCGCGGCCTCGACCCGTCCGACCGCCCGCCATCAATTGCGCGGACGTTTGACACTGCGTATCCTGAACTTGATCGCTACAACATGACAGCTGTCGTATATCCCTTCTGCGGAAGCCTGCTTCTTGATGCGCAATAACAACTTCGATATCGTTCGGCTCCTTCTCGCGGCAATTGTCGTGCTCGTGCATTGTGCCGACCTCAGCTTGAGCGGCTCTCTCCTCATCATCCGCCACGTGCTGAACGCCAGCCTTGCCGTCGAAGGCTTTTTCGCGATCTCCGGCTTCCTCATCTTCGCCAGCTACGAGCGATGCTCCACGCTCCGCGAATATTTCTCCAACCGCGCCTACAGGATCCTCCCCGGCTATTGGCTCTCGACTGTTTTCTGCCTGCTCATCGCTTTTTCGCTCGGCAGCTTTCATGTAGGCAAGTTCCTGCTTGCCAACCTTTCATTCGCGAACTTCCTGCATCCCGGCATCGATGGCGTCTTCCAATCGAACCCCGACAATCCCTTTATGGACGGTGCCCTCTGGACCATCAAGATCGAAGTAATGTTCTACCTTGCCGTGCCGTTGATCGTATGGGCCTGCCGTCGCTGGAACCGCGACGCCGTACTCCTGACGCTCTTCGTCTTGTCGATCGTCTACCGCGTGGCACTAGCCCGGCACGAATCGCTCTCTGTCCAGCTTCCCGGCCAGTTGTCGTACTTCATGACTGGTGCGCTGATTTACTATCACCTGGCCTTCTTCAAGAAGCACGGCAAATGGATCATGCTCGCCGCCGCCCTGCTCTATGCCCTGCATTTTGCGACCGGCTGGTATTTTCCGCGTCCGGCTGCGGTCGCCGCGCTCACTCTCGGCGCCGCCCTCCTGCTCCCGCAGGTCAAGGGACCGACACGCTGGGGCGACTTTTCCTACGGCACCTACGTCCTCCATTACCCCATCGTCCAGAGTGTGATTGCCGCCGGCTTGTTCAATCGCCATCCATGGCTGGCGATCATGGTCGTACTCCCGATCGTAGCCGTCGCTGCGACATTGTCATGGTTTTTCGTCGAGAAGCCATCGCTCGCCCATTCCCGCTCGCGCAAGCTCCGCCAGGCAGCTCTGGGTGAAGCCGCGAACTATCCACCCGCGGTTCCGTAGGGCGATCTTCCGATTGGAGACGATTCGATGCCTCTTCAATCCGGCGTAACATTTTGCGCAAATAGCGGAGTGTCTGGTCTGCGCGCCGACATCGACTGTCGCGCCAAAAGCTAGTGAGGACCATCCCCTGTCGGAAGGTTGAGCACGGTGATCGAATAAGGCGGCACCGTCACCGCAAAACTGTTCCCCAGCCCCGACGCTTCCGTCTCCTGCACATCGTACTGCGTCGGCGGACTATCCGGCCCCCACTGGAAGCTCTTCCCCGTAGCGCCGACCGTAGATCCGCTCACCTTCACTCGAACCGTCGCAATATTCTTCGGGTCCTTATTGATCAGCATCAACCCCAGGCTACCATCGGCTCGCCGAGCGGCATGTGCAGCCAGCAGGTGATTGCTCGATGTCGTTTTCACAAACACATCGCGAAGGTTCATCAGCCTGTGGACCATCTGTATGCCGAAGTAACCGGCCCGCGGGCTTTCGTCTTTCGCATCCAGGAAAACATTGCCGTGCAGTTCCAGCCAATCAATGTTGATTGCACCATCCTCGGCGAGACTGGCGTAACTATCGGCCGCGAAGAGTCCTTCCACGATCGGATTCTCCACCTGCGCATAAGGCCGCGAACCTAACTCGGTCACAGCCAGTTGCAGCTCCTTTCCGCCTGCATATTGTTTGAATGAATCGATCAGCTCCGAAACCATTTGCGGCAACTCTTCAAACGGCGCATTGAGCAGGCTTGCCGCATCGAGCTTCTTATAGTCCGGAGGAAGCAAACCGCCCGTGTACCAGTGGACGATCACAAAATCTATGTCCGGAGCGCACGCCTTCAGCACCGACGAATTCCAGTCATGCCCCCACGAATAATCCGCAGGCGGAGTATTCAGCACCGCCCCCACCCCGATGCGCGGATCGACAGCCTTCATCGCCCGCGAGAACGCAACCACGCCTTCACCATAAGCCGTAGGCGAGAGCTTTGGATTGTGCGCCCGCGTCCGCGCATCTTCTTTTGCAACGCCGCTGTAAGCAGCATGAGCATCGTTTTCGTAGCCCGCGTTGTCCTTTGCGTAATAGCCGTTACCGAATATTTCGTTGCCGATCTCCCAATATTTAATATTCACCTGCGCAGGATGACCGATGCGCAGGAAGTTATACCCATCATCTTTATCGAGAGGAGTCGAAGCGCGCATCGTCGCCCAATAACCGACCGTCTTCCAGTCGTTCCCGACAGAATCCTTGCCAATCGCGCGCGTGTCCCCGGGCTTGCCGTTCGCATAAGCGACCCACGCCGCGGCTTCGGCCGGTTCTCCTGGTCCCGTTCCCTGTAGGTTCGCTCCGTAGTCGACCGTAATAACGGCGGTCCCGCCCAATTTGTCGAGCAGCCTGACGAAGCTGCCAAAGTCAGTGCCCTGCGCAACGTAGCCTTTGTCTTTCGTTCCCTTCCACGCGCTCATCTGCGCGGTAGACCAGTGATACGCGTCGGAGTAACCGCCCCCCGGATAACGCAACGTATAAATGCCATCCTTCTTCAGCAGCGGAATCCATTGCCCGCCATGAAGAGCGTTGTCATAGACGGACGTATGAATGCCCATCGCTCGCGGCGCCATAAAATTCCCGGGCTTCGCTACATCCACGGTCACATTCACCGGACCGCCGATAGCGTCATCCTGGGCCCGCGAAACACCCGTGGCCATCAGCGCCGCAAGCGCGCAGAATAAGAATGTTTTTGCCACTCGATCGCCGTTCATCGCTTCCCTGTCCCGTTACCGACTACATCCACGACAACATTGTCGGGCGCGCTCCAGGCCTGCGCTCCCGTATGCTGCAGTGTCCTCGTCGCATCGCTCCAATGCAGTTGCGTCACATCGCTTTTACCCATTTCGTAAGCGTAGGTTTTCCCGTCATCGCTATACAACGTAAAGTCCCCATCGGTACCCGGATACACGCGCACCGAGGCAATGGCCTGCTTCTCGTCCGTGCTTACGATGGGGACTCCGAGCGGCAGAATCGCCCCAGCGCGCACGAAGATCGGAATCGTATCGATCGGCGCAGCCACCGAAATCCGCTGCCCCCCATGCACCCGCTCGTCGGTCCAGAAGTTATACCAGTCCGCTCCCGCAGGCAGATACACCTCGCGTGTAGTCGCACCCTGCTCCGTCACCGGCGCGATCAGCAACGCAGGCCCGAACATGAACTCATCGCCGATCGTGGCAGTCTTGGGATCGCTGCCAAAGTCCATAAACAGCCCGCGCATGAACGGCGCGCCAGTCTCGTGCGAAAAATGTCCCAGCGAATAGATGTATGGCATCAACCGATAGCGCAGACGCAGATACTTCTCGAGGATCGGCTCCGCCTGTTTGCCGTAGCTCCAAACCTCGTTGAAGTTGCGGCTGCCGTGCGCACGCATGTTGGGCTGAAACGTCGCATACTGAAACCACCGCACATACAACTCCGGATAGTCGTCATAGTGCCCGACATTGGCTCGCGCATCGCTCGGATCGATCAGCAGCGGATGCTCGGGTTTATGCGAGTACGGAAGATACTGCCACCCCCCGATATCGGTGCTCCAGTAAGGCATCCCCGACGCAACGAAATTCAATCCGGTCGGAACCTGCCGCCGCAACGTGTCCCACGTCGGGTAGATGTCCGATGACCAGAAGATCGTTCCGTTATGCTGCGCGCCGAGATACGCATCGCGAGAAAGTATCAGCGCCCGCGTCCGCGGCAGGTCGCGCCGGAAGCCGTCGTACAGCGCCTTGGTGTGGAAGTAAGGATAGACATTGAAATATTCCGTCCCCGGCCCGACATGCAGATAGCTCCCATTCGGTGGCAAATCGGGCTCGGTCTCATCGGCCCAGAACGCATCGAAGCCCTTCGACACAAAGTTGTCGCGGACAGTGTCCCAATACCATCGCGCCGCCGCAGGGTTCGTCGTATCGATATCTGACCCTGCGCGGTCGTACGGCAGACCATTCGTCGGAGTCCCGTCCGCCAGATGCTCGAACCATCCATTCTTCAACAGCGTGTCATAGTAGCGGTCCTCCGGCACAAAGCGCGGCCACACGCTGATCATCGAGTGAAAGCCCATGCGATGCAGCTCCGCGTTCATGGCGGTTGGATCGGGCCAGAACTTCGGATCCATATTCATCTGGCCCATCTTCGTAAAGTAGAACCAGTCCACCACCATCACATCCGCGGGCAAATGACGGTCGCGATATCCGTGCGCCACATCCAGAATTTCTTTCTGCGAACTATACCGTTGCTTGCACTGAATGTAGCCATACGCGGACTTCGGCAGCATAGGCACGCTTCCCGTCAGCAGCCGATAACCTTCATAAAACTGGTCGTAGGTATCTCCAAAAATAATGAAGAACGAAACCCGTTGCCCCACCTGGGACGTCCACCGCGTCTGCTCGTTGAACGCAAAGTCCACGCGAGTCTTCGACGAATTGTCCCACAGCAACGCATAGCCTTTGTTGGTCACGACGAACGGCACACACACGCTCGGCCCGGCCGCCGCCGTATAGTCGTGCGCGCACTCCACCGAGTGCCCACGCAAATCCAGAAAGCCCTGCTGGTTCTGCCCCAGCCCGTAGTATTGCTCGTCATTGGGCGCCGCAAACGTCGCGCCCACTTGATAGAACGGATCGTCTCCTGGACGCCGGTCGTACAGCACGTCCGCGTTACCGTCCTTGTGATTGGGAACGCTCATCTCCCAACCATTCATGCGCAGCACTGACTTGCCCGCAGGGGTCTCGAAACTCAAACCGACATTCGGAGTCGATCCATTGAAGTATTTCGCGATATCCGCGCTCGTCCCCGACGAAGTCCAGTGCGCTTCCGGCGCCACGCGCACGACCATCCGGTCCGAACGAAAAACGTCGCCATCCTTGCCATTCGAGCCAGCCCATCCAGACCGCGATGCCGCCGCCGTAATGCCGACTCCCGGCCCCTTGAGCGCAAAACTTTTGTCCATGCTGATCGACACACGAACGACGTTCGGCGCATAGCCTTCGAGCACCACGGTAGCGCCGCCGCGCGTCAGCGTAACCTGTTGCGCGCCTGCAAAAACACCACCGCAAAGCGCCGCCGCAAAGCACGTCAGGCACCGTCCCAGCGTGGTGCGAAAGTCGAGCAAAGACATCATCGAATCCCTCCGGAAATTATTGCCGACGGCTGCACCTCGACGACCTGCCGCGCGCGTATATCCACCGAAGACGCGCCCGCCCTCATCTCAACGCGGTCGCGCTCGACAACAAAGCGGTGCGCACTGTCGTCCCAATACGCCAGACTGCTGAGCGGAACATCCAGCCGTACCATCCGCTTTTCACCCGCACGCAGCGAGATGCGCTCGAAGGCCTTCAACTCCTCAAGCGGCCGGGCCACCGCCGAATTCAAATGCGATGCATAAACCTGCACAACTTCGTCTCCATCGCGTCGGCCAGTATTCGTCACTGTCAGTCGTACCTCGATCGTCGCCCCAACCTGCGTCGCGCGGAAATCGTCAAACGCAAACTTTGTATAGCTCAACCCAAATCCAAACGGATAAAGCGGCGCATCTTTGCTGTACAGATACGTCCGTCCATGCCGCAGGTCGTAGTCCATCATAGGCGGCAACTGCTCGATCGTCGCCGGCCACGTCTGCGTCAATCGCCCCGCCGGGTCGTAATCGCCGAACAGCACATCCGCCAGAGCATTCCCCTGTTCCTCGCTGTTATGCGTCAACTCCACAATCGCCGGCGCGTGCGCTTGCGTCCACGTCGTCGTATACGGAAAGCTCGTCTGCAGCACGACCACCGTGCGCGGATTCGCCGCCATCACCGCCTGCACCAGCCGCTCGGCGGGCAGAGTAAGGCTGGTACGATCGATCGCCTCCTTGCCCTCGCTCGGCAGCGGGCACTTGTCCCAGCCCGCATCGCACGTCGGATGATTGCCCACGATCACAATCGCCACATCGGAGTGCGCGGCCAGTGCCCCAGCGGCAGCTTCGTCCTTGCCATCGTCGAACTGCACAGCCGCATTCGCAGCCCGCGCCCGAATGCGTTCCACTGGCGTCACCGCAACCGGCGGCGTGCCGCTGTACCAGTCCAGCGCAACCGTATCGGCCCACGGCCCAATCACCGCGATCGACTTCAGCTTCGCGGCGTCCAGCGGCAGCGCTCCGCCTTCATTCTTCAGCAGCACAATCGACTCATCCGTCACCCGCCGCACCAACCTGCGCGCGCTCGCGGCGTTCCACGGATCGCCTGCCACCTGGTCCGTTTCGCCAATCCGCGAGTAAGGCGACAACTCCGCCGGATCGAGCAAGCCAAGCCGCAGCATCACGCGATACACGCCACGCAGGTTGCGATCGATATCCTGCTCCGTAATCAGCTTCTGCGCCAGCGCGTCGCGCACCGGCTGCCGATAGTCATCCAGAAACTGGTTGAT
>Ga0075522_10000703_pt1 | contig 24489 bp, 27 predicted proteins | sample NGEPerA_FD_74796 | JGI IMG/M metagenome (GOLD analysis project Ga0075522, IMG submission 74796) | Arctic peat soil microbial communities from the Barrow Environmental Observatory site, Barrow, Alaska, USA - NGEE PermafrostL2-A | ecosystem: Environmental > Terrestrial > Soil > Wetlands > Peat ...
GGCTCTCTGATGATTACCTGGTCAGGACTTGGGGTGACCCTCTTCGGCCTACTCCCTCACCTGCTGGCTCTACAAACCTTCGCTGGCACGCTGTCCCCTCAGGGTCCCCGTCGTGGACAATCTTTTGACTCTGATATTTCTTTATTTTTCGCTCAAGTCCCGTTGATCATTAAAAACTTGCCCCGCTGGGTGACCTGGATGTTCTGCTCAACCACATAAATATAAATGCCGGTGGATACCGGATAACCTTTACTGTTCCGCCCGTTCCAGCAATAAACCATTCCCCACATGTCGGGCACCTGGCAGGAAGAGTTTTGATCCAGCGTTTGAACCAATTCGCCTGAGACGGTGTAAATGTTCACGGTGGTCTGGGCGTTCATGCAGCTGATACGCAGCGTATTACCCACGGCGGTTTTGGGATTGTAGGGATCGGGCCAAACATAGGTCACACAGGTGGGGGTATATGTGGGGGTTGGACTAAAGGTCTGTGTCACCGTGGGAGTCTGGGTCGGGGTATAGGAAGGCGTGCGGGTTGGCGTATTGGTTGCAGTAATAGTCGGTGTATTGGTAACGGTCGACGTAGGCGTCAACCCGGCGCAGGATAACGTGGAGCTGAATTTGGCGACATAGGCGCTTCCAAAAAAAGCTCCCGAACCGGTCGCGGTCGTTTGAAAAGCGTTGGCGGTCGTCGGCAAATCACTGGAACTGGTAACTCCGCCTATATAAATATTATTGCCGGCATCTAACCCAATACCCCAACTTTCTTCAAAGCCGCTTCCCCCAAAATAGGTGGAATAAACCAGAGAGCCCGCGCCCGCCGCCAGCGGGTTTATTTCAGAGACATAACTGCTTTGGGGCCCCGGCTCGGTAGTTTGATAGGCGCCCGCGGTAGTGGGGAAAGCCGTGTCGTTAGCCCAGCCGGTGATATAGGCGTCGCCGCAATTATCCAGCACGACTCCGATGCCGCCCGAATAACCGGTCCCTCCCAGATAAGTGGAATAAAGCAAGGTAGACCCGGTCGGGTCAATTTCCGATAAAAACACTTCTTCAATACCCGTCAAAGAACTCTCATAGGCGCCGGGCGAAACAGGAAAATTGGAAGACCCCGTAAATCCCGTCAGATAAGCGTCGCCGCTGGCGTCCACCGCCAAACCTAAAGCCCCCTCATCCTCATTACCATTACCGCTCCCGCCCAAATAGGTTGAATAAACCAGCGAATTCACCCCGCTGGCGTTGGTATTGAGCTTTGACAAAAAAGCGTTCGCGTATTGATTGACGTTCCGGTTGGTGGTTTGGTAGGCGCCCGTGGTCGTGGGGAAATTGGTGGAATAGGTTCCCCCGTCCACATAGGCAAAACCATTCGCAGGCGCCACAATGTGGCCAGGCATTTCCGAGCCATGGAAAGAGCCACTGCCGCCCAGATAAGTGGAATAAAGCAACCCGCTGGAGCCGCTTAAGCTGAAATTAAATTTCGAGACGAAAGCGGAAAAATTTCCAGCCGCGGCCTCGAAATTGGTGCTCTGGTAAGCGCTGGCAGTCAGAGGGAAATTGGTGGAGGAAGTCGAACCAAGAACATAAACATCGCCGGCGGGATCTAAAGCAACGCCTAGACATGAGACGGCCCCGTTACTGCCGCCCAGATAGGTGGAATAGATCAACCCGCTGCCGGTTGAATTTAATTCCACCACAACGCCAGTAAGAAATGAGCTATCGACTGTTTGAAAAGCTCCGGCGGTCGTTGGAAAATCACTGGATTGAGATGTACCCGCGAGATAAATATTATCGGCGCTGTCCAACGTGATTCCAAACATCATGTCACCCAGCCCGCCGTAACTATTGTCTCCGCCCAGATAAGTGGAAAAAACCAGGGAGGCGCTGCCATTGGCCAGCATATTAAACTTTGAAATAAATCCATTGGTTGCGACTCCCGTACCGGTACCGGCGGCGTTATTAACTGTTTGATAAGCTCCAGCGGTGGTGGGAAAATTAGTCTCGCTGGTATAACCGCAGACATAAACATCGCCGCTTGAATCCAGCGCCAATCCTTGCAGCCAGCCGCTGGAGTACCCGTCAAAGTTCATACTACCATTCAAATAAGACGAATAATCCAAAACAGGATCGATGACCAGCGGTTGACTCGCGTCATAGCCATCGACCTCAAACCCGATCTCATTTTTTCCCAGTTGCACATATTTTCCCGCGAGATCCGACCGGATCCCGTTGATTTCCTGATAAGCCGCCGGAGCCCTAAATTGTATGGTTCGTTGGCCCACTTCCAAAATCAGGTTGCCTGACTCATCAACCGATGAGCTGTCCGCCCCTTTGTATTGAACACGAATGATTTTCGGGTCCACCCCGGCCTTTAACTGAAAGTCGTATTCCAACTGGCCCTGATGGCCGTAATAAACCACATCCACTCCGGGATAAACACCGCCCACTTTCACTTTGGAATATTGCGGGACATTTCGATGCCAACGGCCCTGATCCTTGCCGATCAGGTAATGGCTCACACCCGGAAGATCCTCCAGCCCTTGTAAAGAAACATCCTCACTGGCGCCTTCCAACTTCATCCGGAGCACTTCCCCTCCCAAAAATTTCGCGTTTCCTGCGTTATTCGTTTTATTTCTCGCGGAGGGCGCCAGGGGAGAATCCTTCTCAAATCGTTTGAAATCCATGACCGCTTCTTTGGCCGTAAGGAACAGGTTATAGCCGTTACCCCTGGCCAAAAACTTCACATCCGGATGGGTTTGACCTTCATTGGATTCAAAAGCCAGGGGCAGATTGCCGTAAGCCTGGTCGAATTTCAGCTGAATTCCACCTATCGACTCGATTTTCTTTTGTGAAGAGCCGGTTTTTTGAGCTGAATTTACAGAATTGGAGTTCGGATTTGCTGAAACAGCTATTGGCCGAAAATAGTGTCCTACTAAAAATAAACCAAAGAGGAGAATTTTAAAAATAGACCTTAAAACATTGACCTTTTGGTTCTTTGCGTCGTTGGGGAGGGGAGTTGGTTCCACGAGAACCCTTCTTCGCGACGCCAAAAAGGGTTCGACCGGGTGGTCCAAAAGGATGACACCCGCCTTCATCCGTTTGGCCTTTGGCGCGTGATCATTAGTTATGATCGACATCTATATCGCAACAATTCATATATTTTCAAGAACCTAAAAATCAGTTGTCTTAATTATACCGTATTTTCTTAACTCCACTTTAACGCATCTTCAAGCACTTCTTCGGGCAAACCCCATTCCTTGTAGCTCTGTTTCACCTGCATCTGATTGCCGAGGTTGGGTTTACCAAAAGCCGGATGGGCTTCGGCTAATTGATAACAATCCGCTTTAACTTTTTTGCCGTCGTCTTTTTCAACTTCCACTTCCAGTTTTTGATAAACGCCCTTCTCGCAGGCTTCCGCCCCGGACAAGATAATAAGACAATTTTTTTAAGGGGTAATTTTACGAATCAGCTGGTTTCCAAATTCCGAAACATAAAGATTTCCCGAGGAATCGACCGCCAGTGAAGCGGGCAATGAAAATAGCGCGGATGACAGGGGTCCATTCGTATTTCCGGCCACACCCGCCTGGCCCGCGTAGGTCGATACAACCCCGCCGGGGGTAATTTTCCGGATCAGGTCATTTTGATGGTCGGCCACATAAACATTTCCGCTGGAATCGACCGCGACGCCGGACGGCCCGTTGAACGAAGCGGCGGTTCCCGTTCCGTTGGCTGATCCGGCCACACCGGCTTGACCCGCCAGAGTGGATACCACCCCTCCCGGGGTGATTTTTCGGATGAGCTCATTGGAATAGTCCGCCACATAAACATTGCCGGAGGAATCAACCGCGATGCCATCCGGTCCATTGAACGAAGTGGTGTTTCCGGCTCCATTGGCGGCCCCGGCCACACCGGCCTGGCCCGCCAGGGTCGATACCACAACCCCCGAGGTAATTTCTCGAATCAACTGATTGCCTCTATCCGCGACGTAAATATTGCCCGTGCCATCGACCGCTATGCCGAAGTCATTGGAGAAAGTCGCGGTGCTTAGGCTTCCATTGGCGGCCCCGGCCACGCCGGCTTGGCCCGCCAGGGTAGTGACAATTCCCCCGGGCGCGATTTCACGAATGACATTATTAAGACTATCGGCGACATAAACATTTCCAAAGACATCCAGGGCGACACCGCTGGGTCCGTCAAACGAAGCGCCGGTGCCGGTTCCGTTGGCGGACCCGGCTACCCCCACGGTCCCCGCCAGGGTACTGACCAACCCGCCGGGCGTAATTTCCCGGATGAGCTCGTTGAAATAATCCGCGACATAGACATTTCCGCTGGAATCGACCGCGACGCCTTCGGGCGCGTCAAAAGACGCGGCGGTTCCCTGTCCATTGGCGGAACCGGCCGTTCCCGCGTTCCCCGCCAAAGTGGTAACCATAGGAACCGAAGTGGGAGAAGGAGTGGGTGAAACCGTAGGCGTTAGGGTGGGCAGGGGCGGTGGCACGGGAGCCAGGGTGAATTGTTTTGAGCAGGCCAAAGGCGAAAGAATCGCCAGGAGTAGGATCGAGAGAAGGTAGAGGTTTTTCATATACGCCTTTATTGAAAAATACGGGAGCCTAATTGATAGACAGAATTATACCGCAATATCAGACAGCCGTTTCTGGGTTTCCCTGAAACCTCCGCGGGATATGGAACTTGCTTTAATCCATGTTAAAATGAAAGTGAACTTAAAAGAGAGGGAGACCCAACCCTTTCTCCGGCAAAACCGAGTTCGCCGTAAAAGGAACACCAAATGTCATTCACAGATATCTTCCTCAAAATCGCCCACCGGATTGAGTTTAATAAATTCAAGGACGCCATCAAACGAAACCCCAACGACCCCGTCCTTCGGGCGCGGTTCGCCAAGTTTTGCCTGAACCATTACTTCAGCCATCAAGACGTCTCCCGGTTGGATGAAATTGAGGCGGTTCAGCAATTTGAAAAAATCGACCACTTAGAACTGCGGGAACTGGAAATTTATTACCTGATGGGAAAATATTACCAGGGACAGGACAACAAAAAAGCCGCCGAGGTTTACCTGAAAGGAATCAAGCGATACAACGAATTTGCCGACCGGGATGACTCCATGAAGCACGAATTCGTGGAAATGGCCTTCAACATCGCTTTGAATTTATTAAAACTTGAAAACAACTATGCGGGCCCGGAGTTGGAACTATTCTTTAAGATCGTCCGGCACACCTATTTGAAGAATTTCCTGACCGAGAAGGTGGTATTTCAAAGGGTGATGGGTTGGCCTCCCCCCGCTACCGCCGAGCAAAGTGTCATCGAGGAATCCCTTTTAAAGGACCCATAAGGATTGGGCCGGCTCGTGTTCCTTTTCGACCCTTATCTATTCGTCTAGCGACAACTTATTATTGACCTAGGAATAACAACTATAGTAAGTTGGCGAAATCATGTCCCCACAAAGAAAAATTTCGTTAGCGGCAGGCTTGCTCTACCTGCTCACTTTCGTCTCAATCCCGACTCTCGCTATCTATGGCCCGGTAAAGAGCGCGGACTATATCCTCGGGGCTGGCCCTGACACTTCCGCCATTATCGGCGGCATCTTGGAAATCATCGTGGCCCTCGCCGGCATCGGCACCGCCATCGTGCTGTTCCCGGTTCTCAAGAAACAGAACGAGGGACTCGCCCTGGGCCTCGTCGCCTCCCGGATTCTGGAAGCCAGCACCATGTTCCTCGGCGTAGCGTTTCTATTGTCGATCGTGACCTTGCGGCAGGCCGGAGCCGGAGTCAATGCCTTGGCCATCAGCCAGACGCTGGTCGCCCTTTATGACCGCATCTTTCTCCTGGGGCAAAGCTTCATGCCGGCAATCAACGACTTGTTGCTGGGATTCCTGCTGTACCAGTCGCGGCTGATTCCCCGAAGTCTTGCCCTGATCGGAATCGTCGGTGGGCCTCTTCTCCTCGCGGGTTACTTCTGTGTGATGTTCGGTCTCGCTGGGCAGCATGCCCCCCTGACAGGCCTGTTCGCGGTTCCGGTCGCGCTATTTGAGTTTTCGCTGGGTATCTGGCTGATCGTCAAAGGCTTCAATCCTTCAGCCATTGCCGCCCTCGAATCCAAAAATTAGAAGGTTCCGATACCCCCCCCTTAAGACAACAAAAAAAAGTTAGAAATATATTCCGGCCTGCTTTTTGGCTTCCTAACTGAAAGGTCGGTTTATCCACGCTCTTCCATGGGCATCCAAACCTTGACCGTGGTCCCTTGCCCCAGAACGCTATCCACCTTGATCATGCCGCGGTGCCAATCGACGATTTCTTTCACGATATAAAGCCCCAAACCCGAACCGGACGTTTTCGAGCTTTCCACGTTGCTGCTTCGGTAAAACTCCTGAAAGAGGTTACCCTTCTCGTTCTCCGGAATGCCCACGCCGTGATCAGTGACGGAAAAAACGGCGTAAGGCACCTCCCGGCCCACCTCGACCAGAATATCCCCCCGCCTGGAAGGTGTGTATTTAATGGCGTTGCTTAAAAGCTGGTCGAGTATTTGTTGAAGCGCCCGTCGGTCCGCGTTGATAAAAACTTTTGAGGGGCCGGTCATTTTCAGATGCAGATTCTTTTCCTCGGCCGAAAGCGCGTTTCGGTAAACCTCTTTCGCCGCCAAAGCGGTCAAATCCACCTTTTCCTTGCGGTATTCCCTGTCCCGCCAATGGGGTTCGGACAGCCATTCCAGGTCGCTCGAAATGCTCCTCAGGCCCTCCATTTCACTCCGAAACTCATGGAAAGCCGTCTGAACTTTCTGAAAATCCCCGCCTTTGACGTCTCTCTCAACCGCCGTCAAATGATCCAGAATGGTTTGAATGGGCAGAGTCAGCTCCTTGGCCAGGTTTTTCAAAAGCCTGCCCCGGTGGCTTTCTAAAATCACGAGATCCAATTTTGTTTTCGAGAGCATATCGCCGGATTCCTTAATCTGCAATTCCGCGCCCCGCAGTTCCAACGCGATGCGGGATACCACCAGCCAGATTCCGGCGGCCACAATGAAAAAAGCGGTCAAGCGGCAGGCCTCGTCCATCAGGGAAAATTCCTGATGAAGAAATCCCAACCGGGTCAGATTACAGCCAGTCCAGGCCAAAACAAAAAGAATCACGGGAAAGAGCAGACAGGTTAAAGCGTATTTCCAGCTCTCTTTTTTGGGGAAAAGAATCGACGCGATGACAATGTGGAGGAGAAAAAGAAAAACCAGCGGATTTTGCAGGCCGCCGCTGAAAAGCAAAAGCAAAAACAAAATCACCAGATCGCCCAGCATCTGAGTCCGTAAAAGATTGTTAATTTTATTCTGTTTCTGGACAAAATAAGGGGAGTCAATATCCAGACGGGCTTCGATCCAGCTATAAACCACATTCAGGCCCATGAGTCCCAACAGGGTTAGGATCAAAGGAACGGGGTAAATATAAGAGGGGAAAAGAACCCAGATAATCAAAACCGCCGCCAGACCCGAACCGGCGGCCAGCCATCGGAGCTGGATAAACCAGGAAGACTGAAACTCTTTCACGAAAGATATAAGCGGCGCCATGACTTACTCTTATCCGCCGATTCCCGCTTCCGGTTAAAAACCTCACTCGGGTCGGCCTCAGGATGTAACCATCCTAACTTTTTAAAAGAGGAAGTCTTATGATCCAAATCACATAAAACCCTTTTTAACCGCCAAACGCCATCACACCGCAGCGATGGGGTCGATGACCCGGGCATCAAGGAAAGCAAAAACAAAGACTTTTGATTTAAACATAAAATATTTCGCCTTACGTTTTTCTTGGTGCCCCTGTGCCGATTCTCCATTAGTAAATTATGGAAATCGGTACCATACCGACCTCTATAAAAAAAAGCTTTATTGAAGGTCGGCATGGTGCCTTGGTGGTTCGAGTTGATGAGTCTAAAAAGCCACGACCTTGTTCCGCCCGTTTTCCTTGGCCTGATAAAGAGCCCTGTCTGCCAGCTCGATTAGCTCCTGATAATTCTTTATTTTTCCGTCATGGGTCGCCGAGCCCACGCTGACCGTGATTTTCACCGGGGTTTTCTTAAAATATACTCGGTTTTTTTCCATTACTTCCCGGATACGGTCCGCCACCCGAACCGATTCCTCTTTGCCGCAATTGGGCAAAATGCAGACGAATTCCTCGCCCCCATAACGCGCCGCGATATCGCCGGGCCGGATGGTTTTTCGAATCAGCCCGGCGAACGACTTTAAAACCTCATCTCCGAAAGGGTGTCCATAGGTATCGTTCACCTTTTTAAATAAATCCAAATCCATCATGAGGCAGGAAATGGGTTCCGAATCCGATTTGCGGTTCTGGTACTGGTGCTGAAAAGCTTCGTGGAGATAGCGGTGGTTTCCCAGACCGGTCAGTGGGTCGGTTTGGGACTGAATGGAAAGAATGCGGTTTTCCGAATTAATCCTGTCCGCGTAACGCCCCAACACATAACCGAAAATCGCGAAAACCAAGCAAGTGCCGTCCAACATGTATTCATAGAAAAGATGGTAGGTAGCCCATTGGGTCTCAAAAAATGTCGGGCAAGGCGGAATGAAATTCAACGATCCCCAAAGAAGAAAAAAGGCGCCCAGCGGCGCGCCCAGGCCCAGCACAAACCCAATTAGAGTGAAAACCAATGACTTTTTCATAGGCCTGCCTGATTTCCGCGGTGATTATGCCGCCCCTCTATTACCATTCAAAATATCCGTTAAAAACATGACCCATGTCATAGGAGCGGTCGGCGGGGCGGTCCTAGACTACCTCAAGAGGGAAAAACATTTTAAGAAAAGTCACGAAAAGGAGAAGCCGATGAAAAGCCGAAAAACCGAGAAGGATATCCCTGTTCCCAACGCCTTTTCCCTGGATTTGAAGAAACAGATTGAGGAAGCCGCTTATTACAAATGGATTCACCGGGAATTACAGCCGGATAACGCTGAAACTGACTGGCTTGAGGCCGAAGAGGAAGTATTGGATAGTTTGAAGGAAACGCGGGGATAATAAGGACCCGCCCAGGAGGAAAGCCATGATCAAAACCAAAACCACCCAGGGAAAAAAATCTACACCGCCCGCCGTCGATCAAAGACAGATAGACAAAGCGGCCGAGGAGAATAGGATCAACCGCTTATGCCCGATTTGCGAAAATCTGGAAACCTGGTTTGAGGACGAACAAGCGGCCGGCGTGTTCCATCCCGAATCCGAACCGCCGGAAAAAGAATAGAACTTTTTTAAAAACAAAAAAATTTTCACCACCAAGGGTACAAAATAAATCTTTCATGTTTAAACCAAAACCTTTGTTTTTGCCTTTCTTGGTGCCCTTGGTGGTTAAAGAAATTTAAAAACGACTTCCAGAATCTATTTTGCCGCTAAAAAGCTTTTCGAAAAATCATCGCTTAAATACTTGGCCTTGAACTCGTCCATCTCCGCCATTTTGGCGAAGCATCTTTGAAGAATATACTCGGGGTCCATTCCCACTTGATCGCCATGGGGTTTTAATTTCCTGATCTCGCTCACGGCGAATTTCACAAAAATTTTCCACCACATTTTCAGGATGAGAAGCTCCAACGGACCCGAATGATCCATCAGGGTTTGAATGCCTTTTTTGGTTCCCGCGATGTGGCGCGATTCGTCTTTCAGTTGAAAGCGAATCATGTCTTTTCCCAAAGGATCAATCGCCTCTAATTCCAAAGTCTTTTGAAAAATGGCGCCCGCCATGGTTTCGGTGAAATAGGTGGCCAATATCCAGCGTTGGACCGCCATAGGACCCCAGGTGGAGAGAAAAACCAGCCAGTCAAATGTCTTTTCTTTCGCCGGAGGCGAATCGAGTTTGTTCAGGTATTTTCGGAAGACGAACAAATGCTTGGCTTCGTCATAACATTGGGTCGCATAGTAGGTGACCATGTCGGGTGCCTTATACAGATGAGCCGCTTTGTTCATAAGCCGTTCGATGATTTCCAAACCCTGCCACTCGCCCTCGTAAAAATAATGCAGGATATTGATCCATCCCTCGCGGACTTTTCCCAGCTCAATGGACTGGCTCCAGTCAATGGCGCTTTCCGGGTCCCAGTTGGCCGCGAAAGCCATGCGTGAAAGACCGTCCCAGGTTTTGGCGTTGGGCTTATCTGAAACGCTGACCGCGCGAAGATTTTCAGTTGAACCCCCTGCCGTTTCAATCACTCTGGTCATGTTATTTCTTCCCTTTCGCGACTTTAATTTTCGGTTTGTCTATATCCCGCATTTTTAAAAGCAACCGGCTTTTTTCCGCGTCATTAGTAACCCTGTCCAATTCAGGGAAAAGAAACCTCTCTTCCCTTTCGTCGTGATGGCGGATCAGCTCCTTAAATCTCGCCTCATCATCCAGCAGGCTGATAAGATCGCAGGTCCCGTCTCTTGAACTTCTCATCTTCGACAGTTTTTCCTGCAGTCTTCGCAAAACCAGGAGGATTTTGGAATGCTCGCCGACGAAATTAACCACATCCCCGCCCGGATTTATCTCGCTGCGCTCTTCATAAAGGGGAAGAAGCCATTCCTCCTCCAGCCCCGTGTGGTGCTGGATTTCCTTCTCATACTGCTTTAAAAAAAGTCCGGCTTTTAATAGGTCGCGGTCCAAAAGAGCTTTTTGATGCTCAAAAAAAAGAAGCGCCAGATCCTCGTGGATCTCGGAAAGACTTAAGAAATTTTCACGCATGCCTGACATCCTTTTGGATTGACGCCCCATCGCCCGTCCATCTCCGGTTCAGGCGGGTTCAAAAGCAAGGGTTGATTTTGGCCAAAAAAACCATTCCACTTTATGATCTTCGTCATAGATCGCCCCCCTTTCTTCTGCAAACTAATCTCGAATCTTTTTGAAAAAGACAAAAAAATACGCCGCCCCGTCCCTGAACAAGGCGGCGTTGTTTCCGGCCAAATGGCGAAAAGATAAACCTCTTCACCCCGGCGGAAATGATGGGCTTTTGTCGCTTATTTCATGCCCGAATTTTATTTCGAAACGAAAACAATTTTTATGATTCAGGTCATAAACGGGTTTCGAGGAAAGACTTATTGTGGGGTCAAAGAATTCCACAAAAGGAGGAAGCCCGTGGCCTATCAATTGCGTTTCATGAAATCTATACCCTTAAGCTTTTGGTTAAAGCGAACCGCGGTTTCCCTCGTACCCCTTTTATTGGAGCCTCACTGGTTTTCGCCGACAAGTGAGCCAAGTCCCAAGGATATTCACCGGGTCCGAACGGCCCTGTCCCAGGGGCTTTCCGGTTTTTTAATCAAGCCCAGCCAATGCGACACCAACGCCGGCTGCGACAAGGGCCTCAAACAGGCCTATGAAAACACCAACTCTTTTGTGGATGAAACCGAGTTATCCGAATCCCAATTCAACCGTTATATTTTCAGAAAAGAGGAAAATTTGTCCTCCGCTCTGGAAAAAATGAGCCGGGCCCTGTTCAATGAATTTCCGAAAAGTGTCGGGAAAAAAGAAAAAATCGAGGCCGTTTTAAAATTCATTCTCGCTCCTCATCTTTTTGAAAACGCGGAATGTTTCCACCGGGATGTCTGTCTTCATTGCTACAACCAAAACATGTCGGAGGATTTCGTCGAAGTTCAGTCAACTGACAGCCAAACCATTCACTCAGAAGCCGTCTCATGAAACCACTGCCCAAATCCTATTCTCGTTTTGAACGGCCCGCATTGACGATTATCCCCAATCCCGCCAATCTCGAGATTCTCCGCGGATTTACGGCGGTTGAATTCGAGCGGATACAAAAGCATTGCTCCCACCAGGTTTTTAGGCCCGGCGAAGCGCTTTTTCAGGAAGGCAAACCCCTTCAGAATGTTTTTTTCATCCTGAAGGGTCATGTGAAGTTTTGCAAAAAAGAAACCAAAGACAGGGAAGTTACCTTTAGTCTTTTCAGCGAAGGCGATATTTTCGAGTTGATGATGTCCGACCAGCCTGAAAACCATTTATTCTCATCTTACGCCTTGAGTGAAACGGTCGCCCTTAAAGTATCACCGGCGGATTTTCGTAAACATTTCATGGGAAACGAGGGCTTTGCCAACCGCATTCTTTATCAAAAAATCCGGACGATTAAGCGGCTTTTTTTCAGCCGGCTGGCCGCGGGAGAACCGGTCGATGTCCGGATGGCCTGTTTGATTTTAGATATTATTCAACGGCCCGGCATGGCCCACTCCGAAGGAAAATCGATTTGTCTGGATATTCCCCTCACACGGAGGGATATCGCTGAAATCGTCAACACCTCGGTGGAAACTTCCATTCGGGTAATCCGAAAATGGATTAAAAGGGGTTTGGTCACTGTCACCCAACGCCATTTAGTCATTCAGGACATCGTCGCTTTCAAAAAGATCGTGGCCAAAATTCCCCGCCTGCCGGACTGATAAACCATTCTCGAACCACAAAGGGCACTAAGGGCACCGAGGAAGAAAAAGAGAATCTGGGTTTAAACATTGAAGATTTTCTTGGTGAACTTGGTGGTTAGGAGCCTTTGACGTTTTCCAGCGCTTCCTTCAGATCACCTTTAAAGTTATCCTCGCCAAACTTTTCATAAAGATTCGCCTTTTGAAAAACCATCATGGGCTGAGCATGAATCCCCACCAAGACTAAACGAATTTTCCTATCCTGGCATCGTCCATAGATGTATTGCAAAACCTTCAAACCCGAAGAGTCCAAATGAAGCGCGCCGGACATTTCTAAAATCAAAACTCTGGGTGTTTTGAACAAAGTTCTTTCCACTTCCATCAGCTTGTTAGCCGCTCCAAAAAAGAAACTTCCGTGGATCGAATAAATTTCAATGTCCTCGGGAACGGTCAGTCCCTTTAAAAATTCGTGGTCACCCTCGTCTTTTAAAACCCTGATATTAGTAATTTGAGCCATCTGTCCCATAAAGAGAAAGGAAGCTAAAACCAGTCCCACGCCCACACCCACGGTTAAATCCACTAGAACCGTTAAAAAAAACGTGATAAGAAGCACCGCGATATCACTGGTAGGACCGGTAAAAATGAATCTTACCGAACGCCATTCGGACATGTGATAGGACACAACGATCAGAATGCCCGCCAGGGCCGCCAGGGGGATATGGGCCGCCAGGGGGCCGGCGGTTAGAAGAATAACCAGAAGCACTAAGGCGTGAATCATGCCCGCTATGGGCGTGCGGCCGCCGTTTTTGACGTTCGTCGCGGTACGGGCGATGGCTCCCGTGGCGGGAATACCGCCGAACATGGGCGACACGCAATTGGCGATGCCCTGGGCCACCAGTTCCATATTGGATTTGTGGTTGCCGCCGATCATCCCGTCCGCCACCACCGCGCAAAGTAAGGACTCAATGGCCGCCAGCATGGCCACCGTGATCGCCGAGGGTAAAAGGAGTTTTAACTGGGACCAGGACCCGAACACAAAATGGGGCTGGGGCAAGCCCTGGGGAATTCCGCCAAAACGGGTGCCAATGGTTTCCACCGGCCAGTGGCCGTAATAAGCGGCTATTGAAACCAGGGCCAGGGCCACAATCGTTCCCGGTATCCGCCAGCCCTTGGGCCAAAAGCCAATGAGGAGAACCGTAAAAAGTCCTATCCCCAAAGCGTAAAAATTGACTGAGAAAAGGTTTTGAAAATAAGCCGACCATTTTTCCAAAAAATCCGAGGGAACGGAGGCCAGATTCAATCCCAGAAAATCTTTCACCTGGGTTGAAAAAATGATAACCGCGATGCCGGTGGTAAAGCCCGTAATGACCGGATAAGGAATGAACTTAATATAAGTGCCCAGCCGCAGGAGGCCCATCAAGATCAAAATCAGACCCGCCATACCGGTGGCGATGGCTAACCCGTCATAGCCATACTTCGCCGCGATACCGCCCACAATCACCACAAAGGCCCCGGTCGGGCCTCCAATAGCCACCCGGCTTCCGCCCAAAGCGGAAATAATGAACCCCGCCACTACGGCGGTATAAAGCCCCCGTTCGGGCGGCAAACCGGATGCGATCGCGAAAGCCATGGCCAGCGGCAGGGCCACGAGCCCCACAATGAGTCCGGCTACCATATCCGCGTGAAATTGTTTCCAGGTATAGGTCTTGAGGCAGACGATCGATTTAGGAACAAACATTAAGACCTTCTTAAATTAAATGGAGGATTTTAAAAAAATAGAAGATTCACAATTCTAGATCTTTTTACCGTTCGACGCTAAATATTCGTCGAACACCAGTTTCATCGCGCTAATCCGGCCCGAACCCAAGCACGACCTTAAAAGCTTTCCCTTTTTGAAAAGTGATAAAGTTGGAAAATCAATGAGGCGGTAATTTATGGCTATTGCCATCTGTCGGGATACGTCCAATTTAAATGTTTTCGAGTGGGCTTTTACTTCTTCCGCCAGTTTCGCCAGGGCGTCCTGTTGAAGGATCAACGGCAAGCACCAGGGAGTTTGAAAGTCGACTAGGACCGGTCTTTCTTCGGACAAAACCTGATTTTCCCAGTCATCCATCGTGAAAATTTGAAGCTCCGTCATTCCCTGCCGCCTTTACCTTCTCGAAAACTCGTTTTGTGCCACATGGGCCATACAAAACAAGGGATTCACCGTTAGCCGTAAAAAATCCGAACTGTCTTTCTTCAACTCACGGTCGACCATCCTGGCCACCTTTCTTTGAACTCCGGGACTTTTTACTTTATCGCTTTCCATGTTTTGGAGAACTTTCCATAATTGGTTGGACATACGTTAAATACCCTCTATCCGGTCGGCTAAAGCCTGTTGGTCAATAACAGTGATCTTCCCCCGTTCGGTTGACACCAGGCCTTCTTCTTCAAAGGCCGAAAAAGTCCTGATACAGGTTTCCACGGTGGTTCCCGCCATTTCGGCGATTTCCCGGCGCGTCATGGGAATAGTTGTGCCGAATTCTTCCACCATATTCAACAGCACATGCAGTACGCGCTTTTCAACACTTTCCTGTTCAAATACCTGGGTTCCCTTTGAATGGCGAAGGCGCTTGGACACCATTTCCACCACCGACCGCGACATTTCGGGATACTGGTTTAAAAGCTCCATAAAATCTTTCATGGGAAAAGAGTAGACGGTCGTGTCGGTTTCCGCCACACCCTGGCAGGGATACTCGCCGCCGCTAAAACTACAGCAGCTTCCAAACATACCCTTGGTTCCCACCACACAAAGGTTCACCGAGCGGCCGTTGGGGGTATAAGCCATAGCCTTCACATGGCCTTCTTTGACGAACCAGACAGACTCCGCCGGGTCGCCTTCCAAGTGAATCACCGCCCCCTTGGCGTATTTTTTCTCCACCAACTTTCTTTCCACTTCGGCCAGGCGCACGGGGGGAAGTTTTTTAAAAATATCCATACCCGCCACAAATCCCTTGGCTTTGGAAACCACTTTCGGCGTCAGCACATTCGATTTTAGAGCGATCATATCTTCCTCCTGGGTTTTCTTCTTTTTCATGTGTTTTCCGCTTCTTTAGTGTGATTATGAGCTTTTTCGCTGAAGCAAATCAGCTACCAAACCCGAGAGAGCCTGCGTATCAATGGGCTTGGTGATGTAACCATCGCATCCCGCCGCCCGTGCCTTTTGTTCCTCGCCCTTCAGGTCGTAAGAAGTGGCTAACACGATGATCACGTCTTTGTTTTGGGGATTCGACCGGATCCGCTTGGTCAGCTCCACCCCATCCATACCGGGAAGCTGGTAATCCATCAGAATGAGCCGGGGATGAAACCGCTCCAGTAGCGTCAGTGTTTCCTCCGCGTTTTTCGCTGTGAGCGCTTGGTACTGTTCGACTTCTAAAAGTCGTTTGATCAGTTTGGAATTCAGTAAATTGTCATCAACGATGAGAATGGGTTCGTTAGGCATGGACTGCGTCTCCCTTGCTTTTAAAAAGCTCAGCTGTCGAGCTATGTAAAGAGCAAGTGCGGTGCCAACAAGGAAAGGGGGGGAAACAAGGCTTTTGGAGGGTTTGAAGGACACTGAAGCATCCACTATGGCGAAGCCGCCATAGTGGAATAACCATAACTAAAGAATTATTCGGCGAGTATCCGAGATGAAGCCGTTATTTTTAACCGTTCTATAACCCGCGATCAGAAGGAAAGCGATACAGAAAACAGTTATCTTTTCCGGCGAAAAGCCACCCAAAGGGCCCCAGCCACAGCCCCGGTCGCCGCCGCGGCCGCCAAAGCCTTTTCTGGGTGTTCTTTCGCGTAGGCGGCCACTTCGGCCTTTTTCTTGGTGAATTCCGCCTTGGCTTTTTTCAATTTTTCCGAGGCGTCCCGCAACTGGCTTTCCACCGTTGCCCAGGTCTCAGGGTCTTTCAAATCTTTTTCGATGCGGTCAAAAGCCTCCTGCGCCTGTTTTAACCGTTTTTTGATTTCCTCCTCGACTCTTTTTCGGTTTTGTTTATCCTGCAATTTTTGTTTCAACTCGCTCCATTTTTCAGCGGCTTTTTCCCTGAATGCCATGACTATCTCCTTTGTTTCATTTTTTTAATTTTAACGGCCTGAAGTAAAATAAAAGCGGTGAGAAATATGACCAAACCACCGATGGAATAAACTGCCCCTCTGGAAGCCTTCGTAAAATCCATGATCAGATCAAAAAGGCCCACAATCAAAAAAACAAGCCCGATGGAAACCCATAAATAAAGCGTAAACAGATATTCCATCCGGCAAAGAAAGAGATCGGCCTGATTTCGAAAGGATTTTTTGAGCTCGGTAAAAAACAACCCAATTGCCGCTCTCCAATCGAAAGCTTTGGAAAAAGTTTGAAGCAACCCGGAAGGACTTTTGTTGGATGTATGTTTCATGTCAGACATGGGGTGACCCCTCCACTCTGCAAGAATAGGCCGGCGGTTCCTTCATTTACATGACACAACTCATAGTGAGGCCGGAAAAACCCAATATCAACCCGTGATGACTAAAAAGGGTGTTATTGACTCGGAACGACTGGCTTTAATGAGCAATTAACAAAACCCCTCGTCATTTCACCCAAAAAATAAAAAGTCGGGGCGGAGGTGCATATCTGTGCATCGCGCGTCTAAAAAGGTAGTTGGTTTTTCAATCCCAAGGAGGAAGAATGTTAACGCATCACATTGTGGCTTATTTGATTACTTTGGCGGTTGGCTATTGGATTTTAACAAAGGCTGAAAACGAGAAAGATTTCACCAAAACCATCGGAAAGGTGATCGCCTGGATCATCATTGTGATTTCCCTGCTGGGTCCCGTTTGTGCGGTGACTTCCGCGGTCTGCCGGAATCACTATAGCGCGGCTTGCGCCTCGGAAGGGGCCGGAGGCGGATGGCGCCATCATGACAAGGATGGCTGCAGCATGATGAACGGCCAATGCCCGATGGGGGGAAATCAGATGATGAAGGATCAGGACAAAACAGCCGGAAAAGAAAAGACGGATAAACCCTAAAAATAAATTCATATTAAAAAAAGAGCCGATTACCTCATGGGATCGGCGCTTTTTTTATACCCTACGAAAAACCACATCATGCGACCGTTATCGAATTAACAACTTAGGCCGCAAAACCCTGTTTTTTTCGTTTTTTGCTCTTCAAAAGAACGTTTCTGTAACGGAGCGAATAAATCTCCTCCGGAACCGGTTTTAAAATCGCCATCCAGAAACCATCCCTGGTTTCGGGATCAAGAACGGAAGTTAAAAGACGAAGATAGTGGCGGTGTGAATAGTCAAACTTTTTTTGAAACCAATCTTTAGGTTTATGGGTTCTGACCGCCCAAAGCGCGTAATGGGTAACCAGCGTTTTAAACGAAACCCGGGTTTTCCATAAGGCTATTAAAATCTTATTTTCTTCCGGCGTGAATTTGGTCTTACCGCCGAATTTATGATAAAACTTCAAAAAATCCGACTCAAAAGAGTCTTTCTTGTTTTTTTCCGCCATCATTCTCCAGGTATGCCGCAAGCGGACCGCTTTCTTGGAAAATCCGAATTTGAAAAAATATCCCTGAATCGTGTTACGGTGAATTTGAAGCGCCTGGGCGGTGCGGATGATATTGCCATCGTAAATGACAAACCAAAGAAGAAAGTAATGGCGTTCCAGGTCTTCGGGAATAAGATTCCGGTTCCACAATCGATTGAGAATCCCAAGCCCTTTCTTAAGATCTGATTTTGAAAAAGCGGATGGTGTTTTAAAAGGCATTTTTTTCTCCTATTTTTTTGCGGTTAGCGTATCTCAAGCCGGACTGACGGACGGAAGATATTGTTCCCATTTATCCAAATTCAAAAGTCGGATGGTTCGCCCCTCTACTTCAACCTGCCCCAAAACAAATTTGTCCCGCGGATCATCCGCCTCGGTCGGAAGTTTCTCCGAAAAGCCGGCCATAATCGGCACCACTTGCCGTATGGAGTCAACCATGAGGCCTACCCTCGTTAATCCAGACCCGAAAACTGTCACCAAAACCGACGCGCCTTCCTTTTTTGCTCTCGTTTCAAAGCCAAAAAGACACTGAAGGTCAAAAACCCGCACTGTGTGATTCCGACTGTGAATTACGCCCCTGACGCAGGAATCCGCGTGATCCGAATCCAGAATTCTTTCTGTCCCCAATATTTCCAAAACTTTATCCATAGAAACCGCGTACTCTTCCTGGTTCAAAGAAAAAGTCATGAACTTCTCATCAATCAAATGGTATTTCTGCATCACTGGTGTTCCCAACCTTTGATTTCCGTCCAAAGCCGGACTTCGATCGGAAAATTTTCAACAATAAACGCGCAGCCCGCAGTCGGTTCGCCCAGTGGCCAGTTTCGGGACGTTGAATGAAATTGCTCGTCGCGCCGGAAAGGGCGCCGGTTGTTGCCCCAGAGATAAACCATTAAACGGTCGCTCAAAAGATTCACGAATTCCTTGAAAATCTCTTCTTCCGGAATCGAATAAACGGCCTGGCATCGGATGGAATTGACCAAAACCCGGGCGAGTTCACTAGTGGTCCTGACGTTTAAAAAAATGGGATGGGGGAATGAAAACCGGACCGAAACTTCCAGGGGCAGGTTCGCGGGGCCTTCCGCCGGCATGCCTATATAGTGGGAGGACAAATTGGCCCAGGATTGCAAAACCGAGTCCACGCTTTTTAAAATTCCGTTTAATTCGCTTTTGGGAATCCGGTCCGATGGTTCGGGAACAGCAAAATAAGACGTCACAATCGATCCTTGAGATTAAATCCAATTACTACACCCTTCCATATACGCAAGGGATGTGCCAAAGGGATTTATTCATTTTTTCAAGGAAATGACAAGTTTTTCGAAAGCGGATGATCAAACCGGCGTCCAGTTATTGGACGTTTCGTCCAGTTATTGGACGCAACCTTCCGCGGCAGCCGCCGCGGATAAATGATATGTTTTATTCAAAACACCGGTTTTATTCGAGTTTGTATTTCTTTATCTTGCTCAACAGAGTGGTACGGCTTACGCCCAAATACTTTGCCGCTTTGGTTTTGTGGCCCTTAAAAGTCAAAAGTGCCTGATGGATATTCTCTTTTTCGGCCTCTTCGCGGTTGAGCGCGCCTTTTTCCCCGGTCGATTTTTTCAGCTGCACCGGAGGCTCAAAAATTTCAGGTGGAAAATCTTTGACCGTCAAAGCTTCGCCTCTGGCGGAAAGGACCGCCCGCTCCATGGCGTTTTTAAGTTCTCGGACATTGCCGGGCCAGTGATGGGCGGTTAAGGATTTTAATATTTCGTTCGAAAGGGGCCTTAATTTCTTGTTGAATTCCTTGGAGAAATCCGCGAAAAAAAAACGGGCCAAACCCTCCACATCCTCGGGCCGCGACGTTAGCGGCGGCAAGAGAACATTTACGACGTTCAACCGGTAATAAAGATCCGCCCGAAAACGGCCTTCCTGAACTTCCAGCTTCAGGTCGCGGTTGGTCGCCGCCACTACTCTAACGTTAATCTTTTTCTCCTCAATGCCGCCCAGCCTCCGGATCATTTTTTGTTCCAGCACTTTCAGCAGCTTGGTCTGTACGGTCATCGGCAATTCGCCCACTTCATCCAGGAAAACTGTCCCTCCATTGGCCACTTCAAAGAGTCCCGGTTTGGACCTGCGGGCGTCCGTAAAGGCACCCTGCTCATAACCAAACAATTCGGATTCCAAAAGGGTATCGGGCATCGCGCCGCAATGAAGCTCCATAAAGGGCGCGGCGGTTCTAGCCGACAGCACATGGATTAATTTCGCCGCATGTTCCTTACCCGTTCCAGTTTCTCCCGTGATCAGTACCGTGACCGAGGATTGTTCGGCCACCTGCTCGATTTGCTCATAGACCTTTTGCATGGCGGGATTGGAAAGAAAAAGATAATCCTTTTGGTAAACCGCCTTCTGATGGGCTTTAAGCGCCGCCAGATCCCGTCTCATGCCCCGCTTTTCATCCAGCTGTTTTAAAATAACTTCCAACTCATCCAAATTGAGGGGTTTCGCCAGATAATCTTCCGCTCCCCGCTTAATGGCTTCAACCGCCACCTTCACATCCACATTGGCCGTGATCAACACCACCGAGGCCTTTCCTTTGTCTTCCTGAAACTGGCTTAAAAAATCCAATCCGGTGCCGTCAGGCAGGTTCACATCCAAAAGAATGGTATCCGGCTTAAAGGGTTTCACTTTTTCCAGTCCCTCCGCCACGGTTCCCGCGGACAGGACTTCGTATTTCAGGTCCACCAGGAAGACCGTCAACATGTCCCGTATCGATTTCTCATCATCTACTATGAGTATTTTCATTCTTCTAATTCTCCCATCAATGGAATCTGTAGCGTGAAGGCTGTTCCCCTCGGATTAAGACGCTCAACCTTAATTTGTCCGCCATGCTCCTGGGCGATTCGCTGGCTGATTGCCAAACCCAAACCCGAGCCATGGTCCTTTGTGGTGAAAAACGGCTCAAATATTCGTTTCATATTGGCCACCGAGATGCCGGGACCATTATCCTCTACGCGGATAAAAACAAACTGATTATCGGATTTCAACCCCAGTTTGATCTCGCCGTCCTCACCCACGATCTGAAAGGCGTTCAAAATTAAATTAACCAAAATTTGCTGGACACGCCCCATATCCGCGTTGAGCTGAATGTCCTTAGGCGGCAAATCCCAGGAAATCTTTACCTTCTTTTGGGAGGGCCCGAACTGTATTTGGCTTAAATTCAAGGCGCTTTCCAAAGCCGATTTCACTGAAAAAGATTTAAAAATGGGTCCCACGCTGGTTTTGGCGTAATCCAAAGTGTCCTTGATCAGCTTTTCCAGGCGGTCGGACTGCTCCAAAATAGTTTCAACTGGTCCTCTGTTTTCTTCAATTTTTCTTCGCTTGAGAATCTGGGCCGCGGTCGAAATGGCCGCCAGGGGATTGCGGATCTCGTGGGCCATTCCGGCCGCCATTTCTCCAATGGTGGAAAGGCGCTCCAGCTTCATCAGGGCCTCTTCGGATTTTTTTCGTTCGGTCAAATCGCGGGCCCAGACCGCGGCCATGGTAACCCCCTCATAATGAATTAAAAAACTGACCGCTTCGGCGTAAATCAGTTCGCCATTCTTGCGTATAAATACCTTTTCCTGGGGTGGATTGTACTCCATCTTTGATCTCATTTTTTCGATTCTCTCCTGAACTCCCTGGACATGCCCGGAATGAACAAAGAAATCGGCTTGTTGGCCGAGCAATTCATCCGACGAATAGCCGACCAGATTGAGCATGGCGTCGTTGACATAAACTATTTTCGGTTTATCCTCCAGCGTATGGATAAGAACCCCATCCGGAGATCTTTCGATCAGACTTCTGAAATTTTTCTCGGACCGCCGGAGGGCTTCCTCGGCTTTTTTGCGTTCGGTATTGTTTCGAGATATGGCCACCGTCATCAGCGCGCCTTCGAAGTAGATCGAAAAGCTGACCACATCCACCCAGATAATCGTCCCGTCTTTACGGACAAATCTCCGCTCCGCGGGCGGATTGTAATCGCCCGGTTTTTTCAGGTTTGCGATCCGGTCGCGCACTTTCGACGCGTCCTCCGAATAAACAAAAAACTCGGGCACCCGGCCTATCAGTTCATTTGGATGGGAATAACCCAGCATTTTCAATAACGCCTCATTCACATAAACCGTTTTTTGGGGGGTATGAATACTCATCGCGTCGGGCGATTTTTCGATCAAATTACGGAAGCTTTCCTCAGACTGACGAAGCGATTCTTCCATCTTCTTTCGCGCGGTGAGATCCCAAAAATTGGTAATCCGTAAATTTCTTCCATTTATGCTTAATGCGGCACCGGTCACCTCGACAGGGATCACCGCCTTATCTTTCCGAACTAAGTTAAATTCTTCATCTTTTGAGAATTTTCCATCCTGCAATAATTGCATGGCCCGTTTAATTCCCTCTTCATCCAAAAACTCCGTCATACCTCTTCCGATGATTTCCTTATGAGAGGAACCCATCATTTCCGCACCAGCTGGATTCACATCCACAATTACCGCGTTTTCATGAATTATGATTCCCTCTTTTGAAAGTTCCGAGAATCGTTTAAACCTTTCCTGACTCTCTAGCAGGTCCTGTTCCATCTTTTTGCGGCCGGTAATGTCCCACAAACTCACCACCCGTAAATCTCTGCCGTTCAATTTAAAACCGGCGCCATAAACTTCCGCCGGAAAAAAAGTTCCGCCTTTACGGCGAAGGGTTATTTCAGTGGGATTGGTGGGTAAGCCCCCTCCCTTTTTTATAAATGGAGTGGCGAATTCATTTGTTTTTTCATCGGAAAAATCACGAATATCTTTCCCGATTATCTCCTCCACCGTATAGCCCAGCATGTCGGCCAAGGCCTGATTCGCGTCCACAATGACGCCATGATCATGAATCTCAATACCTTCCTTAGCCACTTCGGCAAATCGTTTAAACCGCTCCTGGCTTTCCTCCAAAGCTTTTTCATGTTTTTTGCGCTCTGTCAGGTTCCAAATCCGAACAACGCGAAATTCTCTTCCTCCCCATGAAAAGGCCGCTCCGTGAGCTTCCACCGGTACTAAAGTCCCGTCCGCGCGGCGCAAATCCAACTCATAGGATTCGTTCGGATATCCTTTTTTTCGAAATTCGAGAACTTTGGGAATGGAGGCCTTGTCGATGAAAAATAGGTTTTCCTTCCCGATCACCTCCGAAGCAGGGTATCCCACCAGATCCAGTAGGGCCTGGTTGACGTCGACAATGATCCCCTTATCATGAACCAAAATTCCTTCTTTGGTGACTTCTGCGAACCGCTTGAATCGCTCCTCGCTCTCGACCAAAGCTTTTTCCATCTTTTTGCGTTCGGTCGCGTTCCAAATGCAAACCGCTCTCATTTCCTTGCCGCGCCATAAAATATCCGTGGCAAAAGTTTCCGCCTGAATCAGAGTTCCGTTTGAATGACGGATGGAAATTTCATAGGGTGCTTTCGGAATCAGGCCCGCCCTGAATTTTTCGATCTCCTCGGCGGATTTTTCTTCCACAAAAAACAGACTGTCTTTCCCTGCAAAATCCGCGGGCGACATTCCCAACATGTCAGCCAAAGCCTGGTTCACGTCGACCACCATACCCTTGTCATGAATCATAATGCCTTCCCTCGTCACCCCCGCGAAGCGTTTGAATCGTTCCTCGCTTTTTTCGATCGTCACCTGCATTTTTTTTAATTCAGTAATGTCCCAGCCGCAGGAAAGCCGCATGGGACGGCCTTTATAAATAATGTTCCGTCCGTGAACCAGGATAGGCACTGTGGTTCCGTCCTTTCGTTTGCCCGTCAGTTCAAACCTGTCGGCGGGATAACCCTTTTTTATCCATTCTTTATTGTCATCCGCCGATTGCGGCGACATAAATTGATAAATATTCTGGCCGATCATTTCGGATACTTCGTAACCCAGCATCCGGGCCAAAACATCGTTGACTTCCACCACAATCTCACCCTCTCGGATAAGAATGGCTTCTTCCATTAGTTCCGTGAAAAATTTTAACTTTTCTTCTTTTTCTTTTAAGTTGGCCTCACTGATCCATGTTTTTAAAAGTTTTAAACCCAGATAACCGCTTAAAATCAATCCTTCTGCCACGATGACTTTTTCAATGATATCTAAATAAAATAATTGGCGCGTTTGGAGATAGGTAAAAAAAAGAATGCCGCTGACCGTCAGAACGATCAGCAAGTTGGCAAGCAGCAGGGAAGTTTTACTGATCGTGATTTTGGGTAACAATCTCAATCTTTCCTCGGACTCGGTTTCGATGCGAATGCTTTTCAAAAGTTTAAATGTTAAGAATAAAATAACTACCAGGCCATCGGTGGACAGCACACCCCATAAAAGATCTAAATAATAATCTTGATGGAACCAGAGGTAGGCGGCATAGAAATAACCACTCGACGCACCCGCGACTATCAAATTGAGAGCCATCAGCCGGTTTTTAAGGGTAAATGCCTTGAACGATTGAATAATCATTGTGATTAGCATAACTATTTTTCCGTAAAAGACCTATCAACTACTGACTATAAAATATCACGAAAACGAGAGAATTCA
>Ga0075522_10000705_pt1 | contig 24468 bp, 22 predicted proteins | sample NGEPerA_FD_74796 | JGI IMG/M metagenome (GOLD analysis project Ga0075522, IMG submission 74796) | Arctic peat soil microbial communities from the Barrow Environmental Observatory site, Barrow, Alaska, USA - NGEE PermafrostL2-A | ecosystem: Environmental > Terrestrial > Soil > Wetlands > Peat ...
TTGCGCGACGTGGCCGCGCCGATTTTTTCCACATCGCACCCGCGCAAGGCGCCCAGAATTTCGTCCAGAATGCCCAGGGCCTCCTGGCGCGCTTTCCATTCGGCTTCAGACCGGAGCAAATATTTTTCGGTGACCATTTCCAGGATCGGGCCGACGTTCTGGGCCATCCCCCCGTGAACCAGCACCAGGCTATCCTGCAAATTCTGCCGCGCTTGGGCGTCCGCATCGCGCTCGTCCAGCACGCGATGGGTGGGCATCAAGCGTCCATGGCTCAAACCGTATTCAGGATCGTCGAGGCCGGCCACCGCGCCCTCAATCAGTTTCATGCCCGGCCAAATTCCGCCGGAGTCCTGCCAGCCGCCCCCGGAGCCTCCCAGCCATTCGCCCAAAATGGCGCGGGCCAGCACGAGGCGGCGCTCTTCCTCGCGCAAAGGGCCGCACAAGGAGTGGGCCTGTCCGGTCGCTCTCATGCAAACGGAGATTAACGCGGCCAGCAGATTGGTCGAGACGGCCAGGCGCGAACCTTTAGGAATATTATTGACGTTGCTGGTAATTTCCAAACCCAGGCCGGGGCCGAGCAACCGGGCCAGCAAATCGGCCAGATTTTGTCCCGAGCCCTCGCTGCCCGGAGGGACCAACCCGGCGGCGATGACGGCGGCCTTGAGCAGGCCCAGGTAATCTTTGGCAAAATCGAAAACCTCCGCCAGGTTGGAGATGTCCGCAGCGGCGTTGAGATCGAGACTGATCAAGCGCAGGACCGGTTCTTCGATGACGCGCAAATAAACTTCGATCGGCGGTTGCGGCGAGGCGTCCCGTCCATGCACGCCCAAGTCGATGGAAATGTTCAAGACCTTGGCCCCTTCAGGATAATCCATGCCGAGGAAAAAAATGTCGCTCCAGGCGCTATGAGTGAGATCCATCCGCACGGGAGTCCGCTCGCGCAAAATGGGGTAGGAGCCGTCTGCGCCGCGTTGCAGCAATTCGGGCCGCAGGCGCAAGGGGTGGTCGGCGGGGTGGCCCATGCGGAACATCCATTGGTTGCCCCGCACCGAACGAACACTGCGCCGCACCTGGTCGGCCAGGGTTTGAATGCCAAGACGATGATAGGCTGCGGCCAGCGCGCTGGAAATGGCGTCGCTCGGGCCGTCCTGTTCTTGACAGTCAAGAAAAACCTTGATGGCTTCCTCAAAGCGGCGATGCAGCAAATGCGCGTAGCCCTGGAAGGGGATGAGGCCGCGCATTTTGACGCCAGGCTTCAACGGCAGATGAAAGCGGTGAATGGCATAGAGGAAGAACAGCGCGCGCACGCGCTCATACAGATTTTCACGGCGATAACGGAACGTTTCCAAGTCCTGGCATTCCGCAAGCAATTGCTCCAGCGAAGCTTTACCACAGAAGGCATCGAGAGATTGATTGCGCACGGCGGCGTCCGGCGCGGTGATGATTTGGCGGAGGTGCTGGGACATACCGGCTGCTATTGCTGGGCCAGCATTTCGACGAGATTGGAAAGGACTTCGTCGCGGTCCTTGCCGTCGAAAGCCAAGGCGAGTTGCGCGGTCAACAAACCATACTTGCGGCCAATGTCGTAACGCCGCCCCTGCAACTCCAAGGCGAGATACCGTTCCTCGGAAGCCAATTCATTGAGGGCCGAGCTCAAGGCGGCCGTCTCAGTCAGGCGGCGCATCAGGCCCGCGGTCAAAACATGCATGCCAAAAAAGCAAAGGTAACGGCCGGCGCGCAGTCCCGGCACAACCAGTTTTTGCTCCGCTTCGGTCGGCGTCGGTTTTTCCAGGACGGTGTCGATTTGATAAAGGTGCGGACGCCCGGGCACGAGACGCCCGCCAATCGCGCCGTAAAACGGCAGCTTGCTTTCGTGGGTTGCTTGTACGGCGGAAACCGCGCACGACTCCGCGCGGGCCGCCTCGACCAATTGTTGCGCGCAGTTATTTTCCATCCGGCTGACGTAGAGATGGTCGCCGACCAGCAGCAAGAAGGGATCATCGCGGGTAAAGTCGCGGGCGCATTGCACGGCGTGGCCGTAACCGAGCGGGGCCGGTTGTTCGACAAATTGAAGACGATGGGCGTGCGCCCCGGCCGCCGCGCGATAGGCCGCTTCATCGCCGGGGCAGACCACCACGCAAATCTCATCAGTGCCGGCTTTCAGCACTTCCTCCACGATGATGGCGAGCGCGGTTTTTTGGGAACCGTCCCGGTCCACCAAAGTTTGGAGAGGCAAGGTGCGCTGGCTTTTGCCGGCGGCGGTAATGATGGCTTTTTTAATTTCCACAGAGCGTGAGAATTCCACAATACCGCAAAACCGTCAATGTCGCCGGGCTGCATCAGGCAGCGGAAATCAGAAACTGAGGGTGAACAATTTGGAGGATCCGTTATAGAAGAAGAGGCCCGCATCCAAAATGTCCCGGCCGATCAGGACGTCAATTCCGTAAGAATGAAGATGGCATTCAATAATTGGGATCGCTGAAAATTTCCAATTATGTCCACCCAACGGGAATATCAGGGAGGCATCGTATTGTATGGCCAAATGCGCGTTACCCGCGGTTGATGGCGTATGTATGGGGATTGTTCCTCGGGGCGGAATCTTTAAAGCGGCGAGGATCCTAGGGTCAATACAAGTAGAACTTGCTCCGGTATCGACTAAAGCTCTTCCTTTAACCAGAGGGGGGACTGCTTGATTCCCTGCCAAAAGAGCCTTTTCTCTCGGCTCACTCACCCCAACGTGAATGTCAATTACTGGGCCAACTGGGCCAATTTGCAATGTTAGGTTCGGCATGGTTCGATGTCCCGTGTGAAAAACTGAACCTGTTCGACCGATTCAACTTTTTTCACCAAGAATGGCTTCAATCCACACTTTTCATATCCAACGGTGAGGGCGTCCTGATACGTCCCGAAAATGCCAATCAAAGACTTTCCAAAAATAACCACAAATTTTCCCTCGTGCTCAATCAAATTGGGCAACTCATGCCGATATACGTCCAGTTCTTGTTCGAATTCCATAGGAACATCCTTCACTAAACATCCATCCAGATTAATGCAACCGTATATCCGCATATATCCACCGCGTCAACGGTTTTGTTTACTGAAGCTACTCGTGCTTGTCACATTTCCGGCGGGGGGGTAACGTGCGGCGCGCATGACACAAAAAGCTTACGCAGCGGCCGGAGTGGACATCGACCTGGGAAACCGGGTCAAGGCCACTTTGCCGCAATTGCTCGCCTCGACCCATCGCCGCGAAGTCCTCGGCAAGGTGGGTGGCTTCGGCGGCTTGTTTGCTCTCGATACCAAAAAATTTCGCCAGCCGGTACTGGTGTCCAGTGCGGATGGGGTGGGCACAAAATTGAAACTGGCCTTCGCCATGGATCGTCACGACACGGTGGGGCAGGATCTGGTCAATCATTGCGTCAACGATATTGCCGTGATGGGGGCGGAGCCGCTCTTTTTTTTGGATTATATTGGGACGGGCCAGTTGCAGCCGCGCGTTTTCCGGGAGTTGATTGGCGGGTTTGCCCAGGCGTGCGCTCACAATAACTGTGCTTTGATTGGCGGCGAAACGGCCCAGATGCCCGGTTTCTACCGCGAGGGCGAGTACGATGTCAGCGGGACGATTGTTGGCGTGGTGGAAAAATCGCGGTTGCTGGATGGCAAACGCATTCGGCCCGGCGATGCGATCATTGGGCTTGCCTCCAGCGGATTGCACACCAACGGCTATTCGCTCGCCCGCCAGATTTTCTTCGAGAAGCTGAAGTGGAAGCCGCGCACGTTCGTGCCGGAACTGGACAATTCCATTGGCGGCGAATTGTTGAAGATTCATGTGAGTTACTGGCCTTTGCTGCGAAAGCTTTTGCCGCGCGGGGTGATTAAAGGGCTGGCCCACATTACGGGCGGAGGTTTCGTGGATAACATTCCTCGCGTTTTGCCCAAGAAATGCGGCGTGGTTATCCGCAAAGATTCGTGGGATGTTCCGGCTATTTTTCAATTGATCGCGGCGCGGGGCGGCGTGGAGGAAAAGGAGCTTTACCAAGTGTTTAATATGGGCATTGGCATGACGGTCATCGTGCCCGGCGACAAAGCGAACAGCATCCTGAAATTCATTCGCGCGCAAAAGCAAAGCGCTTGGATAATCGGCGAGGTTGTCCGCGGAACAGGCGGCGTGCGACTGGTGTAAAGAATAAAATCGCAATGGATATTTTTGATGAATTGTCATGGCGCGGCCTGGTGGCGGATTGTACGGACGCGGATGGATTGCGCCAGCGCTTGGCGAGCGCGCCCATCACTCTTTACTGCGGGTTTGATCCAACGTCCGACAGTTTGCATGTGGGCAATTTGGTGCCGCTGCTGGCCCTGCGCCGTTTTCAATTAGATGGACACTTGCCTATCGTCGTGGCCGGTGGCGCGACGGGACTGATTGGCGATCCCAGTGGAAAAGTTGCCGAGCGCCAGCTTCTGACCCGCGAGATTTTGGCGGCGAACGTGGCCTCGATTAAAGAGCAACTCCGCCGCTGGCTCGATTTTGACCGCGCCGGCAATCCAGCCCGTTTAATGGACAATGCGGAATGGACGGCGCCGGTCAGTTTCCTTGATTTTCTGCGCGACACCGGCAAGCATTTTTCTGTCAATCAGATGATGGCGAAGGAAAGCGTGCGCGCCCGCCTCGAAGATCGCGAGACGGGCATCAGCTTCACCGAGTTCAGCTACATGCTTTTGCAGGCGTTCGATTTTTCTCATCTGCGCGAGCATTGCCACTGTGAACTGCAAATCGGCGGGTCCGACCAATGGGGCAATATCACGGCGGGGCTGGATTTGACGCGCAAGAAACTGGGCGTCCATGTTTTTGGACTGACTCTGCCGCTGATCCTGAACAGCGATGGGACGAAATTCGGCAAGACGGCAGCCGGGGCGATCTGGGTGGATGCGCGCAAAACCAGCGTCTATCGCTTTTACCAATTCTGGATCCAAACCGATGACCGCGATGCGGTGCGCTACCTCAAGCTCTTTACGTTTCTGAGTCAAGACGAAGTTTCCGCCCTCGAACTCGAACATCAAGCCAAGCCGGAGGGACGCGCCGCGCATAAGGCGCTCGCCCGGGCGATGACCGATTTGATTCATGGGGAAAGTGCGACGGCCGAGGCGATGCGCGCCAGCGAGATTCTGTTTGGCGGCGGCCTGGAGGGGATTGGCGAGAGCACTTTCAATGAAATCGTGGGCGAAGTTCCGACGCGCGATCTTGAGGCCGCCAAGCTGCAAGGCGCGGGAGTTCCGCTGGCCGAGCTTTTGGTCCTCGGCGGGCTTTGTCCGTCGAAAGGGCAGGCCCGCAAAGATATCGAGGGCGGCGGCGCTTACCTCAACAATGTGCGCGAAGCGAACCCCCAACGCCATTTGACGGCCGGCGATTTGTTGTTCGGCAAGCATTTGCTTTTGCGCAAAGGAAAACGCAATTATGTCGTGTTGACGGCAAAGTAAATTATGAAAAACTTGACACTGCGATTGGTAATCGCCACCGCCATGATCGGCGCCGCGTTCGGCGCGGACGTCAAAACGGAATTGGTTTACGTGGGCTCGGGCAAGAAAAATATTTACGCTTATCGAATGGATCTGGCCTCGGGCGCTCTTTCGCCATTGGGAACGGCGGCGCAAATCGTTGATCCCTCTTATTTCGCCATTGCGCCGGACCGGCATTTTCTTTATGCCGTGACCGAGGGCGCGGCGGCGGAGAGCAGTTGGATCAGCAGTTTTAGGATTGACTCGAAGACGGGCAAGCTGGCCTTTGTGAACAAGCAACCGACGGGCGGGGCCGGCCCCTGTTTTGTCGAGGTGGACCAGCGCGGCAAAGATGCGCTGGTGGCCAATTACAACAGCGGGAGTTTTTCGGTTTTTCCCATCAATGAAGGCGGCGCATTGGGCGCCATGTCGGAGTTGATTCAGGACCACGGTTCCGGCCCCAATCCACAACGGCAGAAGGGGCCGCACGCCCATTGCATCGTGACCGGGCCGGATGACCGCTTCGCGTTCGGCTGCGATCTGGGCCTGGATAAAGTCATGGTTTTCAAATTCGATCCGGAGAAAGGATCGCTGGCCGCAAATGACCCGGCCTTTGCGGTCATTAAAGCGGGCTCGGGACCGCGCCATATTTCATTTCACCCCAACGGCCAGTTTGCCTACGTCATCAACGAAATGAGTTCAACCTTGACCGTCATGGCCTGCGACCTGGAGCGCGGGACGTTGCGCGAAATCGAAACGCAGCCGCTTTTGGCCAGCGATTTCAAAGGGGAGAATACCGCAGCGGAAGTGGCGGTTCATCCTTCGGGAAAATTTGTTTTCGCCTCGAACCGGGGCGAAGACGGCATTGCGGTTTTTCGCTGTGATCCGGCGACCGGTCAATTGACTTTCCTGGAGCGCGATTCAACCCTCGGAAAGGTCCCCCGAAATTTTGAGATTGACCCGTCGGGCGCTTTTCTGCTGGCCGCCAACCAGAACTCCGGGGGCGTGATCATTTTTAGCATTGATCTCAGCACGGGCCATTTGCAGTCCACCGGAAACAAAATCTCAGTCGAGCAGCCCATGTGTGTCAAGTGCCTTGCGGAATAGCGGTTTGCAGTCGAGGGCCGCGTGGTCTAAATTGGGCGATATGAAGTCAGCGAAGTTCATCCTCTTGGCGGTCCTTTTTTTCTGCGGGCCTGGATTGCGGGCCGACCAAATCGAGATGCAAAATGGCGATCATTATTCCGGGAAAGTCATTTCCATGACGGCGGACACGGTTGTTCTGGAAAGCGACGTTTTGGGTAAAATCAACGTGCCCCGCGCCAAAGTGGGAACGCTGCACCTCAGCCCGTCCGCGCCAGTGATCGCTCCCAAGACCCCTGCGACGGCGACGCCGGATATCGCGGCGGCCTTGCGTCAATTGGGGGCGAACACGAATTTTATCGAGCAGATCCGCCGGCAGTTTTTGCAGGGAGCGGGGCCGGAAGCCAACGCCAAATATGACGAGATGATCGGCGGATTGATGAGCGGCAAACTGGATATGAACACACTGCGCAAGGAAGCCAAGTCGGCGGCCGACCAGCTTCGGTCGTTGAAAAGCCAGGGGGACAATATGGGCGGCTTGCTGGACACCTATTTGTCTATACTTGACTCATTTCTGAAAGAGTCGTCCGTTTCCACTTCGGTCCCGGTGACACACACCAACTATGGCGTCGGCATCGTCCGGTAGAACGTTGGGGCTGCGGGTTAGCGTTTGCGGCGATCAAGGGCCAGTTCGATGGCTGAATTGACTTCCCCCCCCACCAGAATGGCGATCCCGGAGAGATAAAACCATAACAGCAAAATAATGATGGCCCCAATCGAGCCATAGGCAACGCTGTAATGGTTGAAGTAATGCATATAGTATTTAAATCCAAAGGAAATGGCCAGCCAGAGGGTGACTCCAACCATCGTCCCGGGCATCAGCCAATGCCAATGCATGTGTTTGATATTCGGCCCAAAATAATAAACCAGGCTGAAGGCCAGGATCACAAATAAGAGCAGCAAGGGCCATCGCGCGATCCTCCAAATTACCGCAAATGCGTGGCTCAGGCCGATTTGTCCCGCCAATTGACTGGCCACTCCTCCGCCGTAAATGACGAGCAGCAAAGCGCCGATCATCAGAACGGTCACTACGATGGTCAGGGCGATGGCCAGAAGTTTTTCCTTCCACCACGGCCGTTTGTGGGTGGCTTGATAGGAGATATTCAGAGACCGGATGATGGCGCCCATTCCGCTCGAGGCCGACCACAGCGCCGCCAGAAGGCCCAGCGAGAGTTTGCTCGCGGTCGAATCTTTGGAAATGTCCTTGAGTTCGGCTTCAATAAACTTGGACGCCGATCCGGGCAGCACCGTGCTGACGTAATTCGTCACGGCATTGTTCAGAAACGAGCCTGGCTCGACGAAGAAGCCCAGCAATGCGGTCAAGCAGAGCAGCAGCGGGAAGACGGCAAAGAAAAAATAGTAAGAAAGCTGGGCCGACTGATCGGAGATGCGATCCACCCTAAACTGATGGGACACGCGACGGAGCAATGGACGCCAGTGGGAGATCCCGGTCTTCCACAGCATGGCTTCGACGTTTGCAGTAATAGCTCTCAAAATATGCCAAAGGATAACCCTCCGGCGCAGACATAGTGGCATGAGAGCCGGCGAAAGGAAATCGAGTGAAATATGTAACGCAAGACGGGGCTTTTTGCTGAATCGACACCCCGGCGTCTTACCCTTTGGGGAGGAGGCGATTCGGTGTCATTGCGTCCGGCCAAATTTCTTTTCCAGCTCCCTGAAGTTCATCTCGATAAGCGTGGGACGCCCGTGGGGACAGGTGTAGGGCATGGCGCAATGGCGAAGGTCTTCAATCAGATTCTCCAATTCCGCTCCGGCCAGCGGATCATTGGCTTTGACGGAATGGCGGCAGACGGTTTTGGCGATAACATGCTCGCCCAACCGCAGGCTGTTGATGCCTTGCCCGGCCGCTTTGAGTTCATCGGCCAGTTCCAGGATAAAGCGGCGCGGCTCGGACGCTTTGACAAAGGGCGGAAGCGCATCCAGCAAAAAAGTGCGCTCGCCAAACTCGCTTAAGCCGACACCGAGGCGGACGAGGATAGGCAACTGCTCGCGCAAAAATTGGGCGTCGCGGGCGGGCAGTTCCACCGTTTCAGGGAGGAGCAACCGTTGCGCGGGCGCCGAGCCGTTTCCTTCCAGGCGCCGCATCATTTGCTCGAAGAGGATGCGCTCGTGGGCGGCGTGTTGGTCGAGCAGCACCAATCCCCGGTCCGACTCCAGCACCACATACAGCCGGCCCACCACGCCGACCAGCCGCAGCCGCATTTGCAGCAGGGCGGACGGGTGAGAGGGCCCGGCCTGAGACGGTGTCACGGACGGTGCGACGGAAAGGGCAGGGGGCGCTTGGGCCGGAGGCCAATTGGGCAAAGACTGGAGGGGCGCGGAGAAGTGGCCCAATTCTTTCGGCGGCGGAAGCGGCGCCTTTTCGCGGGGCGGCTCAAAGACTGGCGAAGGAGGACGGGGAACAGCTTCGTCTTCCTCCTCTATTGGGGAAGCGGGAGCATGGAATTTCAACAATGTTTCCTGCACGGCGCGAGCGACCCCGTGGCGGACTTCTCTTTCGCGATGAAATTTAACCTCGCGTTTCGAGGGGTGAATGTTCACATCCACCTCGGCGGGATCCACCTCGATGAAAAGACAGCAGACCGGATAACGCCCTTTCATCAGCGCGGTATGATAACCTTCCAGCAACGCGAAATTGACCCCCCGATTTTCCACCGGGCGCCGATTCACAAAAACGTGCTGATCCTCGCGGCTTGATCTGGCCACGCCGGGCGCACCGATCAGTCCCCACACCGTCAAGGTCGCAGGTGCGCCTTGCTCATCCGTGGAGGCAAAAACGGTGGAAAAATCGACCGCCAGCAGTTTTTCGTCGTCGCCGTGCAAAGACCGAAACCGCTCGCGCGCCGCCATCCATTTATCCATCGTTTTGACAGGAGGCAGTTGCCAGACCAGGCGCGAGTCCTTGATAAATTCAAATGCCACCGCCGGAAAGGCCAGCGCCGCCAAGGTCACGTAATGCTGAATATGAGCGGATTCGGTTTCCTCACTGCGCAAAAATTTCCGGCGCGCCGGCAAATTAAAAAAAATCTGGCGCACTTCGATCGTCGCCCCCGTGGCGCTGCCGCAGGCTTTGACGGCCAGGATTTTTCCGCCGTTGATCACGACCTGCGTTCCTTCCGGCGTATCGTTGTCCCGCTCACGGGTGGTGAGCGTGAACCGGCTGACACTGGCAATGCTCGGCAGCGCTTCGCCGCGAAAACCCATGGTGGCGATGGAACTCAAATCTTCCGCGCGCTGAATTTTGCTGGTGGCGTGGCGTTCGAGGCAGAGCAGGGCGTCGTCGCGGCTCATGCCGATGCCGTCATCTGTAACCCGGATCAAGCTGCGCCCGCCCGCCTGGATTTCAATGGTCAGACGCGTGGCGCCGGCGTCGAGGGAATTTTCCACCAATTCTTTGACCACACTGGCCGGGCGTTCGACCACTTCGCCGGCCGCGATCTGGTTGGCCACCTGCTCGGACAACAAACGAATGCGGTTCATGCGGCCTCCGCCCTGAACTCAACTGGCCGGCGCGGGCGGCTGAAGCGGCAGCGTGAACCCAAAAAGCGCCCCCCCGTTTTCGACGTTGCGGGCGTAAATCTTGCCATGGTGGTCCTGCACGATTTTCTTGCAGATGGACAGGCCGAGGCCGGTTCCATTGGCTTTGCCATAAGTCGCGAAAGCCTCGAAAAGACGCTCGAGAATTTGCGGCGCGATGCCTGTGCCCGTGTCCTCCAGCTCCGTGATGAGTTCCTGGCTATTTTGGGTGAAGGTCAGTTTCACTTTGCCGCCTTTGGCCATCGAATCCGCCGCGTTGCCGATTAGATTATGAAACACGCGCGACAGGCGTTGCGGGTTGATGCGCACCGGGACGGATGGGGCGGGATTAATATACTCCACCACGACGGATTTCAGCGCGACTTCGGCGCGGATTTCGTCAATCAGTTGCTCAACGAAGGGTTTATAATCGACCTGCGCCAGCACGAAGTTGGTATGGTGCCCCTGGGTGAATTCGAGCAGTTCATTGACCATGTTGCTGATGCGCTCGACTTGCTTGCGGATGCGCACCGTTGAAACCTTGCGCGATTCGGTCGTGGACTGGGGCATGCTGGCCATGTCGGCTGAGATGCCGATGATATTCAGCGGATTTTTCAAATCATGCACGATCGAGCTGGCAAACCGGCCGACCAGGGCCAGGCGTTCGGACTCGAGGACTTCGCGCACATATTGACGGTTGAAATCGCGCAAGCGGCGGCTGACTTCGCGCACCAGCGCCGCCGCCAGGCGGGGCGTTGTCTCCAGCAACTCCTCCAGCTCCGCCCGCCCGAGAAAATAGACGGTGGTCGCTTCCTCGGCGCAAGCGCCGGCCGAGCGAGGCTGATTATCCAACACCGCCATTTCGCCAAAAAGTCCGCCGGGCGCAATCCGGCTCAAGACCTTCAAATCGCCATGGCCCACCACGGCCGAGATTCTGACCAGGCCCTCCTTGACAAAATAAATTCCGTCGCCGGCGTCGCCTTCGCGGAAAATGCTTTGGTTGGCGGCAAAAGTCAGTTCCCGGGTCATTTCGCGCAAGCGGTTCAGATCCGAAGGCGCGAGATCGCGAAAGAGATTATTAGATTCGAGCGAAACCATACGCCGGATTGTAAAGCCGAAAAAGCGCCGCCGTAAAGCAAAAGCATTCGCTTTCAAACACACAGGATTTCTCTTGTGCTCGCGGAACCCCTGTAGTCTCATCGGGCAGAGTGGGAAAAGTATGCGATTGGTTTGAACTGCGTCAACAGTTGCGCTACCTTAAAGCACGATAAACGCCATCGCGCTTGAAGACGAAATCATCGCAGATATTCAATGGCGTGTGTGAAAGATGCGAAAGGAAAAAATGAGCAAGAATGCCTCAGCGATCCTCGTTTTGACTGTCATTTTGATGAGTTTTAGGATTTGGCGCACCCACGAAAACGCCAAAAAAAAGAACCAAAATCCAAGTTAGGACACTACCAGCAGGTTCGGGTATTTGACACTCTCGCGCCTCGTGTCGTTGCGCGGCAAAAAATTGGGCGTTCTTTCTTCGGATTCCGCCAGCCGGCTTCAAATATGACGACAAATTCCACTTCACTTGGGCTCCTGTGAGAATTTCAGCGGCAAGCCGAAAATGTCTTGTCCTTGGCAGCCTGGCCGCAATTGTGGTTTGGGTTTTTTGCGCCATCGATCAACCGCTTGAGCCGCGATATGGCAGAAAACGACTCTCTGCCTGGGCGGACATCCTCGCCTTGTATTGGGACGAATATCCTGACGAGCAAATGGCAAGGAACGCGCAAAACCTTCACGACGATGCCAAGAACGCCATTCGCCACATCGGTGCGCGTGCGTTGCCTTATGCCATCCAATGCTGTCGGGCGAGAAATGACTCATCCCAGGAAGATTCTGATGATTGGTTCCGAGGGAAAAAGCTTTTTGGCGTTGAAGTTGAAGACCTCTATCTCAGCTTTCGTCCGCGTCATGTTATTTCGGGCAACGACCTGCATGAGCGAAGCGGAGCGATTTTTAGAATTTTGGGGCCGGGCGCGAAATCCGCGATTCCGACTCTTATCAACTTGCCGGGCGACCAGGATGCGGGCGTGGCCCGGACGGCGGCGGGCGACTTGTATGATGTGGGGCCCGATGTTGTTGCTCCTTTAATTTCGGCGCTCACGAACCGAAATGCGCAGATTCGGGGGTATGCGGCGTCTGTTTTTGAACTGCCGTGGCGAGAGGCAACGTCAGCCATCCCTGCTTTGTCGCTTTGCTTGAGCGATCCCGATTCAAAAGTTCGGGCAAGCGCGGCCTGCGCGCTCGGGATCCTCGCCACGAATGGGCCGCCGACGGTCGTTTCGGCGCTGCTGGATGCGCTCGGGAGGGAAACGAATTTATTGGGTACCTTGTCATTGATTGGCGCTCTTGGAAAATGTGGAACTAATGCCCAATCCGCCGTGCCGGCCTTGAAACACCTTGCCCAATCGCAGCCGATAGGCAATTTCTCACACTACTGTCCGGATATTGAAAGGGGTGAACGCGGAAATAGCCAATGTTTATGGGCCTTTGGTGCATGAACGAGGGTGTGAGCGACTTGAAGTTTTTATGCGGTTTCCCAGCATATCCTTTGCCAAACTCCCCGGATGTATGCCGGAAAACTTGTTTTCGCCCAACTCACCGACCTGATCCATCCCGAGCAATTTCGCCGTTGCGTGCGGCGCTACCATGGAGACTATAAAATAAAATCCTTCTCCTGTTGGAGCCAGTTTCTTTGCATGGCTTTTGGCCAGCTCACCTTTCGGGAAAGTCTCCGCGATGTGGAAACCTGTTTGCGCTCGCGCCACGGGCAACTCTATCACCTGGGCATTCATGGCGAGGTTTCCCGCAGCGTCCTGGCCGACGCCAACCGCGAGCGTGACTGGCGCATCTACCATGATCTGGCTCAACTGCTCATCCGCCGCGCCCGCTCCCTTTACGCCAGCGATCCGATTGGAGCGCAACTCAGCGAGACGGTTTATGCGCTTGATTCCACCACCATTGACCTGTGCCTGAACTTGTTTGCCTGGGCGCGCTTCCGCCGGGCCAAGGCGGCGATCAAGCTGCATACGTTGTTGGATTTGCGCGGTTCCATCCCCACTTTTATCTCGATTTCACAGGGCAAACAGGCCGATGTCCGCGTCCTGGACGATCTGGTGCTGGAGGCGGGAGCCTTCTATGTGATGGATCGCGGCTATGTCGATTTCCAACGGCTCTACTGCTTTGTCCTGGCCGCCGCCTTCTTTGCGACGCGCTCCAAAACCAATCTCCAATTCAACCGCTTGGAATCGCGCCCGGTGGATTCTTCCACCGGAGTGCGCAGCGACCAAATCATCTGGCTGCGCAATCCTTCCAGCATCCAACATTACCCGGACAAGCTGCGGCGCATCCATTACGTGGACGCGCAGACAGGCCAGAGCCTGGTCTTCTTGACTAACAACTTCGCCCTCCTCGCCCTGACCATAGCCTTGCTCTACAAGGGCCGTTGGAAGGTGGAGTTGTTCTTTAAATGGATCAAGCAGCACCTGCGCATCAAACACTTCTACGGCACCAGTGACAACGCCGTGAAAACCCAGATTTGGATTTCCATCTGTGTTTACGTGTTGGTGGCGATTGTGAAAAAGCAACTTGAATCCGAGCGGAGCCTCTACAGCATTTTGCAGATCTTGAGCGTGAACGCCTTTGAGCAAGAGCCTCTCCATCAAGTGCTTAGAGATTCACCCCCGCCGACGCCGGAAGACACTTATTGCAACCAGTTGATGTTCAGATACTAATATCCTGACAGTAGTGAATTTCTCACCGTCACCGCGATGGCCGGCGATGTTAGCGCTAAAAAAGATTGATCCCGAAGCTGCAAAACCATTGATTGAAAAATGGAACGCCGATCTCATGAACCGGGCATCTTCCAACGCGCTTAAACGGACTCCTTCGCCGAGTCGGCCTGCGCCGCCGTTGCGCTGAGTCTCGCTCCACGACCCCACGGAGCCTGCCTGAAAATTCTTCGGGCTGTTTGACACCCTTGCGCCTCTGGCCTACCCTGCGTTTCGTGTCGTTGCGCGGCAAAAAATTGGGCGTTCTTCTTTCGACTTTTCCTGATCAGCCTGGCTTCCGGCACGGGCTTGCCCTCGCGGAATCTGCCTTGGAGGAGGGCGTCGAGGTTTACCTTTACTGCATTGATGACGCTGTTCGCGGAATCAGCGAGCCGCAGTTGCAGGCGCTCGCGGCGCGCGGCCTCAAGCTCTACGCCTGCGCTTACGGAGCGCAACGCCGGGATCTGCCGATGGATGAGCGGGCCGCCTTTGCCGGGTTGGGCGCGCTGAGTGATTTGATCGCCGCCACGGACCGTTTTGTCAGTTTCAATTAATCCGATGAATCCTCGCGTGCTTTTCGTGGTGACAAGCGACCCTCGCCGCAGCGGACGGCCAGCCGAAGCGGTGCGAATCGCCGCCGGCGTGGGCGTTTGGCAAAAGGTCGAGATCGCGATTTATCTGCGGGACGAAGCCGTCCGTGCTCTGGGCGAATCTTCCGAGCGGCTGATCGACGAGGATTATTACACGCGCTATTGGCCGGTTCTGGCGGCCGCCAGCCAGCCCGTTTACGTGCAACAAAATGCTCCGGCCTTGCGCGACCTCGGCCCAGCGCTCTTGCCCTTTGCCGAAATTTCCGACGCGCAACTGGCCGAATTGGCGGCGCGTCAAGACTACGTTCTCCGTTTTTAAAATGCGTTCTATTCTTCACATCCTCACCCGGCCCGATGATTTGCTGGCGCGCCAAATCATTTCGTGTCAAGAAGACAAAAGTGAAAACAAAATCGTCGTCGCGGATTTGACCCAGCCATCTCCCGATTACCGCGGCTTGCTCGAAAAGATTTTCGCCGCCGATTCTGTCCAAACCTGGTAGGCCGCCCATTTGACATTTCTTCCAGTTGTTGGACTTTGTTGCCAAGGGAAACGGAATTATGGAGCAAATGGATTGTGGGTCGCCGGACAATTTGCTGCGGCTACCCTTCGACCGAAAAATTGCCGATGCAGGCCCACGGGTGCTTTTTCCTCCTCCTAATCTTGCTCTTAATCTTAATCCTAATCTTCCCAATCTTTTGGAAAAGGATTAAGATTAAGAGGGGCCAAATTGGCGCAGAGCAGAATGCGAGGGTAACAGATTCAAGGAAGGTTTCGATGCCAGGATTCGGGGTGGCGTTGAAGATGCATCACCGAAATAATCAGCAGGTCGTCACCCTCCATAATATAAATAATTCCGTAGGGAAAGCGGTGAGTCCGGCAACGTCGGACGCCGTCGTCCAACACGAACCATGCTGTCGGGTGGATGAGCATTCGTCAGATGGCGCCACGAACTTCCTGGAGAAAATCAAATCCCAGTCCTGGAACTCGGTCTTCGTAATATTTCGCAGCGCTCCGCAATTCCTGAACTGCAGGCCGCAAAAACCGAAACTTCATTTCTTCAATTCATCTTCAATGGTTCGCAATGCTTCTTCGCCGTCCACGGTGGCGAGTTGGCCCGCGCGAAAGGCCGCGAGGCGGTCTTGCGATTCGAGCAGCCACGCCCGGTCAATGGAAATCTGCTCGGCGGGGTCGAGGCTGCGCCAGAGCGTGTCAATAATCTGCGCCCTTTCCGATGGGGGTAGCTTCAAAGCTTCATTTGCGAGGATTTGCCTATCCATGCCTATAATTTAAACCTGCCGTTTGGGCAACGCAAGCCTCATTGGATTTGCGTTCGATTCGATCGTCAAGGTGGCAAGGAACTGGCGAACACCGCCGACACTATGCCCCCGCCACCATAATGCGCAATTTTGGCATGGCCGATTGAAAAATAGCGCGCACCGTGCGCGTCTCTTCTTGACAGGCCCACTCTGAGAACCTTCGAAAAATAGCGCGCACCGTGAGCGGCAGAGATTTGGGATTTTGTGGTGTCTGGAATATTTACCCTGAGAGAGGATTCGCCGTTGCCTTCCTGGTTTGTTTTGCCAAAAGAATTGCGTCGAGATCAAGTCGCTGTCACTATAACAGAATACGAGTCCACTACAAGTAATGTTTGGAAAGTTCGGGTTACCGTCCGTCGCAAACATCATTGGATATTTGGAGTTATTCAAGAGCATTGGGGAACAGTAGATTGGCATCCAGATTCATCTCGAGAACGCACTCCGGCAGCAGAGTATCCAAACTGGGTCGTTATCAAAATCGGTGGAACGAAAGAGGTATATGAACAATCCGAAGCTAATAACCTGTTAAAAATTGTAAAGAAGCCATTGTATTAAAAGAGCGGAATTTAACCGCAAAGAGCACAATGAGCGCATAGACGAAAAAAGTCAAATAGTGATTGAGTCCAAAGTATTTTTCTTTGCGTTCTTTGCGTTCTTTGCGGATAAATTCCTCGTCTTTTTGACGCTTCGGCGTTTTTCGAAAACCAAAGGACGGGCAAAAAGGCAAAAAAATGGGGGCAAAAAAATCAGGTCCTTATATTTTTGCCTTTGCAATCAATAAGGAAACGTCCTTGGTTGCCTACACAACGGGATGCGTTTCGTAAGAAGCCAGGGCCGCGGGTTCGCCGCATTCGAGGCAGCGGTTGATATTGTAGATCGTGCCGCAGTGGGGACAAACGCCGCCGGCGCCGAACATGTCGAAGGCGGTGCGGCATCTCCCGCAAATCCAGAAATTTCCCACGGGCGGAGGATTTTTACACTTGGGGCAGGCCAAGCCGGCGCGTTTGGGCGCGGCGGCAATGACATCCATGGCGCGCGCTTGCTTTAAGCCGCTCCAGCAATTCATCAGCACGAAAGCGGCCATGATGCCCAGCCAGACGGTGAGCCATCCCATGAGAAGTCCGATGGCGCCCAGCGCGACCACCGCCACCACCCCGATGATGCTGGCCGCCATCAAACTGCGGCTGCGGCCTATCATAAACCAGAGGAGGGATCGAAGAATCTGTCCGCCATCCATTGGATAGATGGGCAGCATGTTGAAGATGAGCAAAAAAAGATTGATAAACCAAATGCTGTAGATGAACTGGTAGAGGTTTGGGTTGGCGTCCTCCCAGCCTTGGGACCTGGCCAGAAACCAAATCACGCTCAGGATCGGCACCAGCCCGACGTTGACCAACGGGCCGGCCGCGATGCTCCACAAGGTTGCGCCGGGGCGCGGCGGCGGATCGACATAGGCCACGCCTCCGAGCGGCCAGAGCACAATTTGATCGGCCTTCCCGCCCACGCTGCGGCACGCCAGGGAATGTCCGAACTCATGCAGCAGCACAATGACAAAGAGGGCCACGTATTCCAGGACGACCCAACTCAACGACGAGTAGCTGTGGGGAAGATTGCGGCGATACTGGATTTGAAAAATAGCGACGACAAACCAGGACCAATGCAAAAATACATTGATTCCGGCAAAGTGAAAAAGATGAATGGACCCTTTGCGGTTCGGCACAACTTCCTCAAGCGTGAACCCTCGATAGGCGGGATTCAATCTTTATCACTCTGCGGACGCACCCACATCGGTTCCTCGAGATCGCGCAGATTGGCAAAGTTGCGCAGCTTTTCCATCAGCATCGGCGAAATCTGCGTCCCGGCGGGAACGATGAGCACGCCGTCCCGCGTGAGAACGGCGGCGGTGAGGATGCAGCCCACCCGCAAGTCCTTGATCCCCACCTGCAGAGTCGTCGGTTCCGCTGGAGCGGTGCGCTCCAGATAGATGTCAAAGACCGACGCGACCGCTTCCAGCACCACGGGATCATACCGGCCGCGGCATTGCGCCATGACTTCGAGCGCTTTGGCTTTGGAAATTTTGGTCGATTCGTGCGCGATCAAATCCTGCAGGACCCGCAGAATGCGCGCGCCAATGGGAATGTTCTCGCCCGCAACATCGTCAACAGGAAATCCTGTGCCGTCGAAGTTTTTGTTTTGATAGAGAACCACGGCGGCGGCGGACTCCAGGCGCGGAATGTGGCAGAGGAGGTCATGGCCGATCTGGGGAATGCGCCTTACCATGTCTAATTCCGGCCCACTGAGCAAGACGCCGGAGCGGGATCGCGCCAGCACGGCCTGCGGGATGGTGACGTAGCCGATCTGCGAGAGCATGGCGGCCAGCTCCAGGTCCCACGTTTGTTTCAATTGCAAATGATTGGCCATGGCCAGCATGTATTCGATCAGGCGCTGGGACTTGCCGAAAGAAGGGGCGTCGTGCGTGGCCAGAATGTCGCTGAGCATCCGGGCGCTGCCGTTGAGGGTTTTCTCGAGGACCTCGCGCTCGGCTGTGATCAATTGATACTGGCGGAGGCCGGCGTGCAGACTCGGGATCAGTTCTTCCTGGGGACAGGGCTTGGTCAGAAAACGGAAGATGTGGCCCTGGTTGACGGCGTCGCGCGCCGTTTTTTGGTCGGCGTTTCCTGTCAACATGATTCTAACCGTCTCGGGTGCCGCCGTCTCCATTTCCATGAGGAACTCGACGCCGCTCATCTCCGGCATTTGCATGTCCGCCACGACGACCGCATAGGGGGCGCGGCCGTGCAGCAGGGCCAGCGCCGCCGCTCCGCCCACGGCTGTGTCAATCCTAAATTCTTTGCGGAGGATGCGCTGCAGGGCGGCCAGCAGATTCGGGTCGTCATCGACAAATAAAATTTCTTTATTCATGACGGTTTGCGGGTTCCTGGAGGGCCAGCCGCCACGCCTCTACCCGAGACGAAAGACCGAGAAGTTCAAGGGCCCTGGCATCCATAGGCGGCTTGGGCGCGCCAGGAGGGCAGTTGGAGCGCTCGCGCTCCAGGACGTTGGCGGCGTGAACGCTGATCAGCGGGCTGAACACCGGCTGCGTAGCGCGGGAGGGACAGTGATGAAGCGTCACGGCCTCCACCACCGGCACGGGCAAGCCCCATAAGCCGATCAGATACCCGCCAATATTGGCGTGGTTCGCTCCGAAGACCTTTTGTTCGGCCAAGGTAAATTCCAAGCCGCCTTGCGCCAGGCGCGTTGCCTCCGTGTAAGCTTCGGGCAGATTGACGGCCAGGACAATTTTCCCGATGTCGTGAAGAAGCCCTGCGGTGAAAGACTCTTCGGCGCCTTTGGCGTCCTGGCCTTCGAGTTGGGCGATGCGCCGGGCCGAGCGGGCGACCCGCAGGCTATGAAGCCACAACGCCTCGAGATCGAGCGGGCCGGTTTCAGCTTCGGCAAACTCGGAGAAAGCGTGAAGACACAGCACCAACGACTTGATCGTGTCCAGCCCCAGATATTCGACGGCTTCTTCCGCGCTGGACAATTGCCGGCGCAACCCGAAGAAAGCCGAGTTGGCCAGTTTGAGGACTTGGGCCGTCATGCCCATGTCCTGACCGACGACGCCGCCGATTTCGTGCAGAGAGGTGTCGGGCCGGCTGACTTTTTCCACCACTTGCATGTAAAGGGCAGGGAGGCTCGGCAGATGGTTCATCCGGCAGACTAACTTCGTCAGATCCGTATTATGGAGTGAATCTTCCAGGCTGGAGGCGCGGTCGATGGTGGCTTTAAGGGACTCGGGATCGCAGGGTTTGGCCAGGTATTGGTGGGTGGACCCGACGCATTTGAGAATGAGATCCTTGTCGGCGTAACCAGAGAGGATCAAACGCACGGTGCGCGGGTGGCGTCTCATGACCTCGGTCAGCAGCTCCGCCCCGTTCATCTTGGGCATGAGCATGTCCGAGACGATGACATCGAAAGGTTTTTGGTCGAACAGGCGAAGGGCTGCCTCGGCGCTGTCAACGAATTCCATTTCCCACGCTCCGCGCATCGAGCGGAGCATGCGTTGGAGGCCTTGCAGGATCATCGCCTCGTCATCGACAAACAAGATGCGCTTTTTCAATTCTTGGGCGTAGTGTGGCCGTTTTTGTTTTCGTGCTGAGGAAGGCGAATGAGGAAGGTCGTGCCGTGGCCCGTTTCCGATTCAAAAGAAATCTCGCCCTGGTGTTTATCCACGACAATCGAGCGCGCGATGGCCAATCCCTGTCCGGTGCCTCGCCCCATTTCCTTGGTGGTGAAAAACGGATCAAAAATTCTCCCGCGCACCGCTTCCGGGATGCCTGTGCCGGTGTCGCTGATGCGGATTTCCACATTGTCCCCATCGCGCCGCGTGCTGACCCCAATGACGCCTTCGGCTACGCCGCTGCCTTTCTCCGCGATGGCATGGGCCGCGTTGACAACGATGTTGAGAATGGCCTGGTTGAATTCCCCGGGCAGGCAGAAGACCAGCGGCAAGGACGGGTCAAAGTCCGTCTCCAAGGCGGCGACGTATCTCCATTCGTTCCGGCAGACCGTCAGCGTGCTCTCGATGGCGCGATTGATGTCAAGAGGAACTTTATTCTCCGTGCCGGGATGCGAAAAATCTTTCATGGCCTGGACGATTTTGGCCACGCGCTGCACGCCGGCCAGCGTCTGCGCGATGGAGAGCGGGATGTCTTTCTCCAATTCGCCCAGGTTGAGGGTTTCAATCCTTTGGTCGATTTTCGCGGTCAAATTCTTGGCGAAGGATTGGCCGCGCGCGGCTTCCAGCAACAAAGTGAACTGCCCCATCAAACCGATCACGTCGTTGAAGGCATCCTGCATGAAGCGGAGATTGTCCCCGATGAATTGGGTGGGGGTGTTGATCTCGTGGGCGATGCCCGCGGCCAACTGGCCGATGGACTCCATCTTTTGGGCATGGCGTAATTGAATCTCCATCAAATGCCGCTCGTGCTCGACCCTTTTGCGCGAGGTCAAATCATGCGCGATCCAGGAGAGGAATTCGACTTTGCCATCGGCGGATTTATGCGCCACCACAACTTGCAAAACGGGAACTTCCACTTTGGAAGAAGGGAGCAGGGTTGATTCCCCCGTCCAAACCCCCCGCTCGACCGCCGTCGGAATGATCTCCCCTAAAATGCGTTCCAAGGCTGCGGGCGGATGGATGTCGCCCAGGCGCAGGCGTGAAACGTCCTCCTTTTCGCCAAGGTGGAGAATCTCGCGACCAGCCTGGTTGAGATAAAGGATGTGCCGGGTGTCAATGTCCACCATGGCCACCAGGTCGGGGGTGGCTTCGACAATGGCTTGGAGGCGCTTTTGGGTTTGCTCCGCTTGGGTCCGCAACATCGCGCCCCGGCGCAGACGGGCCTCGATCGCCGTCAGCAGGGTGTGCATGGGGAACGGTTTGAGCAGAAAGTCATCTGCGCCTTGTTCCATTCCGCGGCGCACCGCCTTGGGGTCGTCCGATCCCGTCATAAAGATGAAGGGAATGGCGGACGTCATGGAATTTCCCTTGAGCGTATCGAGCACCGCGTGGCCCGTTCCGTCCGGCATCTCGACATCACAAATGATCAGGTCAGGCCCGTGGGTTTTGGCCGAGAGGATGCCCTCCTGGCAGGTGGCCGCTTCCAGCGCGGCGAACCCCTTGGCTTCCAGAGCGAGGCGCAGAAGCCGGCGAAACGACGATTCGTCGTCGATCAAGAGGATCGTTTCCATCTATTCCTCTTATCGGCAGATGCGCATGGATTATTGAGCGGAACGCGGATGCACGAGGATTAGAACAGAAGGAAACGAAGTTAACGAAGAATGAAATTTCCCTCGCGACAATGTAATTTGATTTCGGAAGTATAAAGATAACGCACTGGCTGCTGCGACCCTAACCGCCCGCACCATTGAGGAACTTCAACGCCGCGTAGGCTTGACCGGATGGCCGCACGATGCAAGGATTTTTAGGAATGAAATCCATCAATGGATGTTTCAGCTACTGGCGTGGAAATCTATCCGCCGCGAAGGAGCGCCATAAAATGACCATCCTTGTTGTGTTCGTTCTGTGGCAGGGGCTTTATTTTGCATCAAACTACTGGAATATTGATTTTGTTAGGATCGCAGCCCATTCGAGGTGGTTTGATGCAATGGAGATTTGCTCTATTATCGGCTTCTCGATATGGGGATTATTTTGGCTTCCATACGTAAGACATGAAGTGCAGGTGGACGAAATAAAGAAACTAAATGGACAACTTGCTGAAAAAGAAAAACAAAAACATGTAAAGGACAAACTTGGAGAACTTTTAGCACGCATTGAGTCGTTCATTCTTGACCTCCATTTAGGGTTGGGGGAATTCACTGGCGCAGTTTCCGACAAGGCATATTCCGACTTTGGGCAATTCTGCAACGAAGTTTCTGTTTTTATGCAAGCTGAATTAGATAATGCGACTGCGCAGTATTTCTTGAGCACCGTCGGCATGGAGTGGACTACGGCAGATGAAAAATTCACAGATGAATGGAAAAAACGGCAGGGGCTTGAAGACATCATGGTGCATCGCGCAAAACGACTGCAAGCAATTATTGAGAAAGTAATGTAAAACGGACTGGCGCAAGGGGGGGGCGTTTTGAAGACCAATCCGACTATAAACATGGCCCGAAATTATAGTCGATAATGGGTTGACAATCCAGTGCGTAAGATTTAAAGTAGAAGCATGAGAGAGATACAAGACAAAGCGAACTTGGAAAAGTCGGAAGTGGTTGAACAAATTCCACTGGCGTGCGCGGACGAGCGTTTGGCGGTGGAGTTTTTGGAGGAAAAGATATGGCAAGGCACGCCAGTTTGCCCGCACTGCAATTCGGAAAGCGTCATTAAATTTATGGACGCCAAGACAGGCCAGCGGAACAAGCGGTTTTTGTGGAAGTGCCACGCTTGCAAAAAGCAATTCACGATTCGGGTTGGAACGGTCATGGAGGAATCGCGGATACCATTGCGCCACTGGGTTTTTGCGATGTGGCGTTCAGCCACCTCCAAGAAAGGCGCGGCGGCATTGGAAATCAAACGGCAGTGCCAGATTAGTTATCCGTCCGCTTTGTTTATGATGCACCGAATACGGCTGGCCATGACTGACGGGCCGGAGTCCGGTTTGAAGCTTGACGGTATTGTTGAGTGCGATGAAACCTACGTAGGGGGTAAACCTCGGCCAGGAACTGGCTATCACAAGCGCGGGCGGGGAACGGATAAGCAGCCGGTTTTCGGCATGGTGGAACGGGGCGGAAACATTCATCGCCGGGTTGTGGCCGACGTAAGCGGCAAAACTTTGAAGTCGGCAATCCGCGAATGCGTGAATCCAAGCGCAACGATAATGAGTGACGAATGGCCGTCCTATCGTGGTATTGGAAAAGACTTTGCGGGCGGACACCGGTTCGTGAACCACGGGTTAAAGCAATATGTTCGCGGAAATGTTTCAACCAACACGGCGGAAAGTTCGTTTGCCATCCTGAAGCGTGGCATTGTTGGCATTTACCATTCGGTGAGCAAGAAGCACCTGCACCGTTATGTCAACGAGTTTGACTTCCGGTGGAACGCCCGCAAAATGAACGACGGCGACCGCACAGTGGCACTCATGCAAGGCGCACTCGGCAAGCGGTTGGACTACAAAACATTGACGCGATGAACAGTCGATTAAAACAGGCCGTCTGCATGGTCTTGAATGGTGCCAACAATAACCTTAGACCATTTGCCCGTCTTGCCGAATGCGTTGGAGCATTCGAGTTCCTGCGGTTTCTGGTGCTTTATCAATCGGCTTATTATGACATCCGTAGTTGCCCCAGTGTAGAATGCGGCGAGCAGGTTGGTGGCTGGCAAAATAACAGCGAGCCCGCCGCCGAGGCATGAATACGCCAGCGAGAGTATAATATACACAAATGAAAAAGCTGAATATTTCAATCGCCATCTTCCTTTGTAAAGTCGGCAAATTTCTGGTGCTAATGCGCCGAGCATTCCTACAAGGAATATATGACTACTGGCCGGGATGCTATTTTGCGCCACCTGATTATCAAAGCATACTGTATGAAAAGCACAAGTGCCCAAAATGCGGCAACGAATTTTAAAACGGATGAATAAAATACACATGTTGGCATTCATGTTTTGCCTTGTCTTTGGTTGCTCGCAAAAGAATCAGCCACCAGCATCGCCACGTAAGATTTTTGGCGCGTTTGGATGGAAACTTGGGTTGATTGCGCCAGCAGAATGTAAACTTGACACAAACCTTTCATTCATTTTAGAAACAACAAATTATCCACCATTCGAATATGTTGGCTTTAGCACTCTTGACGACGGGCGAATTTATTTAATTTGGGCTGGGAATACCAGCCTTGATATTGAAGAAAAAGAGGTGCTGCTATCCGCACTGAAGGATAAATATGGCGATATAACACCTGCACATTCTGGAGAAAACGGAACGTATGCAATCGAAGACGGATACGCAACTATTACGATTAATTACAACCAACGAGATAACTATTCGAACTATGCGTATATTCTCTAT
>Ga0075522_10000706_pt1 | contig 24468 bp, 14 predicted proteins | sample NGEPerA_FD_74796 | JGI IMG/M metagenome (GOLD analysis project Ga0075522, IMG submission 74796) | Arctic peat soil microbial communities from the Barrow Environmental Observatory site, Barrow, Alaska, USA - NGEE PermafrostL2-A | ecosystem: Environmental > Terrestrial > Soil > Wetlands > Peat ...
GAGAAATCGATGTATCTTTCGGTCATCAAGAAAGGTGGGCTCCACCGCCAATTGGGCGACGGATATACGCTTGCCTTGCCGACAGACGACCATGACCCCCTCAACTTGAAGCCGGCGTTGGACGACATACAACGCTTCTTGGATGCCGGCCTGGGAGCGCGCGTCGCCGTCACCGAAATTTTGGCGCGCCTTGCCAAACCTCCTTACGGCGTCCGGGCCGGGCTGGCGCCGCTGCTACTCGCCATTACCGTCAAGGCTCGTGCTCATGAGTTGGCCGTCTACGAGAATGGAACCTTCCGATCCTCCTTCGGAGCGGAGGATTTTCTGCGGCTAACAAAGGCGCCGGGCACATTCGAGCTGCAGCACTGCCGGTTAGAAGGCGTCCGTGCGGAGGTGTTCGCCCGACTCGCGGAGACCTTCGCGCACCCGACCGAAGTCCGCGAGCCTCAGATTCTTGACGTGGTGCGGCCGCTTTGCCGGTTCGCTGCTCAATTGCCGGAATACACACGAAAGGCAGGAGCACTAGAAAGCGCGGCCGCCAAGGTTCGGGACGTGCTCCTGTCGGCAACGGACCCGTCACGCATGCTTTTCAACGATCTACCGCTGGCGTGCGGCCTTGCGCCCTTCTCCACCGCGGAAACGGCTGATCTAGAACGCGCGAAACTCTTTGTCACAAGATTGGAGGGCGCCGTAAACGACCTCCGCGCGGCTTATCCCCGCCTCTTAGGCAGGTTTATCGAGACTGTGAAAACGATCCTGGTGCAGGACATGGCAGGGTTCGACCGCGCCGCATTGGCACGCCGCGCTGCAAGAGTGACGCTAGCCGCCAAACTCCCCCGCCTACGCTCGTTCGCCTTTCGTCTACGAGACCCAGGGACCTCCGACGAGGCGTGGGCCGAAGCTCTCGCCAGCTTTTTGATCTCGAAGCCGCCCGCACGCTGGGGAGCCGAAGACGAGACACGATGCCTGGAGCAACTCGCTGCGCTTGGCGAGCTCTTTCATCGTGTCGAAGTTGCGGCCTTCGATCGCGGGGGCGACCGCCCGTCTCTTGAAGCCCTGCGGGTCAGTCTCACACGTGCCGATGGTGAGGACCGCGTGCAGATCATCGAAAATGCAGCACTCGATCCGTGCCTAGAGCAGCATTTGATGACTCTCCGCAAATATCTGCCGCTCGGCAAAGACGAGCGCTTGCAATTTCTCACGAAGCTATTGTGGGAGGAGTTAGCAGTCAGCAGCATCGATCAAGAGACCGCTCCGGTCAGCGCCGACGCGAAGCAAAGGCCGCAACGCACATGAACGACTCAGCGAGAATTTATTCGCATCCTCGCGCCCTGGAAGATCAGGAGACGCGGCACATACTTAGTCTGTCTGGCGGGAAGGATAGTGCCGCGCTCGCGATCTACATGCGCGATCGCATTCCTCGCATGGAGTACATCTTTCATGATACCGATAAGGAACTTCCAGAAACGTACGGCTATATTGCCTCGCTTGAGGCGATCTTGGGCAAGCCAATCATTCGTACAACCCCTGAGCATTCCTTCGACCATTGGCTAACGGTTTTCAAGGGCATGCTGCCCTCAAACCATCGGCGCTGGTGTACCAAAATGCTCAAGCTAAAGCCGTTTGAGACCTATGCTGGAGACGGGCCGGTCATCAACTACGTCGGTCTCCGCGCCGACGAAAATCGAACTGGATACATCAGTACGAAGCCTAATATCTTACCAGTGTATCCCTTCCAAGACGATGGATTGGTAAGGGCCGACGTCATCCGCATTCTGGAAGATAACGGTCTGGGCCTGCCGCCCTACATGGATTGGGGCCGGTCGAGGTCGGGTTGCTACTTCTGCTTTTACCAACAAAAAATCGAGTGGGTACGCTTGTTTGAAACCTATCCAAAATACTTTGCTCTAGCTATGGAGTACGAAGAGAAAACAGTACAGATCGGCGCGCAGTTCTATTGGTGCAAAAACGAGCCACTGCGACAACTCTGCAAACCCGAACGAATGCGGGCGATAAAAGACAATTGGGAAAAGACGGAGGCGCGCCGCCGGTCTGCTCGACGCAATGTATCGTTGGTGGAGACCTTGGGTGGGCTTAGTACCGAAGACGATCCCCATCTTCGTGACGGCTGTCTTGTGTGTTCCCTCTAACCACCCATCAGTCGCCGTAATTCGAACACCGTCTCCCCCAGCCCAAGCCGCTCGCCTGAAGGAGCACCACGCCGAATTCTTCCAGCGAGCTAAGGAGTACGAGGAAATAAGCGTACGCTATAGCCAACAATTTTACTGGTGCCAAAGCGAATCGCTTGCTGAACTCGAACGGCCGGAGCGGATCGCTGAAATCACAGCCAATTGGGAGGCCAGTTCAGGCACGCAAGCGCGCTAAACGCAAAGATGCTCCGCTCGGGGACACCCTGGGCGGGTTGGAGCCCGCAGATGACGCACACCTACGCGATGAGTGCTGAATCTGCTCGCTCTGGCTCTCTGCGGCGTGGCGCACGTCAACGACTGGAGAAGAAGACGAGACCGCTTATAGCCCTGCGGCTATCTTCTTGAGCGGTAGGTCTTTTTGAGGGCAGAATGGCAGGGGTGGGCGAACGCTGGATCCGGTTCTTGCGTCAGTACGGACCGATCCCACGCAACGATAACATGTTCGACGAACACATCCGGCGGTCGGCAGACCGGCTGGGAGTGCAGTCGATCTCGTTTAAGCATCCCCTCGAAGAAAATGTTCTCGGCGTGTTCGGCTCTCGCGATGCCATCCCGAGTTGCGTCGTGCTGACCGGCACCGCCGGGGACGGAAAGAGTCATCTCTGTGGTCGTGTTTGGCAGAGCTTGGGCGGCCAGCCTGAGGCTTGGTCGACGGATGAAATCTATTTCCAACTCCCCGTGGAGATAGATGGCCGCATCGTCAACCTCCAGGTCATTCGTGACCTCACCGCGCTTCCAGAGCAGGATCTAAGCGGCCGGTATTCTAGCAAGGAGGCGCTGCTTGAACAGCTCAGCAGCGCGCTGTTCCGTCCCACGTCGAACAATATCTTTCTCTTGGCGGCGAACGACGGCCAGCTGATTGAGACTTGGCGGAAAATGAGTGCTGGACCGAACGCCGCACGTGCCCATGCCCTCTTTGAGGCGCGTTTGATGGGAGACAAGGACCCTGAGCCCAACGCGCGCCTCGAGTTTTTCAACCTCAGCACGGTCTCAAGCGCCACGGTCCTAGACTTGTCCCTGGAAGCGTTGCTTGCCCATGACGGTTGGCAGACCTGTTACTCAGAGGCCGAAGATGATGGCTTCTTCGGTCCGCGCTGTCCGATCCGCAAAAACTACGAGCTGTTGAAGGAGCCGCTTGTCCGCTCTCGTCTCCGAGCGCTGTTCCAACTTTGCGACTTCAATGAGCTGCACACGCCGATCCGCCGTGTGCTCATGCTACTCGCCAACGCCGTCCTCGGCCATCCGGGTGTAAAGGATCGATTGATGTCGCCCCACGACATCCGCGATGTAATTTTGAGCGGGACGACGCATCAAGCCAGCCTCTACAGTAATTTCTTCGGCGCAAATCTCGGTAGCACGAAGCGTGAGGCGTTGGAGATCTTCGACTATCTGGGGCGTTTCGGTATCGGACAAGAGACGACGAACAGGATCGACAACATCCTCATCTTTGGTGCCGAGGATGAGAACCTGCGATCTTACTATGAGGCGCTGATACGCGCCGATGACTTCTATGGCGCCACCGATCGCTATCGTGCGGCTCAGCACGCCTATGTAGAGACGCCGGAGGAAACGGTTGGGGATCGACACGTCTTCCTGGACCTGCTCATTCAGCAGCGCCGCGGACTGTTTTTCAAAATCCCCGAGGACCTAGTGGAAGAGCTCAAGCTTTGGAACCTCACGGTTTTCACGGGAGCGGGTGAGTACCTTGCGGATGTTGCTGCGCCGCTCCTTGCAGGTGGTCGTATCTCTCGCCGGATCGTCGCGCGTCTAATTAATGGCCTCAACCGTATTTTTACCGGCATGCTCGTGGCCACCGATCGCGAGCTTCTCTTAGCCACGAGCCTGTCTTTTTCGGGCGCCGCCGTCAGTCAGCTGTTGGAAGATCGCATCTCAGTTGCGTCCCGCGGCCGGCACGAAAAGATCGACGTTACACTTGAGCGCGGCTTCCCGTTCTTAAACGTCCATATGCCGGACGGCGGCGTTTCCTCGCTGCGCCTCAACCTTACGCGCTACGAATTCCTGATGCGAGTCGCCGACGGTGCGTTGCCTGGGAATTTTTCCAGAGAGTGCTATGAAGACATTCTAGCCTTCAAGAGTACTCTTCTGTCGGTTGCCGCTCACTCTCGTTCATTACTCGATACTGGCGATCCTGCCGATCTCACGTTTCGGCTCCTGAGCCTTGATTCGGCCGGTAGCCCGATGGAGGAGATCGTGGAGGTGGGCTGTGACTGAGATCATCGTCGCACTATCGCCACCGCACCCGAACGATCACCCCGACAACAAGATGTGGGTGGATGAGCAGATCTGGGGTCATCGCCTGTGGGACTCGCAGAGTCCATGGCTGATCTTCCTCGAGTTCCTCACCGTTGCCGAAGCTTGCCACCGGGACGGTCGGCTCCTAGACGATCAGGGGCCGCTCTATCCGCTCAGCTATCGTCCGAACAAGCGCATGTACTTACGTAACATTCTTTACAACAACGAGATTATATTCCAAATCGCCGACCGCTACGCTGACGGCGCAACCGCATGGCGGCATTGGCTAGATTGGATGCAGGATAACGCTCAGGCCGTTCCTGATCGCGATTTCTCCTATCTGAAGAGTCGATTTCACTCCTTCCACCAATTCGCAGCCTTGGTCGGGATGATCCGCTCTTCGACAATCGAAAGCGGATCGAACAAGCGTTGGAGCTCGCGATTTGTTTTTCCTTTTGGGCCCCACGGGATCTACGAAGATCTCAACGTCACCGGCAGCCGCGAGTACATTTATTTCGGTCTTCCGGGCGAGCTTCTCTATCAGATGGTCATCCGCTCAATCCACGCTGACGCCTTGCGGCCCTACCTAACTGCAGCGTTCGAACGGCAAGATCCCTGTGATCGGCTGCTCGCCCTTATGCAACCCGATCGACCGGACGATCCTCAACATCGCGGCAACAGCTACCTCCCCTACGCCTCGCACCCGGCCTTTGACGCGTTCGCACAAGACTGGCTACGAGTCTTCGAATTGGAACTGCCGCGCTTCGACGCCTACCCGCACCTTGCTACGCTTAGCGCCTTCCATCTGGCGCTCTACCAGCTCGTAGTCGCCGCGAAACTTTGTGCCGAGCCCCCACCATCCTTCGTATGCGAGGTGGTCGCACCACGGAAAACGCTCGTACGCGAATTGTCTGTAATGAGTTATCTGCGCAACAATCAGCTCTCCCTCCGCGCTGTGGAAGAATACGTTCGCGCCATTGGTCGGACGCCAGCTTGGCGCACGGCCTCAACCGATCCCACTGGATTCGCTGCTTGTCGGCAGCTCATGCGCGATCACGTACGTTGGCCGCGTGACAACGATGATTACGACGGACCAGCCGAGCCAGAAGCGTTGCTCGCGGAATTGCGACGCGCAGCGTTGGCGCGCCACCGCCAACACGTTGCCAACGTACACCGGAGTTATGGTGGCGGCGCCGGCCTCGTGTCACGCCGCGGGACAAATCGTGTTCGCTATGCGCCCACGGATGCCCTTCTGAAGGCGCTAATTCTCGCCAACGTTCCTGCACGAATGGAATACACCGAGTTTCTGACCGTGATATTCGAACGTTATGGCCTTGTGTTCGGCGAGCGCGAAGCGCGACGGGTCCTCAACGCCGAGGAGTTCGATAAGCGCGCCTTCCAAGCGAACTCGGAACGACTAGAGAGCCGCTTGCGCACGCTCGGGATGCTGCGGCGCCTGTCTGACGCCTGCGCCTATGTCGAGAATCCTTTGCGGAGGACGGCTCTGTGAACGTCCCCGAGCTCGTCGGCGTCGTTACGGCCGCTGTCCTTCGCGAAGAACTGGTGCCGGACGCCGCGGAACCTGCGCATGGCACTAGCCGTTTCGCGCTCAATTTCAGCGCAGACCAGACGGCGGCAATCGCGCACGCCATCCTGGCCGACCAGTTCCTCCGCGACCGGATCGAAATCAAGCTTCCGGCAAGCTACGTCAGCGATTACGGCCTGCCTGATGAGGCGTTGACCACGCGCCCAGCCACTTACTTCCGAAACGCTGCCTGTCCCAAGGCAGCCTTCCTTCTCGCCGAGGTCGAACACGACGAGGAAGCATCGTTCAACGAGATCGCGCGGCTGGGACCCGCGGAACTATTGGACCGTCTCGACTTATGGGTCCACATCGTTGCCAAAGGCCTGCACGTGCCCGATGAGCAAGTGCGCTGGTGGGAGAGGGCACTGACCGGTCTGCGTGACCTCCGTCTCGTCTCACTTGACCGCTTTGCCAACTATGTACTGCGTACCCGCTGGGCGATCGATGTCGAGGGACAACCCCTGCTTTTTGCGCTTGGCACCGCCTTGCCGGCTCTGCGGTTGCCGCGCGATAGCTGTTACTTCAATGTCATCAAAGAGAAGGCGCGGGGGTTCCCGTCAGCGTGGAGGGCGCAGTTCACCGCCGCTCAACGTCGCAGGGCCGGTCTTCTTCTGAAGCAGACAGCATCGCAGATTCTGCTCAATGAGGAAGATCTGGCCTCATCCTTTGAGAAGGTCCGCGACGTTATCCCGGAAATCCGGCATCCGGCCGTGTCGGCCTTTATCTCGGCGCCAAGCGGCTGGAACGTCCAAGCGGCAGAACTTGCCGAGTGCGAGTGGGAGGAGATTAAGCCTCTCTTCGATGGGCTCCAGCGAGAGAAGTTCAATCTCGGCCAGGAGACGCTGGACCTTTACGCCGAACGAGAACCCGGGCTGCTGTCGGAGGATGACCAGGAGTATCTGAAGCTACTGGTTCGCCGCAAGACGACGGAGTCGAAAGACGAGGATGTTACCTTCTACGAAGCGCACCGGAACGAACTGAAAGAGGATCGCAAACTCAAATCGGCGTGGGATCGCTTTGTTTTCGGCCGACCAGTCGAAGCCACCGACCTCATGGCCGGCATCGCCGCCGCTCTTGAGCCCCTCTTCAACCGTCAATCCTCTGGTCAAAACCGCAAGCTCCGCATTCGCTGCGACCGCGCCACCAAACGGGATATGCGTGAGCTCAACGTTGAAGCCGGGCTTTATTTCGCGCACAGATACGCCGGTCTACGACGCCTATTCGGCCCCCGGGTGGCATGGGACGTCGGCGATCTCTTTGAGTTCCCGGAACTCGTGGCGGGTTGGCGTGTCGCTGGTAAGGGAACACTCAATCGCTCCGTCTCCAGATCGGCACTCCAACTCAGGTTCGTTCTTGAGCTTGAGACGGAGACCGACACCAGTGACATCCAAACCTGTTCTGCACAACTCATCTGGCGCTTCGAACCCAACTCGGCGTCGTGCCAACTCGCTGAAGATTGGGAGCGGCTCGCTCGCCAGCCCTTGATCTTCTGCCGTGCCGCGCGCGAGTTCTCAAGTACGAAAGCCCGGGCGAAGACAGTCGACCTGTCCGACGTCAAGACCTTCGTCCCTGCGTACGATAGGGATCGAGGCTCCTTTGTGCCTGTTTTCAAGGCCGACCGTGACCTTGCCGCGCAATGGCGAGTGAACCTAGCTGCATCTCAGGATCAGCGATTCCTAACCGTCGCAACGGTCGCCGAATTGGCGGAACGCTTCGACGCGTTCGAGGCGGCGTACGCCAAAGCGATCCGCGGCTTCACTGACCACGGGGCCGGAAATCTCAACAACTTTGAGCAACTTACAGCCTATTCGATCCTGTTGGATGCCGTCGTGACACTCGCGAAGGGAGATCGGAACCGCGATCTTCTGCTGAAACCCCTCTTGCAGATCGGCGTCGTTCCCGTAGATGGCGGCGCTCCTGCTGCGGTCGTCACACCCTGGCACCCTCTGCGCTTGGCTGCAATATGGCGGAAATCCCAGCTCGTCGCGGATCTCATCAATCGCCTGCTGAGCGCCCGTGAGGTCGGCGACGCACGCCTGTTTTTCAAGGATCTGGAGCACGACCTTTCACACCCGCTCTATCCGGAGATCGTGGTGGTCTGGACCGACGACGGCCCGCAGCTTTTGTCGGTCAGCGACACTGTGCAGGACTTCAGCCTGCATGAACCACCGGTGACTTCTTCAGAGGGCGGCGATGATACAAACGAAAGCCCGACCGAAGGCAGCGAGTGCGTACTCGATCTCGTCCGTCGTTACCTCGCACTGCACCCGCACGAACGCGCCAACATGTCGGTCGTTCTGTTCAACTGTGACTCGGCCCGTCTACCCCAGGCGGTTGTCGATAAGATCGGAGAAATTCACGACGATGACGAGGACGTGCGCTGCCAAGTGCTGCTGCGCCACATCGATTCAGAACGTCTTCGTGAGGTGTACCGGTCCATCCTCGGGGCTGACATAACCACTGATGCTTACAGCGCCAGTGAAGCTACTCAAGATTTCATGGCACGCCTGCGGATCTCCGTAATCGCCGACCAAGCTCCTCCACCCGACCCCAAAGATGGCTGCCCCTACGACATCGTCTTTTCTCAGGATGTCATCTCGCGCCACGCCCGCGTTGAATGGTACGCGGAAACGGCGGATCCGGCCGACATCCGGACGTGGCTGCCCTCACGCTGGTCCCGGCGCCGTCCGGCAGCCGCAGACGACCTTAAATCCGCAGTCTATCTCTGCTGCCCGATCCAAAGCACGGATGGCTGGTCCTATCTCACGGCGCTGGCCACATTGTTTCGTGGCGACTGGGACGGCGACACGAAACGTCGCATGTTGCCAGTTCGGCAGCTCGATTTCCGAGACGGGCGCACCGCGCGAATCTTCCAAGAGACACATGATCTCGGGAACTGGGTCGTGAATTTTGACGAACTCCTGGACCGGCGACAGCTCCTCAATCAACACGTTCGCGTCATCCGCTACAAACAGTCGGCGACACAGGGTCGTAATGTCATCATCTCGTCCCGTGCCCCACTTGGGCTGCTTAGGTCGATGATCTTGCATCGCCTCCGTGTTCTTGGGCTCGATCTCTCTGACGGGGATCTTCGTGCCCTTGCCGACCGCCTGATCCAGGACGCCAACGATGTCTCGGGAGATATTGTCTTACGTGCCGCAAAACGTGGCCAAAGTGCTAGCGAGCTTATCGGTGTCGTCCTAAGTCGGCAGCTCGTCCGCGATGAGTTAGGGGACGACCGGCTCTTCGGCTGGTACTTCCTTGACGATTACGCAGCATGGATGGGACAGCGCGAAGAGCAGTTAGCCGATTTGCTTGCGCTCAGCCCGGAGATGACGCCCGACGGCCTTCTTCGCGTCACCATGGTGGTGACAGAAGCGAAGTACGTGGACCTCGCGAGCCTGGCAGTGAAGCGAAAAGAATCCCAGAAACAGCTCAGAGACACAGTACGCCGTATAGAAGAAGCGGTATTTGGAGACCCCGAACGACTTGATCGCGACTCATGGCTCGCGCGTCTCGCAGACCTAATGCTTGACGGAATCCGGCTGCCAGCCGCCAGCGGGATTGATCTTGGGGAATGGCGCCGCGCGATGCGAGAAGGCCGCGCCGACATCAATCTCAAGGGCTATTCGCATGTGTTTGTGCCGACCGCAGTCGATGGCTCCGATTGCACCGACGTTTCGGAGATCCCTGGCACCGCCAACGGCTTCCAGGAGATCTACGGGCGTCCTGCGTTGAAACGTCTGCTCCAAGCCTACTGGCTTCGACAAAGCACGCGCGAGCACCGTGTCGCCTTTGGGGCAGAGTACCTTCAGTCCGAACCGGTTTGGCGTCGACCCGGCAGCGGGGACTTGGCCGCCGCCAGCCGCACACCACTCCCGTCAAGACCGGTCACGCCTGTCGACGCGGGTTTCGCACCTGCAATCTTAGAACCGATTGCATCAGCTGAAGCCTCGACAATCGTCGCGGTCGACACATCGCTTCGGCCGGCGGATGGGTGGGCCTATCGAGCCATCCCGCGACTGCTAGCACTTGCGACCGCTCACGTCGATCATGGTGACGACCAGGAGTGGCTTAAGCACGTCTCCGCCGTGACCAAGAGCGCGCTTCAGCAACTCAAGCTTCAGGCCAAGCTTCTCGACAGCGCGCTCACGCCCAATAGCGCACTTCTGAAGTTTGCGGGAAGCGCCAACATGACGGTCGATCAGGTCTTGCGCCGACGATCGGAACTCCTCACCACCTTCGCGCTAAATGTCATTTCTGTTCGGCCGGAGCCTGGAGCCGTCGTGCTTGCCGTCGAGCGCCCTCTGCGTCGCGTCGTCACCGTCCAAGACCTTTGGGCACGCTGGCAGCCTGAAGCTGGGGGCTGGGGCAACCAAGATCTTTTGATCGGAGTCCGTGAGAACGACGGTAGCCTGCTGTTCCTGTCTCCGGGTCGCTTCCATGCTCCGCACACGCTCATTGCCGGAAGCACAGGTAGCGGCAAGTCGGTGTTGATGCAGAATATCATCCTGGCTATCGCGGCGACCAACACGCCCGAGCAGGCGCGCATCCTCCTGATCGACCCAAAGCAGGGCGTCGACTATTTCGCGTTCGAAGACTTGCCTCATCTTGAGGGTGGCATCATTGACTCGCAGGAGATCGCGACACGACAGCTGACGGAACTCGTCGGCGAGATGGACCGCCGGTACCGCCGCTTCCGAGACGCCCGCGTGCCCAATCTAGCCGCCTACAACGCCAAGGTCCTCCCAACCGACCGCCTGCCGGCGATCTGGCTGATCCACGACGAGTTCGCGGAGTGGATGCTCACCGACGATTACAAGGAGGCCGTGGCGACCGTCGTCCAGCGGCTTGGAGTGAAGGCGCGCGCGGCCGGCATTTACCTGGTATTCGCCGCCCAACGACCGGACGCCAATATCATGCCGATGCAGCTGCGCGCGAACCTCGGAAACCGTCTTATCTTGCGCGTCGACTCCGAAGGCACCTCAGAAATCGCTCTGGGCGAACGCGGTGCCGAGCGGCTCCTTGGACGCGGACATCTACTGGCCAAGCTCGAAGGCGAGCGGGACCTCTGTTATGCTCAAGTACCGTTCGTCGAGCCCAGTCTTATCGAGGCTCTGGTGGCTACAGCGCGAGACGGGATACTCCCAAAGATAGGCGATGAGCGCTTGGAAAATTTACCCCCATAGCATTGGTACTCGAAGATCTAATTCGACACCAAATTCAGGGTTAATAGTCCTACTGCAGAACCATGAAACATCCTTCACCAACTTGAACGAGCTGGCGTGTGCGCTTCTCTCCGTCTTTCATCGGCTTTCTCGTACCCGCGACACCCCGCGGGCGAGGAGGCAGACGATCTGGCCGAGATGAAATTTCCCTGCGCTACCGCTCGCTCTAGCGTGACGGACGCGACTTGCGACGCTGCCGGTGGCTCGGTCCGACTACGGCGAATGCCACAAACCGACGTCAGTCTCTGATCGCCAGCCGATCGGCCAGCCCTTGCAGAGTCCTAATACAGACCGCGTACTCGGCTACGTTTCCGTAGACCATCACCCGCTGAAATTCCCGGTGCTGCCGGGCGTAGCCGGGCTCAGCGGCAAGGCCTTCGATGGCCCGCAGTGTTTCGCGCAGTGGGTTCTCCCGATAAGCCGGGAACTGATTGCCGTAAGCAGCAGCGTCGGCGCGCATGATCTCGCGCGCCAGCGTGGCGACCTCGGCTGGATCGTAGTGCTCGCGCAGCGCGTGCAGATCGTGCAGGTGGCGCACGAGCGTCGGATCCAGCTCGGCGACCAGGCCGGCGAGTTCGGCTCCGACGCGCCGTGTCAGCGCCACGAATTTATCTGCCGCGGTCTCGATGATCGACACGCATTCGATCCTCGTGACCTCGGGCGGCCGCCGTAGGGCTTCGGCGACGAACGAGATTACGGGCAGCTCGACTGCCGGGCGGTACAACGGCCACACTGCAGTCTCGATCTGGATCATCGGCCGCAAGGCGCCGGCCCCAGTCGCCAGCGGCTCGTAGGGCAGGCGGTAAATCGTGTAGCGGGTCTCATTGCCGGTTTTACGGTAGGCCGGATCATCAGGGTCGAATTTGAACCCTGCGCCGAGTAGCGCCTCGGTAATTCGCGCGCGCAGCCGCCGCAATGTCCCGCGCCCCGGCCGATTGCTGTCGACCACGATCCGCAAATCGATGTCCTCCGACATACGCCGGACCAGGCGGTGTGCGCGGCTCAGCGCCGTGCCACCGCCGAACACGAGGCGCAAATGCAGCGTCCCCAGTTCGAAGCCGGCGATCGCCGCGAGCGCCTTCACGACGTAGAAATCCTTTTCGACCAGCGCCAAACTCGGCAGGCCGAAATGCGCCTGGACTGCGAGCAGCTCCTCGAGTGTCGGTTCAGCGCTCAAGCACCAGCTCCGTACTGCCGTCACGCAGCCGGCGCGAGAAGCGTCCCCGAACCCGCACGACCGGATTGACCGGCACCTGCGTCGACCGGCCTTCGTTGTAGGCGCGCTCGGCCTCGGTCGGCTCCCACTTCACGCCGAGCTTGGTGAGTGCTTGCCGCGCGGCGCCGGCGAAACCGTTGGGGCTGTAGAGGATCGGCTTGCCCGAGAGCTTTGAGGTGATCGCGCGGCCATAGACACCATAGCCGAGGCGCACGAGACGGCCTTCCCGCGTCAGGCTGCGCAGCACGCGCAGCACCTGGTCCTCGCCGCCGAGATCGGAGAATTCTCGCGGCAGAAACACATCCTCGCCGCGCTTGCGCGCGATCCGCGTCTCGATCCTTTCCCTCAAGGTCTTATGCCGACGCATGATCCGGACACTCTCCTCCATGTTACAAAAACCCGACACACATGATATGCAAAAACCCGACATTTTGCAAGCCCAATGAAAAGCTGAAATCATTGAATTTCAGGGCGTATTCGTTCGCTTGGCGTCTCCCAATCGGGGTCGGTCTCCGGGCCCAAGCACCCGAAGCCGTCCCCTCTTCGGTTCCGTTCGTCTCCCCCTTCGGGTGAGGATCCCGTGACGCGGGCTCGCTGCGCCAGGTGCGGGCGCTGATCCGCCCACCGAAATAGACAGAAGCCATTGCGCTGGCGTGCAGGCGGACTTCCCTTAAGCAAGCTCGAATTTCATCCGCACCGAACTGCGTCCAATTATCCTAAAGCCTCCTCGGCCCATGCCCGCCGGATTGGGTAGTTCAAGCACCCGGCAACGCCCGAGGTCGAAGACATACTGGACCATCAGGATGCGGTAGCGTTGCGATTTCTCGGAGGCGGCCAAGGTGGCGGTGCGATATTCATTGTCCGTAAGCTCGAACTCGCAGGCATCGTAGGGCGTCGCCTTCACCTCATAAAGCCACTCTGTTTCCGTCGTTCGGACCCTGAAATCGAAGCCATGAGAGATGCTCCCGGGTTCCGGGAACAAGCTGGCGCGGTTTTCGGAAACCCAGCAACCCTCAGTGAAGCGCTCACGATGCTTGGCACTGAGATAGTGGAAGGCGAGAATTTCACCGGTGAGTCCCATAGCGCCGCGAACGGCCTCAGGCGGTCTGGGCGCAGGGCGAGACGGTCCCCCGCCGCCACCCCTTCTATCGCGCTCCCCCTCAGGCATTTCCCGAAGGACACTCTGGCGAAGTCTGGTGCGCGTCCGCCAATCCGACTGGGCAAAGAGCGTGTCAGCGATACCAGCGAACGACGTCGTGAACTCGTCGGAGCTCGTGTCGTATGGCGTACCGCCGAACTCGATTGTGTTCCGCCGGCGGGCCTCATCGACTCGCTCACGCGCTTCCCTGTTGGCTTCCGCGTCGAGATCGGCTTGCGTAAGGCCTAGCTCCCGCAGGTTGAGAGACTGCGGCAGTCCATCAGGCCACAGCCCGGCAATCACAAGCGTCATGATCATCTGATTGTTGGCTAGGTGCTCAAAATCCAGAGCACCGGCTCGATCGGCCGCCGCCGCGACTTCGACCGGACCCGTGACCCAAGCCGCTGGTAGCGCCTCGCCCCGAACGGCGCGAAGGATCGGCAAGGCACTCTGAGCAAACGCAGTTAGCGCCTTGCGGTTCGAGGTTCGCAAAGCCTCTCGTGCCGGTAATTCTCCGCCAGGATCGAGACCAAAAGTGTCTTCGAAAATCCGGTGCGATCGTTGGCGCACGTCGTCCCTTTCGAGGGTCTCGTGGGTGTCGACCCAACGCTCATCGAAGGTTATGAAGTCAAGCCCACGAAGGGCAGCGTAACGTTGTAGCGCAGCAGGCTCGGAGACTTTCGACACGAAGTGCCGCCGCAGTCGTTCATGCAGCGTCGGGGCTAAATCACTCTTCCACACCTCGAAAAGCCGCTTCAGCTCGGTTGCGCTAGAGAGCGCCGGTCGCCCCAGACTCCGAAGCGTTTGGTTGAAGCGAGCATAGTCGAGCTGCAGCGTTCGCCTAACCGCTGCCAGGTCCTCACTGACCTCGATCACATCCAGAAGGGGTTGCACCAAGTCGGATGGTATCGACTGACTTAGCAGCGTCGGCCACCGCGCATGTGGCTCGTCGGCCAACACCGTCTGGAGTTCCAGCGCTGCCACCCTGCCGGCGAAATATGCAACGACCGGTGTGATAAGCGGAAGCAATCGAGCGCTATCCTTTTGGCTGAATATAAGGTTTTCGCGGATCACGTCGACCTCGACCTGGATGGCGAAGGCATAATCATCTTCGGTTGGATGTTCGATTTCTGAGAGTGGCTGATCCTGGGGCAGCCGCGGCGCAAGGCGCAAAAGCAGCGGTTCGAAGGAGCGAAGATTTGGGTGCAACAGAGCTGATAGCTGCGTCGCGTTGTTGGCCAACTGCTGAGCGTCGAGGTCACCGGCAAGGATAAGAGTTGGCCGATCATCATCTCGATAAAGGTATCTCTGAAGAAGCTTAGTGGGCGCTTCTGGACGGCTCAGTTCGATGCTCTCGCCACGGCGCAGCCGGACGCGCCGCAAACGGTCTTCGAGCGAGGCCGAGGAGATCACCTTCTCCAGCTCGCGTGCGTTGATTTCATGGCCGAGCACGAGCGCTTCAGCAAGCCAGGGCACCTGATCGACGAGCAAGGGGTCTTCTAAGCTCGTCTGGAAGGGCACGCCATCCACGAGAAGTTGCACGTCGCCTTGGTCAACCAGTCGGGCGTCGAAATTTCCCGTGATCTTCAAAAGCGAGACGATTGCGTCGGCATCGGCTTCGCCGTTCCCGACGAGCACTGAAGCGCCTGTATCAATCAGGAGCTTTGTCATGTCTCGATCGCGCTCAGTGCGGACATAGATATGTGGAGCGGGCTGGGAGCCCGAAATAGTCCCGAATCCTGCGGGTTTTTCGATTGCAAGGGGAAGCCGGGGCCCGCAGGATTTTCCGCTTTCCACGAGCTCGCGCCAGGCTTGATCGTATTGCTTCTTGAACGGTGCTCGATCGCGCTGCTCCAAGTCCTCGCAGAGGTTGGCCAAGACGAATAGTTTGGACGCAGCGGTCGATGGATCCTTCCAGACCTTAAGGCCCAATGCGGGCGTCGACAGGATTTCAAACGCTTTGCCGTCTAGAGTGAGGTAGTCGGCAATATCCTCCGGCACTCGTGGAACGAATTTTGGGTCTGTCCGGCGATCGGTTAGGAGCCAAGCATCGGACACTTTCGCAAAACTGTCCTCGCCCCGCGTCGTGATCGGGAGCCAAACCGCTGTGATGAGAAAGGTGTGCAGCGGGGTTCGCAGCAACCGCGCATCGTGGAGCTTCTCTTCGCGGTCGAAGCGGCCCAACTTGAACCAGAGGTGATCGCTTCCGAATTGCTCTAAATGTTTGAGGACGACCAACGCGAAGCGCTTGCGGCCGTCATCTGACAGCCTCTCCACGATCGTCTGACCGGGCAGTCGCCATGCTTCAGCCTGTCGGGAGTAGTCGGTGTAGGGGTGGGCAACCCCGCCGAAATTGTTGTTCTTGCGCCAGACTGCGTCGAGCCCGACATCGCTCGCGCTAGAGAAATGATAGCTCCACGTGTCTCCTCGGTTTGGACCGCGTGGTAGGGTCGAAGCCGTGGGGACTAATCCGTCAACCACATCTGCGTCCGACAAAAAGCGCAACCACTCCGTCTTTGACCCAATGCCCCGACCAGGCCACTGGTCCCAGCTGATTAGCAGGCGGCTTGTTGCGCGCTCGCAATCCGGAGCGAGACCGCTCGCCTCCGCCAGATACGTTTCGACGTGCTTGCCCATCGCGGTCCAAGATTCCGAAAAAGCGGCGCTGGCCGCGCCGGTCCAACCGCCGCGGGTCGGCACTTGAAGTTTTGCCTGCCGGAGGACCCGTCTGGCGGCAGCCATATCGTGGCGCCAAACGTCGAATGCCCAGGTGAGGGCTGCTTCTCTCCGAGCCGGCGCCGGACGGTCGCCGAAAAGGCTCGGTAAACGCGCGAGGATAGCCGTCGCGTCGTAGCGTTTCCAAAGTCCCGCCCGCTCGAACGCTGTGAACGTCTCGGATCTGATCGGCACGTCGTCGGATAGAATGGCGAGCTTTCGCGCGACCTGCTTAGGTGGAAGAGGCGCGCCTTCCACTTTGGCGCGGCGTCCGCCCTCCGGGCGTACATAGATGTCCCCGCCGGCGGCCAGCAGCTCTCCGGCGCGGTCCAGCAAAATTTTGTGACCGGCAAGGGCCCTCAGCCGATCAGCGCTGCCGAAGGCGCTAACAGTATCGCTATAAAATGGTCCCCAGAGCCTCCTCACGGCTTCTGGCTTCGTCGATAGCCGCGCGGCAATCGCTTCAGCCCAGTTCGCGAGGTCCTTGGCTGTAGGCTCGATCGAGATGTAGGCCACCTTCGCAAGGCTCTGGATGGCGCCTGCTCGCTGCGGGTCGAGCGAGGGGAGCAGAACGGTTGCCTTCGCCGCGGCACGCAAGGGCGTAAAGATTTTAAACTTCCCATCCGGCCAGATTCGAAGGCTGCGAATGCTTACCCAGCTACGGTCAATTGTTGGCCATACTGCCGCGTCGGCCCAGGTCACGCCGACAGCCGCATATGCGTTTTGCAAACGTCCGAACGACGCCGGGGACCACGCAGCGAGATCGACGATGATACGAGGAAGGGTGTCCGGATGGCGTGCGGTGAGCGTCACGGCAGCTGCAGCGCTCGCTTCAGCGGCCCCATTCAGCAGCTCCTCGTTTAGGGGAAGGTCAAGCTTCGCGCGACGTCGGTCAATCGCCGTGAAGAACGGCGCATCCAGGTGAGCCAAAAGCGGGGCAGGCGACTCGGGCCCCATCGGCAGGAAGTTGTAGAGTCGCCCAACCTTCAGGCCAGCCCCCTCCATGGGGACGGCCAGACTAACGGTAGCGTCACCTTTCCAGTCCTCCCAGCTTCTCAAGCCCCGTTCCTGGGGTCGGCTGCGCTTTACCGCGTCGACGACGCGGTCGTGATTTAGGATGCGGCGTACGAGTAGCCAGCGCTTCCGGCTGGGTCCGAGCGTGACTGCCTGTATGCGGCAGTTTTCGACCCCGGCGACCGTCTCTTCGATCTCGCTGACGTGGCGGGTGAGGGTATGCGGACGCCGCCTGGTAACGCCAGCGCCTTCGATGTCGATGTCAAGCTTCCGTATGCGCTCTAGAAAGAGCAGCACAGGTGCCTCCGACCGGACCAACTCCTCGGCTTGAGCAATTGCAAGCTTGACTGCATGTGACGATCGCAACGGAAGAACGACGACCGTAGCGAAGCCGCGCCTCGCGAACTCGAGGATTGGCTCAGGCTGATCCTGCGAAGGGATGGCGGCCAGGTAGCGAGGCATTGCGGCAGCCACCGCTTTGGCTTCCTGGGCAAAGCCGAGCTCGACGGCGCGGCATTCGATCTCCTCGGGCACGGCGAAACGGAAGCAATATCCGTCAAACCGAGATACCGTCGTAGCACCCCGACGAGAATAGATCCGGACATCATCCGTAAGGGCTTCGACGCTCCGAAAGCCGACACCTTTGTTCCCAATACCCTCCCCGACCTCTTTCGTACTGTTTGCGATATTGCGTATGGCTTGGACGTTGGCGAGTGAGAATCCAGATCCCCCGTTCGCTACGTAGAGGACTCCTTCGTCCTCAGCCTCCACAACGAGACGTATCGCTACGTCCCCCGGCTCACCCGCGGGCTGAGCGTCATGGGCGTTCTGAATGAGCTCGTAGAGGACGCGATCGCCATATTCGCCTCCGATAAGCTGACTGAGTTTCTGGAGACTGCGGTAAATCTTCTGGCCGCGACGCTCCGCCAAAGCGGCCGTATCGAGTTCGTCATCGAATATCCCGTCGAGTTCGGTCGCGGCCGAGCCAACGTCAAGCGACGCTATTGTCGTGCTCATCGCGGAAGCCCACCGAGCGCTAAAGTTGCTCTGAAGCTAATCGCGTGAGTGTTGAAAAATCGGCCGTCGAAGCTAGAGATAACCCATTTAATGCACATTGAATGTGTCCAAGTTCGACCCCGAGCGGAGCGTGATGACGAATGACAACGGCCAACTTGGCCCACCGGGCTCCACCGGTTACTGGATCGGATGCGCTAACTCCAGAAAGCGGCAGAAGGCGTTGGCCAGTTGGGCTTGGCGCGGCGTGCGGCACTCAGTTTCAAAGAGTTCCGGCGAGCCCACCATGATGCAGACGCTCTTGGCGCGGGATGTCGCGACATTCAGCCGATTGAGACTGTAGAGAAACTCCATGCCTCGCGGTGCATCGGCCCGGCTTGAAGTCGCCGTGGAATAGATCGCGATTGGCGCTTCCTGACCCTGGAATTTGTCCACCGTGCCGACACGTGCGCCCAGAAGGCGCTGCTGGATTTCAAAGACCTGGGCGTTGTAGGGCGTGATGATAATGATGTCATCGAGCGTAACCGGCTTTTCCTCACCGTCGCGATCGATCCATGTCGCTTTGCTCTCCAGAATGCCCTCGACAAGCGCGCCAACGGCCATCGCTTCTTCGGGCGAGCAATTTTGATTGCCGTGGTGAAGTACCGGAAGATACCGCAGACCTGAGCCGTTGATCGCGGCGGTCGCGTTGATGATCTGCCTTTGCAGGCCCTCCCTCGACACAAGTTTGCCGTCGTAGAAAAGCTCGGATGTGAACGAGCAGATATCCGGGTGCAACCGCCAGGTCTGTTCGAGGAACAGGCCCTTATCAGGGGGTATTGTCTGCTGGCCGCCAAGGATGTGGTCGAGGGCCGAGACATCCGTGCCCTCGGGATGGCTCCCCTGCATGGGTTGATCGAGCTGCTGCGGGTCGCCGATCAAGACGACCGTTTTCGCCGCCTGAGAGACCGCCAGAACGTTGGCGAGCGACATTTGCGCCGCCTCGTCCACGAAGAGCACATCGACGGTCTCGAAGGCTTCCGGCGCAGCCCACAGCCACGCCGTCCCTCCGCCGACCATCGCGCTGCTTCCCAGCGCGGCAAACAGGTCCTCGTTGCTTCGGGCGAACGAAAGTTGAGGTTGCGCGTCTTCCATTTCGTCGGGTTTCTGGCAGCAATGCAGATCAAGACCCTGCTTCCCCGCCGCCGCGATGGTTTCATCGATCAGATGGCGGATGACCTTGTGACTGTTCGCCGTAATGCCGACGGTTCGGCCATGCCGCACGAGCTCGCAGATCATCTGCGCGCCGGTGTATGTCTTGCCTGCGCCGGGCGGTCCCTGAATTGGCAGTATGCCGCCGGTCAAACCGGCGCATATCCTGACGGCCGCATCCACTGCGGTTTCGCTCTCTCTGTGAAGCGGTTGTCCTCCGGTGCGGGGGATCTCCCTCAGCAACAGGTCGCGCGCTGCCTGGTAGGGCCCCTCTCCGCGTAACCCCCGATCGGCCGCGTATGTGCCGATCCGCAAAAGAGCCTCCGCCATGACCTTCCCGCCCACATAGCTGTGCGCGAAAACAGCCTCGGGATGGATGTCAACGCTGTCCTGCCGCTTTTTGATGTCAACCGTCGCCGTGGCAAATGAGATTGCCGAGACCGTGCCGAGTTTCGCGCCCCCCACATTGCGTAAGTCCTCGCCGCCGCGTAACTCGGTTTCCTGCGGCGGAAACCGGTAGCGATGAATGGGCGCCTTCACCGTGCCGCCGACTGCGGCGACAAAGCTAAGCCCCGAGAGTCCGCACCGCTCGTCGAGCAGGTCCTCAGCAGACAGGTCGGATAGCCGGAACAGCTCCCACCAAACCGCCTTGTCCTCCCGGCGATGCCAGTCGACGACGTTGGCCAAGATCCAGCGCGCCTGCTGTTCTGCGGTTCGCTCTTCCGGATCGGCGGGGATGTCGGCTGTCAGCTTTGCGATTACAGGATTTATGCGTATCAGCCACGCCGAGACGTTTTCGTTGGGAGTGCCGTCGCCCGGCTCCGGCCGCGGCACGTCCGTCCCGCCTTGGACAAGTTGGTCGCGGAGCGCCTCCAGCCAGCTGCGAAGATCACCGGCCGACCGGCAGTCATCCCTATTGTAAGTGAGCACCGTCTCCTTGGTCTGCTCAGAAATCGAGGGGATGTCATCGAGCTCGATGCTGGCCTGGAGAAGCGCGAGCGCGGCGTTGGCGTCGGGCAAAGCGGTGTCCCGTTTAAACTTGTAAAGCGGTTCGAGTCGCTTGATCGAATAGCTTTCCACCCCGGCGCGCAGACCGTGGCGAACGACCTGGTATAAATCGACAAACAGCTTCGACCGCAACATCCGATCCAGTTCCTCCTCACGGGTCGCGTAGCGGCCCATGAGGCGCTTCAGAGCCGCTGGCTCGTACGGCGCGTAGTGGTAGATGTGCAGATCAGGAAACGTCGTCCATCGCGCCATTACGAAATCGACGAATGCCTCGAAGCTGCGCTTCTCGTCGGCGCGCGAGAACGCCCAATTATGCCGATACGTGAGCGCGCCGGTCCCGTCCTTGGAAAGGTGGCCGAACAGATATTCCAGGCCTTGCTCCCCTGCGAAGGGGTCGCCCTCAAGGTCCAGAAAGATGTCGCTCTCAGAGGGTTCTGGCAGACACGTCAAACCGAAACCCGCTTCCACAGGGAGCAGTTCGAAGCATGCTTCGCCGGTCTCGCGGGCTTCCACCTGAAGCCGTGCTTGCTCACGCACGCGCGTGTAGGACCCGGCGGAACCGCGCTCGGGTTTCCAGCCCAGCGGCAGCGCCATGTCCGCCAACGCCTTCATCGTTGAGGTACCTTGCGCGGTGAGCTCGTTGATCTGAAGTTTGGATATGCTTGCGACAAGGCAGAGATGGTCATCATCCCGGCGCCGCCGTTCGCACACCGGCCGCCAGCCGCAGGTTTCGCAATGCTCGTTCGGATCGGGATAGGTTTCCAGCCTGCGTCCCTCGCTAAGAGAGTTCAGGAGCTCCCGTTTGACACGCCGAAAATAGGCCGCGTAATCGGCAAATCGGTATTGCTGCGGCTCGAAATCGGACCACGGCACCACAACAAACATGTGCTCCGGTGCCAGACCTTGAACTTCCTTGATGAGGTCGGAGTAGAGGCAAAGCTGCAGGACCGCACCCGCTTTCGTTTCCCGGCCCAGCTTTGTATCGATGGCTTCATATGACCAGGCACCGAGAAGGCTTGGTACCTCGATACGGCGCAGGATGTCGGCGCGACCGACCCAGCCTTGATACGAAAATGCGCCCTGCGCGATGATTTGCGCGCCACGCCGCATGGCGGTAATCGTCGCGGCCACCGCCTCGGGGGAGACGTCAAAGCCATCAATTCTGACGAGCTCTAGGCCTGCCTTCGTCAGATGTTCGATGTAATTCTGTTCGTGGATAGAGCCCCGCTCCCACAAGATCTTCAGAAGAGGGTCCGATATGTAGGGCCTCGCCGCCGCGCCTTCCGCGACGGCGCGTTCCAAAGCAGAGAGATGGTGGCAATTCAAATAGCTGACAAGGTCGGTCGCGCTCAACTCAAAGGAGCTACCTTCTTTTCTCACGATATCACCGCGATAAACTGTTCTCCTATTTCGGCGCCCAGCCTAAGCTATGCAACCCTAAAGCAAAAACCTAGGCCGCCAACCACCCAGCCATTCTTACTGATAGGAAAGGCTTACCTCATCTTGAGGCCTGCCGGCCATGTGCGGCCAGGCGCGCCTCTCCACCGATTTCAGCGAGATCCGGATCGCCTTCCGCATCCCGCCGGAGCGGCCGACGCCGAACTTCGCGCCCACTTACGACCTCGCGCCCACGGATCCCATTCCGATCGTGCGCCGCGATCCCGACGACGGGTAGCGACAGCTCGAGGTGGTGCGTTGCGGGCTGATCCCGAAGAAGCTCGGCGAGAAAGACAAGCAGCCCTACGCGATTGCGCTGAAGCGCCGCGGCCTGATGGCGATGGCCGGGCTCTGGGAGACCTGGCGCTCGCCCGCCGGCGAGACCGTGCGCAGCGCGACCATCGTTACCTGCGCGCCGAACGAGCTGGTCGCCGAACTGCATGACCGCATGCCGGTGATCCTGCCGCCTGAGGTTTCGGCCGACCTGGCTCGGCGAGGAGAGCATCGACAGCCCGGAAACACTGAAGATGCTGTTGGCCCCGTTTCCGGCCGACGAGATGGTTATCTGGCCGGTCGACAGGCGCGTCGGCAATGTCAGGAACAACGAACCGGCGCTGATCCAGCCGGTCGCGCTCCCTTAATCTAACCCGATTGCGGGGGTTTCGCCCCGCTGTCGCGGGGCGACCGGGCTCTAGTCCCGGGTAGCGCTAGGTTCACGAAGGCGCAAGCCCGGGCCGAGCCAGAGCGCGGTGGATATTCTGCAGGGTGGCGAGAGCGGCCAGACGCTCCGGGGAGCCCTCGGGCAGCAGCGCCAGAGCATCGGTGATCTGTCGGTGCAGGGCGAAGAGTTCGGCTCGCGTGAGGTTCATCAATTCCGTCAATGTATAGGTCCGCATCTTCATCTCCTTCGTTTTCGACCGCGACCATCGCGGCCTTCTGGCGAAGGCCCCGGTGCCGAAGGAGGCGAGCCGCATCGCTTGCGACCGGAACGAGGAGGAGGAGTGCGAAGCACTTGCGGCGGCTGCGCCGACGCGAGGCGTTTGATGGCCGTAGTTAGGCCGCTATGGCGTCGAGAACATTTGGAAGGAGATGCTGGCCGTCATTGACGGAAGAATTTGATGAGCTGGTTCGGCCGGGCGTCTCCTCCGCAATTGCGGGGGACCTGGCTCTACTCGTGCCGGTTCCGGCCGGCACTCGCCGAGCCGTGCCCTGAGGGGGCCCGTCGCGGCCTTCGGTAACGATCCATGACGCGGGGCGCGCGGTGCGAATGCGCGGCCTCACGCCGATCCGGTCTCTGGGCGGACGCCTAAAAGGAAAAGGGCGGTGTCGGCTTTGTGACGGGAAGGGGAGGCGAGAGAAAGGCTCTCGCCCGCCCGTCGCAGAGACCGGCGCATGGCGGCAGCACCAGCACACCGCAAGCATCTTGCGGACAAACCAACCCTCTACCAGGAGATCACCGACAAGATCATTGCCGAGCTCGAGGCCGGATGCGTGCCATGGGTCCAGCCCTGGGGCAGTTCCGGCATCAATGCCGCGCTCGGCTTGCCGAAGAACGCGGCGACCGGCCGTCAATACAGCGGCATCAATATTCTCATCCTGTGGAGCACTGTCGCCGAGCGCGGCTTTACCGGACAGCGTTGGCTTACGTTCCGTCAGGCGCTCGCCCTCGGTGGCAATGTCCGCAAAGGCGAGAAGGGGACGACGGTCGTCTATGCCGACCGCTTCGTTCCCGACGGCGAGCGGACCCGCGCCACAGACGCGGGCGAGGAGCCCGAGGCGATCCCCTTCCTCAAACGCTTCACGGTGTTCAATACCGATCAATGCGCCGACCTGCCTGCCGATACCGGCGCAGTCGCGTCGCCCCGTCCCGAACATCTGATCCTTCCCCAGGCGGAGGCGCTGATCCGCGCGACGGGCGCCGATCTGCGCATCGGCGGCGATCGCGCCTTTTATGTTCCGAGCGCGGATTACATCCAGGTGCCGCCGCCCTCGGCGTATTTCGAGCCCGTCAACTGGCACCGGACGGTCTGTCATGAGCTTGGCCACTGGACCGGGTTCGAGACGCGCCTCAACCGCGATTTCTCGGGACGGTTCGGTTCGTCGGCCTATGCGCGCGAAGAGCTCGTCGCCGAAATGACCGGCGCGTTTGTTTGTGCCGCACTGTCGATCGTGCCGACCGTGCGGCATGCCGATTATCTCGGCTCCTGGCTGGAGGTATTGCGCGAGGACAACCGCGCGATCATCCGCGCGGCGAGTGCGGCCTCGAAAGCCGCCGATTATCTGCTCGCCTTCCGCGACGAGGATCCCGGACCGGCTGCTGCCGAAAAGGCTGCAGCATGACGATCCTCAATATCGGGTTGCTGCAAATGGCGCCGGTATCCTGCGTCCGGCTTCCGTCTCGGTGCCAGGCTTCCGGGCCGGCCGCGGCGCCCCAGAGTGAAAGGGCCAAAGGGACTTAG